>Ga0272448_1000911_pt1 | contig 42249 bp, 40 predicted proteins | sample YNPCB0191_FD_202220 | JGI IMG/M metagenome (GOLD analysis project Ga0272448, IMG submission 202220) | Hot spring sediment microbial communities from Yellowstone National Park, WY, United States - YNP-CB-019-1 | ecosystem: Environmental > Aquatic > Thermal springs > Hot (42-90C) > Sediment...
CGGCGATGAGCAGATGGACGTCGTTGACCCTTTCGATCTTGGCGCCGTGGGTGTCCACCACCTGTTTGTCCAGGAGCTCGTCGCGCAGCAGGATTTCCTCCTGGTTGACCTCGGCCGCCTTGAACTTGCCGGCGGCCCCGGGCCTCAACCGGATGACGTTGCCGTTGAGGCTCGCCACCTCGGCCCAGTCCAGGCTCACCGGGGTCTTCTCGCGGCGCCTGCGGATGCGCAGCGTCACGACCCGCGGGAACTGCTCGCCCAAGCGCACCTTGAGATCGGCGAGCTTTCCCAGCGGGACGCCGTTTTCGTCGACGACCGGCCGGCCGAGCAACTCGGACAGGAACACGAACATCTCGATTCCCGACTCGTGGATATCCCTCGCCATATGCGCCCCGCCTTCCGGTTCCTTATAGCATACAGGCGGCGCCGGCGACAGCATTCTCGCGGCGGCAGCCCGCCCGGAGGACTCGCGCAAACGATTGCAACCGGATGCGACTTGTCGGACACTAGCCCTGCGGCCGGCCGGTGCGCGCCCAGCCGAAAGCGCAGCGCGCCCGCGCAAGACGGATGTGCCGCCGCCCGGGGCGCGATGCGGAAGCGTGACGACAACGCCGGGATCCTGGCGCTGATTTCCGCCTGGAATGAAGCCGCCACCATCGGCGGGATCGTGGCGGCGGTGCGCCCGCGGCTGCCGGTGCTCGTGATCGACGACGGCTCGACGGACGGCACGGCGGCGGCGGCGCGCGCCGCAGGCGCCCGGGTGCTGTCGCATCCCGCGAACCTGCGCAAGGGAGCGGCACTCAAGACCGGCTTCGCCTGGGCCCTGCAGAACGGCTACCAGGCGGTGGTCACCCTGGACGCCGACGGCCAGCACGACCCGGCCGACCTGGACGCGCTGCTGCGCGCATACCGGCGCGGCGCGGGGGATCTGATCATAGGCGAGAGGGATTTCTCGCAGATGCCGTGGCCGAACCGATTCTCCACACCCCTGGGCTCGAAACTGCTGTCCTGGGCACTCGGGCGGCCGATCACGGACGACCAGTCGGGCTTCCGCCTGCTGACACGGCGCTTCCTGGAACGTGCCGATCTGAAGAGCACCGGCTACGAGATGGAGGTCGAGATGATCTGGGAGGCGATCCGGCTGGGGATGCCGGTCGCCTGGGTGCCCATCCGCACCATTTACTTTCCCGACAGGAAATCGGGATTCCGTCCCGTGCGCGACAGCCTGCTCTTCCTGAAGATGGTTCTGCGCATCCGTCGCGAGCGCCTCCGGCAGGAACGCGCCTCGGGATGCGAAGCGAGCGCCGGCGGTTCGGCCGAGAGCCGGGAAGCCGGATGAAGCGTGAGGCGGGCGGAATGCTGAACCGGGCCGTCAGGGCCGCGGATCGCGCTTTGCGGCTCGTGAGGGGAATCCGCCGCTTCTGCGACGACCCGGAGTGCCTGTACCGGCTGTCGCTGGGCAAGGCGGCCGAGGATACGCTGCTCCCGGACGGCACGCACGTGAGGGCCGGCGAAACCATCGGCATCCTCCACCTCTGGTCCGAGCACGTGCCCGCGATCCCGGCTTCGGGAGCGGATCTGGCATGGGCCTGCCGGACGCTGCGCGCGGCGCGCCGGTCGCTGCGTCTGCTGGCGGAACACGTGGCGCGCGACCCCGCATGGAGAGAGGTGCGCGCCTTCGCCGCCGACGGGCTCTTTCTGCAGGCGCAGGGCGGCGGGCGCGTACTCGAAGGGATCGGCTTCATCACGGTGCGCCCGCCGGAGCCGCTGCGCGCAGGCGGACGCCTCGCGCTGCGCGGCCGGAAGCTGTGGGCCTGGCTGCTGCGCAAAGCGTTCAATCCCCGCAGCGCCCGCGGTCTCGGCCCGGGCGATCTCTTTCCGCGGTATCTCTGGTTGACGCGCCGCGAGCTTTTGCAGCGCTATGCCCCGCGCGCCGGCGCGGGCGGGTGATGCGGCGCTCATGCAGGCGTGGCGGCGGGTTCGGCCGCGCGCATCGATTCCCGCCCGGCAGCCGACGCCATCCACTCGCGGACGGAAACGAAACGATGCCCCGACAGCAGCCGGCGCAGCCTCGGGACGGCCCGCCTGCGCCCCGCGGCCAGGGCCCGGCGCATCAGCCTGCTGCGCCACCCTCCTTGCGGCGCGGCCGCGAGCAGGGCATCGGGGTCGATGTCGTGGGGATGGGCATAGATTACGGCCGGGTGGCCGCCGGCGTTCGCCTGCCGCACCGCGCGCGCGAACAACACATAAGGCAGCAAGCAGAAGAAGATGCCGCCGGCGGCCGGCAGATTCTGCCGGGCGAGGCGCAGGGTGGTCGCGGGAAACTCGAAGAGAGTCCCGCCCTTCAGGCGCAGAGGAGCGGGGTACCTGGGAAGCTCGTCGGCGTTCTCCCGCCCGCAGGTGCGGTAATAGCGGCGATGCATCGGGAACAGGCTGGCATCGTATCCCATGCCTATTTCGGCCAGGGCCTCGAGCGCCCAGAGGCACCGGCCCGTGATGGAAAAGTAGGGGGCACGGTAGCCGTTCACGGGCGTGCCGGCGATATCTTCGAGCGCGCGGCGGCAGCGCAGGACATCCGCGATGAATTGCGCGCGCGTCATTTCATGCACCGGACGGTGCCGGTAGCCGTGCGCCGCCACCTCGTGGCCCGCGGCGGCGATTTCGCGCACGAGGCCGGGAAATTCGTCGGCGAGGGAGCCGAGGACGAAGCAGGTCGCACGCGCCCCGTGGGCTTCGAGGATGCGGAGCAGGCGGCGGGTGCTGTCGAGTACGCCCTCGCCCGGTAGCGCGGACCGGCGGCGGCCGAGCAGGACCTCGGGTGCGGACTGGCACCAGTCCTCGATATCCAGGGTCAGGATGTTTTCGAAAGGCCGCCGGCATCGATCCATGGCTCGGGACGAAAGGAGCGCTGCGACTCGGGCTCGCTCGCTGCAGCATAGCCGTGAGCGCAGCGCCATGTCAAACCGGTAGTTCCAGCGCTGATCCCTTGCGCGGTCGGCAGGCCCCGAAGGCCCGGCAGAGGGATAAATCAGAAACGTCGATCTGCCGGCCCAAGGCCCCTCCGGGACTGGTAGGTCCGCCGCGGCGCGGCGGACCGTGGGCTAATTGCTCCGAGTCCCCGGTCCCGCGACGGCGCGCGGGACCTATCCGTCCCGGAGGGACGGAAGCTGGTAGCTCCAGGTGAGCGGAGCGAACCTGGAGAAAAGGGAGCGGCATGCGACAAGCCCCGAAGGGCCGGCAGAAGGATATATCAGAAACCCAGGTCTGTCGGCCCTTCGGGGCTCGGCCGATCGATACGCGCCTTTCCGGGGGTTCGCCTTCGGCTCACCCCCGGCTACCGGCTGAGGGCCCCTCCGGGGCCGGATGGCAGGCCCGCCGCGCGCGTAGGTCCGCCGCGCCGCGGCGGACCGTGGGCTAATTGCTCCGAGTCACCGGTCCCGCGACGGCGCGCGGGACCTACTGTAGGTGCGCCGCGCCGCGGCGGACCGGGAGCTTATTCTTCAAGTCACCACCCCCGCGCGGCAATTGCTTGGCGGCATCGTTGTTGATAACATAATACCGGCGATGGAGTTCGCCATAACCGGCCTGAGGCGCCTGATAACTCCTACCTTGAGCGTAACCCGGGTGGGATTCGGGCAATGCGGTTTCACCCGAAACCCGCCCGATGGACGTTCGGGTGGGTTTTTTAGTTTTTAGCCCTGACGGCGAAGGAACCCACCCGGACCTGGAGGAGTGTCGCATGGCTGAAACCAAGACCGAGGACGGGGCCGCAGCTTCGGCCGCATCGCTGCTCGAGTACGTCTCCGGCATCGGACAGCGCTACCGGCTGTCGGCCATCGTTCCGCGCCTCGAGGCATGTGCAGCCCTGCTTCAGGACGGCGATGCCATCGATGTCGGCGTGCTCGGCCGTTTCAAGGCGGGCAAGAGCACGTTGATGAACCATCTGTGCGGGCGAGCCGTTCTCCCCGTAGGCGTGACGCCGGTGACCGCGGTGATCACGCGCATACGCTACGGCCCGGCCGAAAAGGCGATCGTGCGCTACCTGGACGGGCGCCGGCGCGAAGTCCCCGTCGATGACGTGCGGCTGTACGTGGCGGAGGCGGACAACCCGGCCAACAAGAAAAAGGTCGCCTCGGTCACGGTCGATCTCCCCAGCATGCAGAAGTACCGCGGCCTGCAGTTCGTCGACACTCCCGGGCTGGACAGCATCTTCCAGCACAACACGGAGGCGGCGCTCGCCTGGCTGCCGAAGGTCGGGCTGGCGCTGGTGACCATCAGTGTCGACCCGCCGCTTTCCCGCCATGACCTCGAGCTGATCCGCACCCTGCGCGATTACACCCCGAGGATCGCGATCGTCCTGACGAAAGTCGATCTCCTTTCGGAAGAAGAGCGCGACGAGGTGGCGGCCTTCGTCGGCCGGCAGCTGCAGGAGGAGTTTTCCACCGAGTTCCGCATCTTTCCCTTCTCCGTGCGCCCGGGGTACGAGGCGCTGCAGGAACGCTTCGTGAGCGGGCTGCTGCACCCCCTGCACCGCGACCGCGACGGCGCGCGCAGCGAGATCCTGCGCTTCAAGCTCGCGTCGCTCGTGAACCAGACCCGGGACTACCTGGCCATCGCGCTCGCCGCCGCCGAGCGCGCCGATGCGGACCGGCAGACGCTGTGGCAGCAGATTCTCGACGAGCAGACCAATTTCGACTCCATCCGCATGGAGCTGATCGCCCTGGGCCGGGAGCTGGCGGGCCGGACGCGCCCGTGGATCATGAAGCGCATGGAGGAGCTCCGGGCGCAGGTCCAGGGCAGGGTGAGCTTCGTGGTCGGCGGCGGCCTGTCGGCCGCCCGGGGCAATCTCTGGAAGCTGACCCGGGAGTTCGAGCGCCTGCTGCGCGAGTGCATGGCCCGGGAAATGAGCGCCATTTCGGAACAGGAAGGGGAACTGTTCTGCCGGCCGCTGCACAACGCGGCGGCGAGCTTCACGCGCGCCGTGCAGGGATTCCGCGATCGCCTCGCCGGCAATATCCGGAAGGCTCTCGGCATGCAGTTCGACCCCGAACCCTTCGAGGTGGAGCTGGAGAAGCCCGCGCGGCCGAACATTTCGATCAGCAGCCCTTTCATGTTCGACATCGATCTGCTCTGGTTCGTCATCCCCATGGCGATCTTCCGCCCGTGGATCGAGAAGCGCCTCATGGCGCGCATCGAGCCCGAAGTGGAGAAGAACATGTCGCGCCTCGCTTCCCAGTGGACGGAAGCCGTCAACACCCGCATCGCCGCACTCGAGGCGAAGGCCGTGCGCACGGTTCAGGAACAGATCCTGACGGTCGAAGCGCTGCTGTCGAAAACCGGATCCGAGGCGGAGCAGATCCGCCGGGACATCGGGGAGCTGGAGGCGCGGCGCGCCGCCCTGCCCGCCTGATGCGTGCCGCAGCCGGCGAGCGCCGGCGGCTCACACGATCCACTTGCGCCGGACGTTGCGCAGGCTGCCCAGAAAGAGCACCAGGCAGAAACCCGCGAGCACGGCCAGGTCGACCGACAGCGGCAGGCGCCCGGCGTGCGCCGCCGCCGCGTGCAGCGCGTCGGCCCCGTAGGTCAGAGGCAGGGCGTAGGAAAGCGGGCGCAGCCAGACGGGGAGGCGCGCGATCGGGAAGAACAGGCCGCACAGGAAAATCATCGGGAAGCGGAAGAAGTTCGAGAAGGTCTGCGCCTCGAACACCTCGCTGACCGAGACGGCGATGAACAGCCCCAGGAAGGTCGAGCTGACGGCGATCAGTACCACGGCCGGCAGCAGGGCCGCCCAGGCCACGCCCGAAAGATCCGCCAGGAAGAGCGCCATCAGGACCGGGACGAAAGCGTTGAGGACGCCGAACAGGACCGCGCCGGCCGTCTTGGCGAGCATCAGGAGCTCGAGCGGAATGGGCGCGAGCAGCAGCCGCTCGAAGGATCGGGACTTCTTCTCGAAGGTCACCGTCACGGCCAGCATCGAGGTGGTGCCAAACAGTATGGAAACGCACATGACTCCCGGCAGCAGGCCGCGCGCGCTCTCGAGGCCGGCACCGGATCGGATGAAAAACATCCCGGCCCAGGCCAGGGGGAAGATCAAGCCCCAGCTGATATTCGGCGGCTTCAGGTAGTACGAGCGCATGTCCTTGCGCAGGATGTTCCAGCACGCGATCCAGGTCTTCATGCGCCGCCTCCCGCTTTCTCCTTCTCCCGCGACATGACCGCCGCTTCGATGCCCGTCTCCCGGACGAAGATTTCTTCGAGGGTCGGCCGCATCAGGCGCGCCTCGAGCACCCCCACGCCCTCCTGCTCCAGGAGGCGCACGAGCGGCCCGATGCGGATTTCGTCGCGCGACTCGGCGCGAATGCGGTCTCCGCCGTCGAGCGCCTGGAAGCGGATCTGCGGGAAGGCCGGCGCCAGGCGGGCGCAGGCGGCGGCCGCGTCCCCGGTCACCGTCAGCTGCAGGACGCGGTTCCCCTGGACCGGCTGGATGAGGTTGGCGAGCGTGTCGCAGCGCACGATGCGGCCGGCGACCAGGAAGGCGATGCGGTCGCACAGGCGCTCGGCCTCCTCGATGTAGTGCGTGGTCAGGAGGATGGTCGTGCCGGTGCGCCGCAGCTCGGCGATCAGCTGCCGGATGGCGCGCGCACTCGCCACGTCGATCCCCGTCGTCGGTTCGTCCAGGAAGAGGATGCGCGGCCGCTGGATGATACCGGCGGCGACGGTGAGCTTGCGCTTCATCCCCTTGGAGTAGCCGGCGAAGAGGCGGCCGGCGGCCTCCGACAGGCCGAAGGTCTTGAGCAGCTCGGCCGCGCGCTCTTTGCGCTCGCGCGCCGGCATGCCGTACAGCGCCCCGCAGAAGCACAGGTTGTCGAAGCCGGTCAGTTCGGGATAGAGATTGCTCTCGTCGGGCACGACGCCGATCAGATGCTGCGCCGCCCTGGGGCGGCGCGTGCTGTCGATGCCGGCGATGCGGATCGTGCCCGCATCGGGGCGCGCCAGGCCTGTGAGCAGCTGGATGGTGGTGGTCTTGCCGGCCCCGTTCGGGCCGAGCAATCCGAACAGTTCGCCCTGCGCCACGTCGAGGTCGACGCCGGCCAGGGCCGTGACGTCGCCGAAGCGCTTGCGCAGTCCGCGTACCTCGATCATCGCATCCCCGTTCCTACGGCTTCGCGCCCGGCGCGTTGGCGGCCGCGCCCGGATAGGCGAAGCGGTAGAGCACCTGCAGGAACAACCATGAGGCGTTGTTGCGCGCGATATCGTTCCCCCGGATGAAATCGCCCGCCAGGAAACGGCCGCCGCCGAACTGCAGCTCGACGGCGCGTCCCAGGGCGCAGCGCGCCACGACGTCGAGTTCGTCGCCCACGTGGCTGTAACGGTTGCCCGGCCGGTTGCGGTAGCCGTTGAACGACCACGCATCGCCCGGCTGCGCCAGGCGGAAGCGGTGGAACTCCGCCTTGATCTCGAGCCGCGGCGACGGGAAGACGAACAGGTCGATCTCCTTGTCCCGCATGTTCTGCCAGCTCATCAGGTTCATCCTGCCGTAGGGATAGTCGTTGGCGCCGAAGGGCGGCTCGAAACGGCTCATCGTGCCGTCGGCCAGGCCGCCGAGGCCCGGGGGCGCCTTTTCGCCGGAGGCGTAGGTATAGCCGGCAATCACCCGCGGACTCATGGGCAGGCGGGTAAAGTTCCAGCCGGCGGCGGCGGCTCCCGCATGGGCGGCCACGTCGACGTCGACGAAGCGTCCCCACTCGCGCACCAGCGTCAGGTCGTATATGTATCGGGCGGATGCCGGGCCGCAGACGCGGGCGCCCGCCCAGTACTGATCGGGGTTGCCGCGCGTCGTACCCGCGCCGCGATACCGCCCCGAAGTGCCGCGCCGCCGCGCGAAAAAGGGCTCGAGCGCCAGGGCGCGCGCCGCCTCGTAGTGCGCGTAGATTCCCAGGCCCCTGAACTCGTGGTCGTGGAACAGGCTGAACCTGCGGGGGTCGTGGGTCTTGGTTCCGCCCAACCACGCGTCCAGGAAGTGCGCGCCCCTGCGGTAGGAGAGATGCAGGGCGTCCCATGTCCAGCGCCCCGTGTTCCCCCAGTCTCCCGGGCCGAAGACGCGGAAGATGCGGCCGTCGCCGTAGTAGATCTTCTGCCGGCCCGCTTTGATGGTCAGCCCCGGCAGGCGGCGCGGCCTGTATTGGAGGTATAGGTCGTAGAATTCGAGGTATTCCTCGTTCGGGTTCATGACCCAGGCGCCGGACGAATCGGTGAAGAACGTGCCGCGCCGTTCGGAGAGCGACCATCCGGCCGTGCGCGCGTCCAGCAGATGAGCCGCGGCCGAGAGCGCGGATGAAAGCCGCAGGGTGAATCCGGCGATGGTGCGCACGAGCACGAGGCGGTCGTCGGAGCGGCCGAGGGAACGGGACGCATCGGCGCCCCCGGCGGGGACGGCCGGCGGGTGGGACTCCGTGCCGTAGGCCTTCATGTTGACGCCGTTCCACGCTTCGCCGCGCAGGCGGATGCTCGCGTCCCACTTCCAGCGCGGCGCGGGCGCCGGGCCGCCCGCAGTCTCCTTTTCCCGGTCGGCTGCAGGGTGCGCCGCGGGCGCGGCGGGGCTTTGCGCGGCGGCGCTCGCGGGTCCGAGGGCCGCGAGCGGCAGGCAAAGGGCGCAGTGCCGCAACCGCCTGCGTAGCGCTTCCAGCATGATCATCGCGACCGCCCCCTCGGCCTTGACCGGCCGTGAATATTTGGCCATAATACCAAATCCGGTCCGCCGTTCAAGCGGATTGTGAGGAGGAGCGATGATCGACGCAACGGATTACTACGAAGCCGGCCTCGCGCTGCACGGCCACAAGTGCCCGGCGATGCCCATGGGGCTGCGCGTGGGCGCGGCGGCCATGAACGCGCTCGGGGTCGAGCGTGCCAGGGACGGCCAGCTGCTCGCGCTCGTGGAGCTGGGCGAGGACCACTGCGCCACCTGTTTCGCCGACGGCGTGCAGATGGTCACGGGCTGCACCTTCGGCAAGGGAAACATCAAGAAGCTGCATTACGGCAAGTGGGGCGTCACCCTGGTCGAGACGGCGACCGGGCGCGCGGTGCGCGTCACCCCCCGGGCCGAGGCCATGATGGCCAACAAGCAGACGGAATTCTTCAAGGAGTACCGGGAAAAGGGTGTGCCTGCGTCCAGGGTCCCGGCCGAAGTGGTCGAGCCGCTGGTGCACAAGGTGATGAACGCGCCCGAGGAGAGCCTGCTCGCCGTCGGCGCGATATTCCATTACGAGATCGCGCACCGGCCGCACTCCTTTTCCAGTCTCGTGTGCGACCTCTGCGGCGAGATGGTGGTGGAAGGATACGCGCGCATCGTCGGCGCGCGCAAGGTATGCATTCCGTGCCAGGAGAAGCTGATCGGCGCCAGGGCATGAGCACGTACCGTGCGGAGGATGGCATGAACGACAGGGAACGGGAGATACTGCTGGAGGCATTCAAGTTTCACGGGCACAAGTGCTGGGCCTCGACGGCCGGGGTGCGGGTCGGGCTCGCGGCCCTGCGGGCGCTCGGCGTCGCGCGCGCGGGCAGTTCGGACACGCTGCACTGCATCGTTGAGATCGGCGACAATCACGGCGCCCAGTGCTTTGCCGACGGAATCCAGTACGTCACCGGCTGCACGCTGGGAAAATACAACATCGAGAAGGCCGGTTGGGGCAAGCTCGCGATCACGCTCATCGACAAGAAAAAGGAGCGCTCCGTGCGCGTCTCGTACAAGGGGACGCACCAGAAAAAGATCGCCGAGTCCGCTTTCATGAGGAAGCGCGCCCAGGGCATTTCTCCGAGCGAGATCCCCGAGGAGGAGGCCTGGGAGATGGTGGATATCATCTGGAAGGCTCCCGAGAACGAGGTGCTCACGATCGGCGAGATCAAGCCGCATCCTTTCAAGGATTACGGAGAGATCATGGGCCTGCACCCCTGTGAGGAGTGCGGCGAGCTGACCTCCGTCGCCTACCTGCGCGTGGTCGGCAACCGCCACGTCTGCATCCCCTGTTCCGGCTACAGCGACTGAGGGACCGGCCCTCGACACCCGGGGGTGGCGCCATGACCTATCTGCTGGCGGGGATCGTCACGTTCGCCTTCACCACACTGTTGACCATCGCCGGCGTGGGCGCGGCCTTCGTTCTGATCCCCGTGTTTCTGGCCCTCGGGATCGAGGTGCACCTGGCGATGGCGACCGCGTTGCTGCTCAATTCGGTCGCCATGACCGTGGCGTCGGTCAATTTCGTGCGCCGGCGGCTCGTCGTGTGGCATGCGGCCCTGCCCATGGTGGTCGTGGCCTCGGCGGTTTCGCCCGTGGGGGCGTGGGTCAGCCAGGGGCTGGACCGCACGGTTCTTCTGTGGCTGTTCGTGGGCTTCCTGCTGTTCGCGGCGCTCATGATGCTTTTCTATACCCCGCGGCCGCGAATCTCGGCGAGCGGGCGCGCCACGTTGCTTGGCGTCGGCCTGGGCGTCGGGGGCCTGGCCGGCTTTCTCGGAGGCCTGCTCGGCGTAGGCGGGGGCAATATCATCGTGCCGGCCCTGGTCGCCCTGGGCTTCGACCCCAAGAAGGCTTCGGCCAGCACATCGTTCGTCGTCATTTTTTCTTCGCTTGCAGGATTCCTGGGCCACGCGTCGCTCGCGGGCACGGATTACGCACTGCTTGCCTGGACCGCCTCCGGCTCGGCCGCGGGTGCGCTGGTCGGCTCGTGGCTCATGACCGACAAGCTGCGCGGGCCCCAGGTGAAGACGATCATCGGCGTGGTGCTGATCGCGATCGCCGCCCGCATGGTCTGGGGGCTGCTGTGAAAGGATGGGATCGATGGAGGGGGCGGGAGGCGCGGTGGATCGGCCCATGGCCGCCGCGACCTTGAAAGGCGCGTTGGGGCTGCGTTCCGAGCCCGTCGCGGTGAAGTTTTTCACGCACGAGGTCGAGCTCCCCGGCTTCGTGAAGCCCGGGGAACAGCGCTGTTGCCGGATGCGCACGGGTGCGGCGCAAGCCCGTATGGAAGGCTTTGCTTGCGAGGCAGCGCCCGGCGGGATGAGGGCGCGTTCCGGCAAGGGCGGGCCGCAGGCTCAGGCGCGCCCCGGCGGCCCCGCGCGGTAGGCGGCCTTCAGATAGCGCCGCGCGCGCGACCGGCTGTTCTCGATGTCGGGCAAGGCCAGCACCTTGCCATAGGCGTCAAGCGCGGCTTTTCTTTCCCCCAGCACGTCGAGTGCGTTTCCCATGAGCAGATACAACTGCGCCAGCAGCACCGGGTTCTTCGAACCGGCCTCCTCGGCGCGCTGCAAGGCCTGCAGGGAGTCGGCCCAAGCGCGCGCGGCGAATCGGATGCGGGCCAGGTGGAAGTTCAGCCAGGCGCGCGCCTCGGCGGCGTATTCGTCCTCCGCGAGCGGGATCCGTGCCGCCGCGCTTTCGAGGGCGGCCGCGCCCGCCTCCCACCGTTTCCGCTCGATGAAGCTGTTGGCCGCCCACATATGGAAGACGTGGTTGAGCGGGTATTCCTTCATCAAGGATTCCAGCGCCCGTTCGTAATCCTGCCAGCGCTCTTCCGAGTAGTAGACGCTGAGCAGGACGATCGCGGCCTCGGTGCGCGCGTAGCGGCTTTCGCCGGCGGCGCGGAGCAGCTGCCGGATGCCGCGCTCCTTGTTGCCGCGGGTGCCCAGCAGCCATGCGAAGGGTTTGATCACCGCCGGCAGGGCGGCGGCGTAGTAATCGTATGCGCCCAGTTCGACCAGCGGGTCCGGGGAATCCGGGTCGAGCCGATGGGCCGCTTGCGCGTACTTGTGCCCTCTCATCCCGTTGCGTACCGCGGAGAGGTAGCTGCCGCGGATCGTGGCGTCGAAGCGCACGGCCAGGGCGCAGGCGCGGGCGAGGGAGGCGGGCGCGCTCGTGTCTTCGGGCGCCAGTCGCAGCCGCTCTTTGCCCTTGTCGAGCGCCGTCTTGATCAGGGCCTCGAATTGCCTCTCGAGCGCCTTGTTGTTCCGATCCTCGAGCGCCTGCCACCAGAGGAGCGAGGCCTGATGGACGTAGCCTGCGGGATGGTCCGGGTAGAGGCGGACCAGCTCGTCCCAGACTCTCTGCGCCGGCCGGTAGCGCAGGTTGTAGGAAAGCGGCAGGCCCTCGCGCATCAGGGCGTCGACCCTGGGGTCGTCTGCGAAGCTCGGTACGGCTTGCGCGCGACCTGCGGCGGGCCGGAGCAGGCACAGCGACAGGCCCAGGAAGGTGCGCGCGGCCGCCAGGAGGGCGCGACTGCGGCGCGAGAGGCGCACGAGTTCCGCGCCTCTTCGGGCGCGGCGGCTTTCGGCCTGCACGGTCATGCGCATGTCACGGCGGGTCCCGGTATGCGAGGTTGCGCAGCGCCCGGCGCGGCGCCGCCGCCAGAATTCGCCGGACGCGCTCGACCTTCCCCGGGTCCGGATGCACGATCTCGTCGCCCCGTTCCAGCCCGATCAGGATGGAATCCAGCTCGGAATAGGTCATTCCCAGGACCAGCTCGTCGGTGATGCCGGGGATGAGATCGGGCGAGGGGGCCTTGCTGCGGATGGCGGCCGGTATGCCGAGTTCCCGGCCCAGCTCGCATACCTGGGTCTTGTACAGGTGGCGGATGGGCTCGATGTCCGCGGCTTCGTCGCCCCATTTCACGTAGAGACCGGTAAGGGCTTCGGTGCGGTTGGTCGTGCCCAGGACCGCGTAGTTTCTCTTTTCCGCTTCCAGGTACAGGCAGGCCATGCGGACTCTGTGCTTGACCCGGTAGTATGCCAGCGCGCGCAGAAAGTCGGGGTCGCCGCGATCTTCCAGGTCCTGGAGGTAGGCCGCGTCCTTGCCGATCGCTTCGAGTCTTTTCATCACGTACCGTTCCTGCAGGCGCCGCGGAAGGAAAAAGGCCGGGGGCTGCAGGCGGTAGACCCCCATGGCGCGCAAGGCGCGGGTGATGGGTTTTACGGTGCGCTCGATTCCCAGGTGATCGCAGACCGCGAGGGCGTCCCGCAGCGTTTCGGGCGCCGAGTCCCGCTCCGGCAGGATCACTCCCAGGACGCGGGGCCTGCCGAGGGCCCGGACGGCCAGGGCGGCGACCACCGCGGAATCGATGCCGCCGCTGATCCCGATCACGGCGCCGGCGTAGCCGTGCCTTTCGAGTGCCGAGCGCATGAACCGGAGGATCTCATCGCACATGGCTGCCGGTCGCCTCGCGCGACAATCGCCGCCCTGCTTCGGCGGCGCGCTGGCCAAGACCCGGGGGCTCAGGCCGCACCCGCGCGCGCTGTCGGACACAGGCGCGCGCCCGCGCCGGTGTATTCCGCCTCCCACACGGGGTCGAACAGGCGCTCGAGCTCCGCGTCGTAGGCGTTCATGCGTTCGGCATATCCCGGGTCGGACAGGGCTTCGGCGGCGGCCCGGTCCTCGGGTTCGGCGCCGTGCCGCAGGATCAGTTCGCGCCCCGTCGCGTAGTGATCGCGCAACGAGCAGGGAACGAGCCAGTTGCCCCGGCGGCGGCCGCCGCCCGAGGCGTAATCCGACTGCCAGCGGCGGATGGCGCGGAAATAGGGAAGATCGTAGACATCGTCCAGGGTGCCGCCGCGCTCGTAGATCGCGTGGATGTTGCATGCGGCGTAGGGCACGAAGACGCAGGGCATCACCTTGCCGTTCCAATCGATGTAGAGATAGCTGGTGCCGGCGGCGATGCAGCCTTCCGTGACGGTGCCGCAATTCCAGAAGTCGGCCAGGAAGATCCTGCGCTCGCGGATGATCTGCCAGGTGCGCCGCCACATCCACAGCCGCTGTTGCGGCGTGACCACCAGATCGACCGTGTACCCGCGCCCGATGGGCATGTACTGGAACAGCCAGCCGAAAACGGCCTGCTGCTCGTGGAAGTAGAAATCGAGGAATTCGTCGGAGAGCACCTCCGCGGCGTTTTCCCGGGTGGCGGTGATCGAGATGCCGAACGGCATGCCGGCCGCGCGCAGATGCGCCATGGCCGCCAGGATGCGCCGGAACACGCCCGGGCCGCGGCGCGCGTCGGTGCGGGCCTCCAGGCCTTCGACCGAGATCGCGGGAACGATATTGCCCGCTCGGGCCATGCGCTCCGCGGTGGGCCGGTCGATCAGGCAGCCGTTGGTGTACACTTGAAAGAAGCACTCGGGGTGGCGCTCGGCCAGGTCCAGCAGCCGGCGGCCCTGGGAGCGGTAGAGCAAGGGCTCGCCGCCGGAGATGGTGAAGAACCGCACCCCCCACAGTTCCTCGGCTTCGGTGACGATACGCTCCAGGGTCGGCCATTCGAGCTGCCGCGCCGGGCGTTCCGCGCCGGCGTAACAGCCGATGCATCGCAGGTTGCACGCCCGGGTGGGGCTGACGACCAGGAAGATCGGGGGATAGGCGCCGCCGTGCCGCCGGGCGAAGCGCCGGACGGCGTCGTGGATGCGGCCGTCCGCGCGCAGCACCGCGTTGGCGAGCAGCGCGCGCAGCAGCCGCTGCAGGACCGGGCGCGCGATCTGCCCGCGCGCCAGCGCCCGTTCGACCGAAGCGAAGACGGCGCAGACCATGTCGGCCTGGTCGCGCCGCACGCGGTCGGGGGAATCGGGATGGGTGTTGGCGTGCGCGCGCGCGGTCACGTACTGCTCCAGTCTTCTCAGAAGCGGCGCGCGCAGGCGTGGCGACAGAAGAGCCTGCTCGGCGACGCTCGAAACCAGATCGAGGCTTCCTGCGACAAGCCGGCGGGCGAGGGATTCCGCCGCATCCCGGCGCGCGGCTGCGGGCACCCCGGACGCGCCGGCCTGGTCCGTGTGGAAACGTTCCATGACTCGCCTCCTTTCGTTCGGCGGCGCTGCTCGTGCCGGCGGATGGCCGGCCGGCGAAACATCGCACCGGAGCCCAGGGCGCGCATGGGCGCGGGGGCGCTCAGCGGCTGCGTTGCAGGCGGCACAGGACCACGGGATCGAAGCGCTTGATGTCGGCCGCGCGGCGCGCGTCGGCGAGGATCTGGGGCGCGCGCGCGAGTGCGCGGTCCAGCCACTCGAGCGCGCTGCGCACCTGGGGCGAGACCGTGTCGTCGCTCCGGCGGAAGTAGGACCAGCGGCCGTTGCGGCGCACCTCGACCAGGCGCGCCTGGCGCAGGATGGACAGGTGCTTGGACACGGTGGACGCGGCCAGGCCGAGGAGCTCGGTGAGCTGGCAGGCGCACATTTCGCCGCGGCGCAGCGCCATCAGGGCGCGCACGCGCCCGGCGTCGCCCAGGGCCCTGGCGATGGCCACGGTTTCGTCGAATATTCGGGATCGATATTTCGCCATACGTCGAAATAATAATCCTCGCCGCGCCCTGTGTCAACACCCTGCGGCGCTCCGGTCGCGCCCCCTTCCCTTTGTCCGGGCGCACTTCGCCCAGCCATCGGGCGCCTGCCCCGATGGGCCGACTTGGAAGCGCGTCGCCGTTTCCCATTGCAGCGGATTTGTGCTACTTTTTCGGCACACAGCGCCGGCCCGCGGCGTCTTGGGGCTCGGGTCCGACCGCGGCGGCAGCCTGGAGGTGATGCTCATGACGCATACGGACGAGGGCGCGCGCGTGCCGAGGTTGCCGCGGCGCGATTTTTTGGGAGTGCTCGGGGGCCTGGGCGCCGGGATGGCCGGCGCGATTGCCGCGGGCGGGCTGGTGAACAGCGCCGGGACGGCGGCGGCACCCCCGGCGCCGCTCGCCGACTCGAACGGCAGCGTGCTGCGGCGCATGCAGCGCGAGCTGGAGGCGAGCCTTGCGAGCGGGCGGACGCCGAGCTGGATCATGGTGGTCGATACCCGCAAGTGCATCGGCTGCGATGCCTGCTCCGTCGCATGCCGCGCCGAAAACCCGACCGGCCCCGGCGGCAGCTTCCGCAGGGTGATCCAGCGCGAGCTGCCGTTGCGCTCGGGGCCGTGGGCGATCTTCAAGCCCGTGAACTGCCTGCAGTGCGAGGACCCGCCGTGCGCGCGTGCGGTGCCGCCGGGGATGGTGCGCAAGCGGCCGGACGGCATCGTGGAATTCGACTCCACGAGACTGCGCGGGCCGTATGCCGCGGTCGCCGCCCGGGCCTGCCCCTTCAACCTGGTGCGCATCGACGACGGCAGGACCTTCACGGAGTCGACCCCCTCTCCCCAGGCCTATGAATACCGCACGTTCGTCGAGAACGGCGAGACCTTCAGCCGCCGCCCGGGAGCGAACCGACTCGAAGGGGTGGCGCGCAAATGCACCTTTTGCAGTCACCTGCTCGATGTCGGCGTTCTGCCCGCCTGCGTCACCACCTGCGTCGGCGGGGCCATGTACTTCGGCGACGCCGGCGATCCGGGCAGCCTGGTGCGCGAGATCACGCAGGGAAGGCGGATATTCTGGGGACACGTCTACGTGGGCGTGATGCCGCGCGTGATCTATTTCGAAGAGCCGATGCCGGATGCGGCGCACATCGACTGCACGGTTTGCCATTATTGACGGGGGAGGTTTCGATGAAGAGTGGGAACGAATTGCCGGCCGGCGATGCCTGCATTTCGCCGGAACGACGCAAGCTGCTGGTGCGCGGGGCGCTGCTCGGCCCCGGATGCCTCGCGGCGGCCCTGGGAATGCGGCAGGGGCTTGCCGCCGGCGAGGGGGAGCGGGCGGCCCCGAAACCGATCGAGGCCTCCGACTACATCCACACCACCTGCCTGCAATGCAACACCGGCTGCGAGATCAAGGTGCGCATCCAGGACGGGCTGGCGGTGAAGATCGACGGCAATCCCTACGGCCCGCGCCCCATGGATCCCCATATCGACTGGCACACCCCGGCCCGGGAGGCGGCACGCCTCAACGGGGTGATATGCCCGAAGGGCCAGTCCGGATTGCAATCGGCCTACGACCCGTACCGCGTGACCAGGGTTCTGAAGCGTGCCGGTGCCCGCGGCGAGGGCAAGTGGATCTCGATCCCGTTCGAGCGCGCCATCGCGGAAATCGTGGAGGGCGGCGTGCTCTTCCCCCAGGACGGCGGGCGCGTCGTCACGGGGTTGCGCGATCTGTACGCGTTGCGCGATCCGTGGCTGTTCCAGAGCATGGGCGCCGATGTCGCGGCGATCCAGGAGGGGAAGATGACGGTGGCCGAATTCCAGAGCAGGTACCGGGAGCATCTCGACAAGCTCATCGATCCCGATCACCCGGACTTCGGCCCGAAGAACAACCAGTTCGTTTTCAACTGGGGGCGGCTCAAGGCCGGGCGCCAGGACTTTTTCCTGCGCTTCGTCAAGGACAGCTTCGGCTCCAACAACGCCCACGGGCATACCACGGTATGCCAGGGGTCCATCTACTTCGCGGGCAAATCGATGTCGGATCAGCCCGCCGGGGGCAAGTGGTCCGGAGGGGCCAAGGCCTACTGGATGGCCGACACCGCCAACGCCGAGTTCATCATCTACTGGGGCGCCAACGTTCTCGAAGGCAACTACGGCCCGCCGCTGAAGGTTCCCAAGATCACCCGGGGGCTGGCGGGCGGCCGCCTGCGCGTCGCCGTGGTCGATCCGCGCCATAGCAAGATCGCGGCCAAGGCCTGGAAGTGGCTGCCGGTCGAGCCGGGCCGGGATGCCGCCCTGGCGCTGGCCATGATCCGCTGGATCATCGACAACGGGCGTTTCGACCGGCGCTACCTGGAGAACTGCAACAAGGCGGCCGCCGCGGCCGACGGCGAGCCCACCTGGAGCAACGGCGCCTGGCTGGTGAAGCTGCGGCCGGACGGCACGAGCGCCGGCTTCCTGCGCGCCGCGGAAGCGGGTCTTGCGGGCGATGCCGACACCTTCGTGTGCGTGCGCGCAGGCAAGCTGACCGCCTTCAAGTCCGATGACGGCACCCAGGCTGCCGAGGGGGATCTGTTCGTCGCGACCACGGTCGCCGGAATCCCGGTCAAGAGCGCCCTGCAGATCCTGTACGACGAGGCCCGCAGCCGGACCGTGGAGGAGTGGGCCGCGCTCTGCGGATTGGAGGCCGCGGAAATCGTCGAGGTGGCGCGCGAGTTCACGGCGCACGGCAAACGCGCCGTGGTCGAGATCCATCGCGGCGTCTCGCAGCACACCAACGGCTTCTACAACGTCCTGGCCACGATGGGGGCTCTCAACATCCTCATCGGCAACCTCGACTGGAAGGGCGGTCTGGTTTACGGCGGCGGCTCGTACGGCGAATCCGGGGGCACGGGGCGCCCGTTCCAGCTCTCCGGCCACCCGGCCCGCCTGACGCCGTTCGGCATCGACATCATCCGCGGCGGCGCCGCGTACGAGAAAAGCACGATCTTCTCCGGCTACCCGGCGAAGCGCCCGTGGTATCCGCTGGCGAGCGATGTCTACCAGGAGGTCATTCCCTCTGCGGGCGATGCCTATCCGTACCCGATCCAAATTCTGTTCCTCTACATGGGATCGCCCGTCTACGCCCTGCCCGCCGGCCACGCGCTCATCCCGATCCTGAAGGACACGTCGAAGATTCCGCTCTTCGTGGCCAGCGACATCGTCATCGGCGAAAGCAGCCTGTACGCCGATTACATCTTCCCCGACTTGAGCTACCTGGAGCGCTGGGAATTCCACCGCTCCCACCCGTCCATCGTCCACCGCGCCTCGCCCGTGCGCCAGCCCGCGATCGCACCGCCCACGGAAACGGTGCGGGTGTTCGGCGAGGAGATGCCGCTGTCGATGGAGGCGGTCTTCCTGGCGCTCGCCGAGCGGCTCGGGCTGCCCGGCTTCGGCCCGGGCGGTTTCGGCTCCGCGGGCGATCTCAAGCGGCCGGAGGATTTCTACCTGCGCATGGTGGCCAACATCGCCTACGGCGACTCGAGCACCGGTTCGGACACATGCCCGGACGCCGACGACGAGGAGGTGGCGATATTCCTCAACGCGCGCAGGCACCTGCCGCCGGCGGTTTTCGATGCGCAGCGCTGGGAGGCGGCCGTGGGCCCCGCCTGGTGGCGCAAGGTGATCTACGTGCTCAATCGCGGCGGCCGCTGGTGGGGGTACGACGAGGCGTGGACGGGCGACCTGGTGAAGGCCAAGTACGGCAGGCTCGTCAATCTCTATCACGAGAAGCCGGCCACCACCCGGAATTCGATGACCGGGGCTTTCCTCAAGGGCTGTGCCTGTTACGTCCCGCCGGCGGATGCGCTGGGGCGCGGCCTGGAAAGCGCGGGAACGGCCCTGCGCCTGATCACCAACCGCAACATGCTGGGCACCAAGAGCCGCACGATATCCAATTACTGGCTCACCGACATCCTTCCCGAAAACATCGTCGAGATCAATCCCGCGGACGCCTTCCGTCTCGACCTGCAGGACAACGATCACGTCCGGATCGGCTCCGCCGACAATCCCGAAGGCGCCTGGGCCGTCGCCGACGGCTCGCGCAAGCCGATGGTCGGGCGCGTGCGCGTCACCGACCGCATCCGGCCGGGCGTGGTCACCTTCGCCCTGGGCTACGGGCACTGGGCCTACGGTGCCGCGGACCAGACGATCGACGGCGTGGTGGTTCCCGGCGACCCGCGCCGCGGCGCCGGCATCCACGCCAATGCGGCCATGGTCGTGGACCCGTATCTGCGTTCGCCGCTCAGCGACGTCGTGGGCGGGAGCGCGGTCTTCTACGACTCGCCGGTCTACCTCGTGAAGGTCGGCAGCTGGAGAGACGAGCAGGGCCGGCGCTGAGCGGCGGGCGCCCGCGCCTCGCCCCGGGCGCGGGGGTTGACCCTTATTGGCAATTTGCCTATATTACCAAGCGCGCCTGCGCCGCGGGCCCCGGGGCCGGCGGGCGCCGGCGCCCGGCCGGAGGCGGGCGATGAAGAAGAAGCACTGGGGGATCGTACTTCTGGCCCTGGCGGTCTTCGGGGTCACCTACGAGGGGCTCCGGCCCGGAAAGCCGGCGCCTGCGGGGGCGCCCCTCGGCCCGAGCTCGGCCAAGGTGACCTTCATCGAGCTCGGTTCGGTCAACTGCATCCCGTGCCGGGCCATGCAGCCCGTGATGCGCGCTCTGGAGCAGAAGTACGGCGACCGGATACGCATCGTATTCTACGACGTCTGGGAGGACGACCGCCCCGCCCGGGAATATCGCATCCGCGTCATCCCGACGCAGGTCTTCCTCGACGAGGCCGGCAGGGAGTTCCACCGGCACGAGGGCTTCTATCCGCTCGATCAGATCGTGAGTCTGCTGGCCGGCCGGGGGCTCGTGCCCCTCGACCGTTAGGGAGGACGGCGGACGGATGCTGGAGTCGCTGTTGGGCCGCCTGACGGACCTGCTCGGCGGGTCGCCGGCCGTCGCCGCGGCGGGCGCCTTCGCCTGGGGCGCCTGCAGCATCCTGCTGAGCCCGTGCCATCTCTCGAGCATTCCCCTGCTCGTCGGTTATCTCGCCGGGTCGCAAACGGGCACGGCCGGCGGCGCGTGGCGGCGCTCGGCGGCCTTCGCGCTCGGCATCCTCGCCGCGATCGCCGCCGTCGGCATCGCCACCGCGGGCGCCGGCCGCATCATGGGAAGCCTGGGGCCGTGGGGGGACCGGCTCGCGGCCGTCGTCTTTCTGCTTTTCGGGCTCCACCTGATGGGACTGGTGCCCTTGGACTGGAGCCTGCCCCGGCCCGCAACCCGGCCCTCGAGCCTGGCATCGAGCGCCGGGATCGGGCTCCTTTTCGGCGTGGCGCTCGGCCCCTGCACCTTCGCCTTTCTCGCGCCGGTGCTGGCGCTGGTGTTCGCGCGGGCCGGGCGCGATGCCCTGTCGGGACTGGTGCTGCTCGCCGCTTTTGCGGCGGGCCACTGCGGCGTCATCGTGGCCGCAGGCACGGCCACGGGGGCCGTGCAGAACTACCTGCGCTGGACCGGGAGCCGTCCGGCCGCGCGCTGGGTGCGCCGTGTATGCGGCGCGCTGGTGGGCGCCGCCGGAGTGTGGCTGCTGGCACGCTGGTGAACCCTACCGTGTGGAGTCGGCGATGTCGGTCATTACCGTGAGCAAGCCGTGGGACGAAGTGGTGGAGGCGCTGGGGCGCCGGCGCGATCTGGAAACCGTGGTCCTGGGTTGCGACAAGTGCGCCAAGCTCAGCCGCACGGGCGGCGCGGACGAAGTGCGGCGCATGCGCACGCGGCTCGAGGGCGCCGGGGTGGCGGTGCGCCGTGTGGAAGGGCTGGTGGACGCCGTGGAGGAAGGGCTGTGCGACGCAAGCGCGACGGCCCAGCGGCTCCAGCCCCTGCGCGCCGCGGCGCCCGGCTGCCAGATCCTGGTGCTCTCCTGCGGCGCCGGGCTCAAGTGCGTGCGCGACCTGCTGCCCGGCATCCGCCTGGTGCCCGGGCTGAATACGCTGGGGCCGGGAGTGAAGGCGGAGCTGGCGTGCGTCGCCTGCGGGGATTGCCGGTTCGACGAGGCGGGCTGCCGCATGCTGCGCCTGGCCGAGGAGGCGGCCGCGCGCCTGCGCGCCGGCTACGGCGGCGGGCGCGGCGCCGCGCCCGCCTGACGGGCGCAATTCCCGGTTGACGGGATCGGATTCTTTGGTAAAATCGCCAAATGATGAAAACCGTGCGCATGGACCGGAAAACAGAGATGCGCCTGCGCGCCCGGGCCCGCGTCATGAAGGCCCTGGCGCACCCGACCCGGCTCTTCATCGTGGAGCGCCTCCTGGAGCGGGAGCATTGCGTGTGCGAGCTGACGGCGATGATCGGCGCCGACATCTCCACGGTCTCCAAGCACCTCGCGGTGCTCAAGAACGCCGGCATCGTCGAGGACCGCAGGCAAGGGGTGCAGATCTTCTATTCGCTCAAGTGCCCCTGCGTGGCGGACTTCTTCTCCTGCGCCGAGGCGGTCTTGAGGATGGAAGCCAGGCGGCGGCTGGAACTGGCGCGCTAGGCGGCCGGGCGGCGCCGCCGGAGGGATTGCGGAGGGATGAGGATGCCGACGAGCCCGGGCGACAAGGTCGACCGCTTGAAGGTCGGCAAGTTCACGATCGGCATCGTCGGACTCGAGGCGGCTCTGGGCGAAGCCGCCGCCGCCCGGCTGGAGCCCGACGAGAGCGCGGCGCGGCATATCCTCGAGCGCGTGCGCGCCGCCAACTACATCCCGCCGGCTGCCGAGGCGGAATACCTGGAGGCCCTGCTCCGGGAATACCGCAAGCGCCTGGGGCTGCCCGCGGCCGAGCCGGCCGTCGAAGGCGTCGACGTGAAGGTCCTCGGTCCCGGCTGTCCGAGCTGCGAGAGGCTCGAGGCGCTGGTGCGCCAGCTGATGGCCTCGGCCAACATCACCGGCAGCATCGAGCACGTCCGCGACCTGAAGGAGATCGCTTCCTACGGGATCCTGCCCACTCCCGGGCTGGTGATCAACGGCAAGGTGCGCTGCGCCGGCCGCGTGCCGACGGAAAAACAACTGCTCGAGTGGCTGCGCGAAGCGGAGCAGGCGGCCCGCAGCGGCAGGTCGTGAGCCTCGCGCCGGGCTGAAGGAGATATCCCGCATGTCCGAGAAAAAGATCTTCGTCGTCCTGCTGGCGGCGTTCCTGGCGGCCTACTTCGTGCCGTTCGCCGACCCGGCGGTGCAGAATGCGATCGCCGAGGCCCTGCTCCTGCTGCAGGACTATGCGCGCCAACACGTGATCCTGTGCCTGATCCCGGCCTTTTTCATCGCCGGCGCCATTTCGGTTTTCGTCAGCCAGGCTTCCGTGATCAAATACTTCGGCCCGCAGGCGCGCAAGCTGCTGGCCTACAGCGTCGCTTCCGTGAGCGGCAGCATCCTGGCCGTCTGCTCGTGCACCGTGCTGCCGCTCTTCGCCGGCATCTACACGCGCGGCGCCGGCATCGGGCCGGCGACCGCGTTCCTCTATTCCGGCCCGGCGATCAACGTGCTCGCCATCATTCTGACGGCCAAGGTCCTGGGCATCCGGCTGGGCGTTGCCCGGGCCGTCGGCGCGGTCGCGTTCTCCGTGATCATCGGCCTGCTCATGCACCTGATCTTTCGCCGCGCGCCGCAGGGAGCCGCGGCGCAGGGCTTCGTCGCCGTGCCGGACGCCCGCGGCGAGAGGCCGCTCGCGAAGACGGCGGCCTATTTCGGCGTGATGGTCGCGATCCTGGTGGCCATCAATTGGGGCAAGTCGGATCCCTCGCTGGCCCTGTGGTATTTCATCTATCGCGTCAAATGGCTGATCGGCGGCGTTCTGGCTCTGGTGCTCGCGTGGATGCTGGTGCGCTGGTTCCGCAAGGACGAGTTGCGCGATTGGACGCTTTCCACCTGGATCTTCGCCAAGCAGATCTTTCCTTTGCTTTTTGCCGGCGTTCTGATTTCCGGTTTCCTGCTGGGACGGCCGGGGCACGAGGGGATCATTCCCGGTCGCTGGGTGGAACGTCTGGTGGGGGGCAACAGTCTGGGCGCGAACCTGTTCGCCTCGGTGGCGGGCGCCCTGATGTACTTCGCCACTCTCACCGAGGTGCCGATCCTGCAGGGATTGCTCGGCTCGGGCATGGGGCAGGGACCGGCGCTGGCGCTGCTGCTCGCCGGCCCGGCGCTGTCGCTCCCCAGCATGCTGGTGATCCGGCAGGTCATGGGAACGGGCAGGGCGCTGACGTACATCGCGCTCGTCGTCGTGATGTCGACGATCGCCGGCATGATTTTCGGTCGGATTGCTGCATAGTTCATAAGGAAGGGAGGTAAACGCCATGGAAATCCGTGTTCTGGGCCCCGGCTGCGCACGCTGCCATGAAGTCGAAAAGAGGACCCTCAACGCTTTGGCGCAGCTGGATGTCGCCGCCGACGTGCGGAAGGTCACCGACTTCAAGGGGATCATGACCTACGGCATACCGGGCACGCCCGGCCTGGTGATCAACGGCAAGGTCAAGTGCGCGGCGCGCATCCCGTCGGTGGAGGAAATCAAGCGCTGGATCGGCGAGGAGATCGGCAAGCCGTCGGACTGACGGACCGGCGACGGGCGGCCGTTTCTGCGCGCAGCGAGTGCAGACTGTTCCCGGAGGTGAACCGTGACCGAGGTCAAAGCGAAGAAGCTGGGTTTTCTCGACAGATTCCTCACGCTGTGGATCTTCCTGGCGATGGGCTTCGGAATCCTGCTCGGATACCTGAGCCCCGCCTTCACGAAGTGGATCGCCGGACTGCAGATCGGCGCGACTTCGATTCCCATCGCCGTCGGGCTGATCCTCATGATGTACCCGCCGCTCGCCAAGGTGAAGTACGAGGAGATGGGGACGGTCTTCCGCAACAAGAAGCTGCTGGCGTTCTCCCTCGTGCAGAACTGGATCGTCGGGCCGATCCTGATGTTCGTGCTCGCGATCGTATTCCTGCGCGGTTATCCCGAGTACATGATCGGGGTGATCCTCGTGGGGCTGGCGCGCTGCATCGCCATGGTGATCGTCTGGAACGAGCTGGCCGAGGGTGACCGCGAGCTGGCCGTCGGGCTGGTGGCCTTCAACGCCGTCTTCCAGGTGCTTTTCTACGCCGTGTACATCTATCTCTTCATCACGGTCGCCCTGAACGTGCTCGGTCTGGTGCCGGGCGTGCAGGCGCACATCTCGATACTGGAAGCGGCGAAGACGGTCTTCATCTATCTCGGCATACCTTTCCTCGGCGGCGTGATCACGCGCTTTTCCCTGCTGCGTTCCAAGGGGTACGAATGGTACGAGCGCGTTTTCGTGCCGAAAATCAGCCCGATCACTCTGATCGCCCTGCTGTTCACCATCGTGGTGATGTTCTCGCTCAAGGGGGAGTACATCATCGCGCTGCCGCTCGACGTCGTCCGGATCGCGGTGCCGCTGGTGATCTATTTCTTTGCCATGTGGTTCGTGAGCTTCTGGTTCGTCAGGCGCCTGAAAGGGAGCTACCCGCAGGCGACGGCGGTGTCGTTCACGGCGGCGAGCAACGATTTCGAGCTGGCGATCGCCGTGGCCGTGGCCATCTTCGGCATCGGATCGAACCAGGCGTTCGCCACGGTGATCGGGCCGCTGCTCGAGGTTCCGGTCCTGATCACGCTGGTGAACGTGGCGCTGCGCTTCCGCGCGCGGCTCAAGTGGTGACTTCGCGCGCAGGGGTGTTCCATGACAAGGCACCTGGTCGAAGTGCTGACTTTCGAAGGTTGCCCCAACGCCGCGCAGGCGCTGCGCCTGACCGGGGAGGCCGCCGCGCGCCTCCTGCCCGGGTGCGAAATCCGGGGGGTGAGGATCGAGAGTGCGGAACATGCCCGGCGGGCGGGCTTCATGGGTTCGCCCTCGATCCGGATCGACGGCGAGGACATCGAGGGGCGCGGCGGGGAATCGCCCGGGCTCGTGTGCCGGATCTACGGGGCCGCGGGGGGAGTGCCGCCCCTGTGGATGATCGAGGCGGCCATGCTGCGCGCGGCGCGGCCGCGGCACATTCTCTTCCTGTGTGTCGCCAACTCGGCGCGCAGCCAGATGGCCGAAGGGATCGCGCGCCGGCTCGCGCCTCCGGATGTGATGATCTCCTCGGCGGGATCCTCACCGTCGAAGGTGCGCCCCGAGGCGATCGCAGTGTTGGCGGAAATCGGCATCGACATATCGGGTCACCGTTCCAAGCCGGTGGATGAAATCGATGCCGGTTCCGTGGACGCCGTGATCACCTTGTGCGCCGAAGAGGTGTGCCCGGCCTATCTGGGCCCGGCGCTGCGCGTCCACTGGGGCCTTCCCGATCCGGCCGCCGCTGCCGGAAACGAGGAGGAGCGCCTGGCCGCCTTTCGCAGGATCCGCGACGAGCTCATGCAGCGCCTGCGTCTGCTGTTCCGCCGCCGGTAAAATTCGATGCGCCGCGCGGGAGCGGTGACTTGGTGGATCAAGTGAGCGATCCGCCGCGGCGCGGCGGATCTACCTTTCTTCCGGGGCTGGCACGCTCGCGCCGCGCCTCCATCGACAACGGGATCGTCGAAAAGAGAATAGGCCGGCTCGCGGCCGCGGAAGGAAAGGCTGTACGCGGCGTTCTGAAAGGATTCTTTATCGAGTCCTGAGTTCGAGCTGCCGGTGATAGCGGGCGGCGGGGCGGCGGCCGATGGTGCCGGCTACGATCCGAAGCGGCGCAACTGCGGCGCATCCGCGCGCTCGAGGATGCGCGCCTCGACACCGGGATGGCGCCGGCAGAAGCCGGCGATTTCGTCGGGCGCCATGATCATGAAAGCGGTCGAGAGCGCGTCGGCCGCGGCGCAGGGCGAAGCCGCGATGCCGGCGGCGGCTGCGACCGCAGCCAGCGCCTCGAGCCCTCCCGAAGCCCAGGCGGCGGCGCGTTCGGCGACGGGCGTGCGCGTGCGCGGGTCCAGGATGTGATCCTTCTTGCGGATGCCGGAAGCGCCCCAGGCCGCGCGCCGTACCTGGAAGCGCTCGATCACCCGGGCCGATTCCGCTCCGGGCAGGCTGATGGTCACGGGCCAGCCGGCGCGGCCGGGAGGTGCTTCGAGCGCCAGCACGGAGCTGAATCCGGCGTGCAGGAGCGCGCGCGTGACCTCCCATTCCTCGAGCAGTTCGGCCGCGCGGTCCAGGGCATAACCCTTGCCGATGCCGCCGAGGTCCAGGCGCACGCCGGGCGCACGCACCGCCACGGCCGAGCCGGCCGGATCCGGCTCGACCGATTCCAGGCCCGAGCCCAGGGAAACGTCGAAGGCGCCGCCGGTCTCTTGGTAGAAGCGGCGCGCCAGGAGCAGACATTCCAGCGCCCATGAACCTACGCGGGCGCTCCGGCCGGGCTCGAGGCGATTGATGCGGGAGATGTCGCTGCTCGGGCGATGGCGCGTGAGCTCCGTTTCGATGCGGTCCACGAGATCGAAAGCGGCGCGCGCAGCCTGCGCCGCATAGGACCGATCCTCGTGGGCGCAGAATATGCCGAAGACGGTCGCCATCGCCTGATGGCTGAAGCGGTGCGTTCCCGGCAAGAGGCCCTGTTCGCGCGCGAGAAGTTCCGGTTCCCGGGATATGATTTCGTCCATCGCCGCCGTGCCTCGCCGGGTCAGGGCTTGTTCTGGCGCGCCAGCCAGACGCAGCCGTATTCTTCCCAGACCTTCACGCCGTTCCGGTGCACGCCTTTCTCCTGGAACTCCGCGATCCAGACATCGCCGGGCCCTTTGCGGAACGTGGCCGGCGCTTTCAGGAAGGGCGACCAGCACGGGAAAGGCTTCTCTTCCTTCACGCGGTTGACCTCGTAGGCGGCGATCAGTTGATTGTCGGCCTTGCCGTCGGGCCGGGTGAAGTCGCCGGTCTGTTCCAGGAAGATGCGCACCGGTTCCTCGATCCTGACTCCGTTCTGGAACCTGGCGGCGGTTTCCAGGCGGCCCGTGAAGCGGAAATGCCTCAGCTCCGGCCCGTTTTTCAGATGGGGCGCGTCGTATTGCAGGCCGGGCAGCTCGAGCGCTTTGCCGGCCGCCTGGCCGGCCGTCGCTCCGAGCGCGCCCGCGGGGGCGGCGGCGCCGACAAGGCCGCCGTAGAAGCCCAGCGCGCCGCGCACGCCTGCGACCAGGCTGTCCAGGCCTTCCGTGTTGCGCGTGAGATCGTAGGTGATCGTGCCTTCGCCTTCGACGCTGCCGTCTTCTTTCACGGCGAAGTAGAACTCGGTCGAGTGCTTGACGGTCAGGATGAGCAGGCCGTTTCGGTCGCGGAAGCGCACTTCTTCACCGGCTCCCCGGCCCTGGTAGGTGCCGGCGAACCCGGGTGCCGCGCTCGCACCCCCGCCGCTCCGCCCGCCGCGGCCGCCGCCGCCCGCCGTGCCGCCGGGGCCTTGGGATCCCGGCGATCCTGCGGGACCCGGAGTGCCTCCGCCGCCTGTCTGGCCGCCTCCGCCGCCTGTCTGCCCGCCGCCTGCGCCCCCGCCGCCGCGCAGAGCGCCGAGGTCGGCCGGCCTGTGCCAGAGCGAACTGCCGGACCCGGAGGAAAAGAGCATGAAGGGAAGCGTGAGTTCGTCCCCGCTCAGCGTGAACGGCCGATTGGCGACCGACTTGCCCAGGCGGGGCAACGACAGGGAGATCAGGTTCCCGCTGATACTGTATGTGCCGCTGTCGGTGATGTTCTGGCCCGGCCCCACGGCTTTCAGGGTCGCGCCGCCCGCGCCGCTGAACGTGATGGTGATGGACGCCCCGGCCGCCGGGACGCTGCCGTCGGAGTCGCGGACGAAATTCCACGTGCCCGTGAGGTTGCTCTGTTGTGCCGCCATCGGCGGCATCGCGCCCGAGAGTGCCGCCGCGGCCACTATGGCCCACGAAAGAAGGATGAAACGTGCCGGTCCGTCGTTCCGACTGAGCATGCCGAACCTCCGCGATATCGAAGGGCTGCGCGCCCCCGCCTGCAGCGGGGCCGAGGGGATTATAACGCCGATGCCGGCCGTTGCGGCGCGATTGTCGGGCGCGGGGTGTACGAGAAGCTTGCCGGGGCCGGCGGTGCCTGCGTATGATTCGGGCGCCGGGTGCGTTGCATGTCTCGTCGGGCGAGGCCGGTCTCGCGAACGTGCCGCCGGAAATGGCGAGCTTTCGAGGAATGGAGGTCTGCATGAAACCGTTGTTGAAGGCGATCCTGAGCGGCTTGCTGGCGCTGTCCTCCCTGTATGGCCAGACCAGGAGCGCGCTCGAGTCCGATGCGCAAGGCTGGGTCGACCTGCTGGCCGACAGGAGCATGAAGGATTGGGTGCGCGGCGTGCTCGCGGGCAACCCGATCGTACGCGCCGGGCAGATGAGCGATCCGTCACCGTGGAGGCTGGATTCCGCGGGCTCGATCCTGGTCTGCGAGGGCGACAAGGCCGGGCATGAATGGCTGCGCTATGCGCGCGAGCTCGGCGACTTCATCGTGCACGTCGAGTTTCGTTTTGCGCCCGTCGAAGGGGAGACGCGCTACAACAGCGGCGTGTTCGTCCGGACCGCGGCCGACGGCAGGATCTGGCACCAGGCGCAGGCGACGCTCGCAGGCGGGTACCTCTTCGGCAGCACGCTGGTGAAGGGAACGCAGCAAATGGTGAACCTGCGCGACAGGATGACGGAGAACCGGGTGAAGCCCGCCGGGGAATGGAACGTCTACGAGGTGCGGGCCGAGGGCGGACGGATCGTTCTTTGGGTGAACGGCGCCGTCGTCAGCGAATTCACCGAATGCGAAGTGCCGCGCGGGTATTTCGGGCTGGAGGCCGAGGGATACCGCGTGGAGTTCCGCAACGTCCGTCTGAAGCGCCTCGACTGACGGCGCGCGGGGGAGGAAGGCGTGGAGGAGATCCGATTTCTCAGGGATCTGGTGATCGTCTTCGGGTGCGCCACACCCGTGGTGTATCTGTTCCACCGCCTGAGGCAGTCTCCGATCGTCGGCTTCATGGTGAGCGGCATGCTGGTGGGCCCGTACGGCTTCAGCCTGATCGCGGACACCGACAGCGTGCGCACCCTGGCCGCCATCGGGGTCATGATCCTGCTTTTCTCCCTCGGCCTGGAATTCTCGCTCAAGAAGCTGATGGAGACCCGCGTCGCCGTCTTCGTGACGGGACCGCTGCAGATGGCGGGCACCATCGTGCCGGTGATGCTGGCGGCCCGCTATCTGGGCGCGCCCCTGCGCACCGGTTTCGTCTACGGGGCGCTCGTCGCCGTCTCGAGCACGGCGGTGCTCATGAAGATGCTCGTCGAGCGCGCCGAGGTGAATGCGCTTCACGGGCGAGTTGCACTCGGCATCTCGATATTCCAGGATCTGTGCACGGTTCCGCTGATCATCGCCATTCCCTTGCTGGCGAAAGGCGAGGCGGCGGTATATGCCATGTGGACGGCGCTCGCCTGGGCAGTGGCCGTCGTCGCCCTGGTGGTCGTGGTGGCGCGCTACGTCTTCCCGCTGCTGCTCGAAGGGATCCTGCGCACGCGCAGCAAGGAACTGTTCCTGATCACCTCCATCTTCATGTTCCTCGGCACCGCCTGGGTGACCTCGAAGATCGGCATCTCGCTGGCGCTCGGCTCGTTTCTGGCGGGGTTGATCCTTTCGGAATCGGAGTACGGCCATCAGATCTTCGCCGAGGTCCGTCCGTTCCGCGACAGCCTCAACAGTCTGTTTTTCGTCTCGGTGGGCATGCTGGTGGATCCCGCATTCATCGCGCGCCATGCGGGGCTGGTCGCGGGAATCACGCTCGCGGTCGTGATCGGCAAGACTCTGGTGATCGTCGGCGCGGCGGCGGCCAGCCGCATCGCAGTAAAGGTGGGCCTGCTGTCCGGGGCGGCGCTGGCGCAGGTCGGGGAGTTTTCCTTCATCATGCTGCAGGCTGCGAGCGACGCGGGCCTGGTGGGCGCGCGCGCCTATCAGGCGATCCTGGCTTCATCGCTGGTCAGCATGGTGCTGGCGCCGCCCCTGTTCTCGGCCGTGCGCAGGTTGGGCGGCGCGATCGCGGGGCGCGGCGCGGACGGGCGGGCCGCAGCGGCCTTGCCGGCGGCGGCTTCCCCCGCCGGGGGGATGCACGATCATGTGATCATCTGCGGCTTCGGGGTGGGCGGGCGCAGCATCGCCAGCGTGCTGAAGGCCGACGGCATCCCGTACGTGATCGTCGACCTCAACGCCCAGAGCGTGCGGGAGGCCGCGCGCGCCGGGGAGCCGGTCGTCTTCGGCGACTGCACGAGTACGCACATCCTGGAGATGGCGGGAATCGGGCGCGCGCGGGTGATCGTGCTGGTGATTTCCGATCCGTTCGCCACCCGGCTGGCCGTCGGCAGCGCACGCCGAATGAGCTGCGAGATCGTGATTCTGACGCGGACGAAGTACGTCGCGGACATCGACGATCTCTGGGATCTGGGTTCCACCGAGGTGATCGCCGAGGAATTCGAGGCGTCGCTCGAGCTGGTGACGCGCATCCTGCGCGTCTACAACGCCCCGCGGGCCATGGTGGCGGCGCAGATCAAGTCGATCCGCGAGCAGCGGTTCGGCATCTTCCGCGAGCGGCGCGCCACGGTGCCCCGCATCCGCCTGAGCAGCGACCTGGACGTCTACGCGGAGACCTGGGAGATGCCGCAGGGGTGCGCCTGGGATGGAGCGACGGTGGCGCAGACGCGTTTGCGCAGCGAAAGCGGCGCGCTGATTCTCGGCATCATCCGGGGCGAGCGCACGGTGAACAATCCCGGTCCCGACGAGCGGCTTTACGCCGGCGACCGCCTCGTCATGAGCGGCACCAAGGAGCAGCTCAAGAAGGCGTTCGAGCTTCTCGAGCGCTGCCCGCCAAGGTAAATCCCGCGCGCGGGTAGGTCCCGCGCGCCGCGCGGGACCGGTAACTTGGAGCAACAAGCCCCCGGTCCGCCGCGGCGCGGCGGACCTGCTGCCGCGCGGGACCGTGAGCCCGGGCCCGGCAGAGACCCGAAGCTGGGGGAACTGGGCCAGGGCATTGTTCCGCAACAAAACGCGCATGGCTCTCTGTCGGCCCTCCGGGGCTGGCCGACGTCGGATCCGCTTTTCTCCGGGTTCGCCTTCGGCTCACCCGGAGCTACCAGCTGCCGTGCCTCCGGCACTGGCCCAGCCCCGGCGGGGGCCCTGGGCCGGTAGCCGGGCGTGAGCCGCAGGCGAACCCCCGGAAAGCCGGAACGAGTCGATCCAGCCCCGAAGGGCCGGCAGACCCTGAAGGCAGGCACGTGCCGCGCGCGGGCAGGTCCCGCGCGCCGCGCGGGACCGGTGGCTTGGAGGAATAAGCTCGCGGTCCGCCGCGGCGCGGCGGAGCTACTCATCGTGCCGGAGCTACTGCCGGGTTTCGGACTGCAGCTGTCCATCGAGAAAGCGACACCAGTCCTGATAGGCCGCTTGCGTGGCCGATGCGCGTCCGTGATCGGGATCGACCGAAAGGATACGCTCGAGACCGGCGAAGGCCTCGGCAGGCGAGCGGTAAATGCCGGCGCCGAGCCCTGCCGCGCGCGCCGCGCCCTGCGAGCCGTCCGTGTCGAACAGCTCGATCCCCGCCCCCGTCAGGTCGGCGAGCGTCTCCCTGAAGAGCGCGCTGAGAAACATGTTGGTATGGCCGGCACGCAGCACCGCCGGGCGCATCCCCATCGAATCCATGACCCCCATGCCGTAGCGGAAGGCGAAGGCCACCGCTTCCTGCGCGGCCCGGGCCAGGTGGGCCCGATCATGCACATTGAAATTCAGGCCGGCGACGGCGCAGCCGAGGTCGCGATTCCCCAGCATACGTTCGGCGCCGTTGCCGAAGGGAAGGATACGCAGCCCTTGGGATCCGGCGGGGACGCCGGCGGCGAGTTCGTTCACCGTCGCATAGTCCGCGCCGCCGAACATGTTCCTGCGGATCCAGGAGTACAGGATTCCCGCGCCGTTGATGCACAGGAGCACTCCGAGCCGCGGGGTATGGGGGCCGTGGTTGACGTGGGCGAAGGTGTTCACGCGCCCCTCCGGGTCGCAGGCGGCCTCGGCGGTCACGCCGTAGACGACGCCCGAGGTTCCGGCCGTGGCCGCGAACTCGCCCGGATCGAGGACATTCAACGAGAATGCGTTGTTGGGTTGATCGCCCGCGCGGTAGGCCACGGGAATGCCCGGGCGCAGCCCCAGTTCCTCCGCCGCCCGCCGGCGCAGCTTGCCCTGCACCGAAAAGACGGGCACAACCTCCGGGATGAGGGAGACGTCGAAGCCGAAATAATCCAGAAGAGCGGCCGACACGCGGTTTTCCCCGAAGTCCCAGAAGATGCCCTCGGAAAGCCCGCAGACGGTCGTGCATGCCTCTCCGGTCATGCGCAGGGCGATGTAATCGCCGGGCAGCATGATCTTCCATATCTGCGAATAGACTTCCGGCTCGTTCTCTTTGACCCATTTCAATCTGGAGGCGGTAAAGTTCCCGGGAGAGTTCAGCAGGCGCGACAGGCACAGGTCGGCGCCCAGGTCGAGGAGGGCGCGCCTGCCGATTTCGACGGCCCGGCTGTCGCACCAGATGATGGCAGGGCGCAGGGGCTCGCCGGCACGATCCACCACGACGAGGCCGTGCATCTGGTAGGAGATGCCGATGGCGCCGATGCCTTCGGGGCGGACTCCGGAGCTCTGCAGCACCCGGCGCGTGGCCCCCGCCAGGGCGGCCCACCAAAGCGAAGGGTGCTGTTCGGCCCAGCCGGGCCGCACGGCGATGATTTCCATTTCGGCGTCGGGAAAGAACGAGGAGGCGAGGCACCGTCCGGTGCGGGCATCCAGGATGCTCGCCTTTGCCGAGGAACTCCCGAGGTCGTAACCCAGAAGGTACATAGGCCGGACTCCGCCCCGGGGCATTGTACAACAGCTGAGGGAGCAGGAATTTGCTTGCCTGGCGACGCGCACAGGGATAGAAACGGTCCGCACATCAGGGAGCATGCCTATGAGAAGGAATCCTGTTCTTTGCGCAGTCCTCGCGCTCGCCGCCGCGTGCGTCGCCGCCCGGGGGCAGGGACTCTCGAGCCCCGAGCTCGTCGCCCGGCGCAACGCGATCGAGAAAGAGCTGCAGTCGCTTGCGGTGGTCGAGCGCAAGCTCATGGTGCCGATGCGCGACGGCAAGCGCATGGCCACGGACGTCTACCGCCCCAAGGACGCCTCGCGGAAGTACCCGGCGATCTTCGTGCGCACCCCGTACAATTTCAATTACTGGGACGTGCGCCTCGGCGCGCCGAGCGACATGAGCGCGCAGCTGGAGGCGGTCAAGCGCGGCTACGCCTACGTGGAGATGAACGAGCGCGGGCGCTTCTTTTCCGAGGGCAACTACGACATCCTCGGCCCGCCGCGCACCGACGGCGACGATGCGATATCGTGGATCGCCTCGCAGCCCTGGTGCAACGGCAAGGTCGGCACCATCGGATGCTCGTCGACTGCGGAATGGCAGCTGGGCGTCGCCGCGCTCGGCAATCCCGCCTATGCCGCGATGATCCCCATGGGGTTCGGCGCGGGCGTCGGGCGCGTGCGGCCGTACTACGAGCAGGGGAACTGGTATCGCGGCGGCGCCGTGCAGATGCTGTTCATCACCTGGCTGTACGGCCAGCAGAACCAGGTGCGGCCGATGTTCCCTCCCGACACGCCGCGCGCGGACCTGATCCGCGCCTCGAAGTGGTTCGATCTCGCCCCGCAGCTGCCGCCGGTGGACTGGTCCCAGGCGCTGCGGCATCTGCCGGTGACGGACATCATCGAGGCGGTGGAAGGCCCGCACGGGATTTTCGCCGACCCGATGCCGGTCGACACCGGCGGCGCCATGATCCGGCGCACGCCCAACGATCCCGCCTGGTACCGCGGCGGCCTGTGGCATGACGACATGACGATCAACGTTCCCGGCTTCTGGTTCATGTCGTGGTACGACGTCTCGGTGGGCCCGAATCTGGCCGCCTACAATCACGTGCGCCGGACGGCCAAGCCGGAAATCGCCGAACAGCAGTATGCCGTGATCGCGCCCACCCTCCATTGCGCTTACAAGCGCGCCACCGAGAACACGGTTGTGGGGGAGCGCAACGTCGGCGACGCGCGCCTCGATTACGACGCACTCACCTACGCCTGGTTCGACCGTTTCCTCAAGGGCGAGGACAACGGCATACTGCGGTCCATGCCCAGGGTGCGCTACTACACCATGGGGCTCAACAAGTGGCAGGCGTCGGACACATGGCCGCCCCGGGGCGCACAGCCGATGACCCTGTATCTCGCGAGCGGCGGCAACGCCAATACGCTCTCCGGCGACGGCCTGCTGGCCGGGGCCCCGCCGGAGGAGGACAGGCCGGACCGCTTCGTCTACGATCCCATGGACCCGGTGCCTTCGTACGGCGGCAATGTCTGCTGCACCGGGAATGCGATCGCGGGCGGCGCCTTCGACCAGCGCCGCATCGAAACGCGGCCCGACGTCCTGGTCTATACCAGCGCCCCCCTGGAGCAAGGGATCGAGGTCAGCGGACCGATCGAGGTCACGCTCTACGTTTCCTCGGACGTCAAGGACACCGACGTCACGGTGAAGCTCCTCGACGTCTATCCCGACGGTCCCGCTTACAACCTGGACGAAACCATCCAGCGGCTGCGCTACCGCGACGGGTACGACAAGCCGCTCGTCTGGATGGAACCGGGCAAGGTCTACCAGGTGACGCTGCAGCCGATGACCACCAGCAACTATTTCGCCGCGGGCCACCGGATCCGCATCGAGGTGTCGAGCAGCAATTTCCCGCGCTTCGACCGCAACCTGAACACGGGCGGCAACAACTACGACGAGGTTCGGGGCGTGGTGGCGCGCAACGCGGTGCATCACTCGCGGCGTTATCCTTCGCAGGTTCGCCTGACCGTGGTGCGGTAGGGCAAATGGGGACGCTCCCCATTTTTCGCCAGGGGCGCGGCCCGAAAGCCGGCCTCAGGGGCGGATACGGCAGATGGGGAAAACAGGGGAGCGTCCCTAGCGGATCGGGACGACACCGAAGATGAAGGCGCTCCAGAGCGAGTGCGAGACGATCGGAGCGGCCAGGCGGCGCCTCCAGAGATACAGCAGGCCCCAGAAGGTCCCGGCAACGCAGGCCGCTCCAATGAGCATGACGTTCATCGAGAACACGTGGACGCCGCCGTAGAGGGCAACGGCGGCAAGGAAGCCGCGCCGGCGCCCCCAGCGCTCCATCAGCACCTCCTGCAGGAAGCCCCGCCAGAACAGTTCCTCCCCCGGCCCGGTCACGAACAACAGCAGCAGCAGGATCCATAACCGCCGGGTTCCCGCACCCAGCCCATAAATGTCTCCTACCTGCGCGTGCGCGCCGGGAACGATGGAAGCCGAAAGTATATGGCCCGCCCAGAAGATGCCGTACAGGAGGACAGCCGACGCCAGCCCGATGGATGCTTCGGTGAGCGAACACCGAATCCTCGGTCTCCTGAAATAGAGAGCGTAAGCCGTGATGACCGCCACGGTGCAACCGATCTTGATCCAGAAATTACCCCACTCCAGGCCGAAGGTGATGCCCCAGCCGATACAAGCCAGGAGGATCGCTCCCTGCAGCATCGGATCAGACCAGTTTTTCCGAGAGGAGAACCGCCATCAGGAGAATGCCGAATACCGTGTCGAGCTGTGCCGTCATGGCATCCGCCGCTTCGGGGACTCCCCTGAGAAAAGTGCGTACCAGGGACGCCGCCTTGGGCAGCGACAGGAGCACCAGCAGGCCCCAGGGGGATAGAATACCGAAGACCACCATCGCGCCGATGGCCAGATAGGCGGCGCCGATGAAGCCCACGTAAACCGCCATGGACATCTTCGGCCCGAGGAGGATGCTGAGGGTTTTCACCCTCCGGCGTGTATCGTAGGATATGTCGCGGAAGTTGTTGGCGAATATGACCAGGGCCACGAGAACGCCGAAGGGCACGGATATCCAGAGTGCGCGCCACGAAAGGATACCGCGCTGGACCAGGTACGCCCCCTCCACCATCCCCGGTCCCCACATCAGAGCCACGGAAAGTTCGCCGAGCGCCCTGTATTTGTATCTTACCGGTCCTGCGGTGTAGAAAACCCCGGCCAGGAATCCGCCCAGGCCGACCCAAAAAACCTTCGGCGAACGGAACCAGGCGAGAGCCAGGCCGATGATTATCGTAGCGGCAAGAAGGAAGACACCCTCGAGCAGGAGCTGCTTCGGCGTCAGCAAACCGGAGAAGATGGGGTGGGGCCGGTACCGGGCGGTAGGGCTGTCGGGCTGATCCACCCGATAGCGGGTGTCGAAATAGTCGTTGAGGACGTTGACCCCGGAGTGGAAGAGAATCATGCCGATGAGGGTGAGCGCATACCATCCCCAGCCGACGGGACCATCCTGCCAAGCAAGGAGCGTTCCCACCGTGATCGAGATGAAGGTCATCGACAGGGACCAGGGACGAGTGGCTATGATGTAATCCTTCGGGCCGGCCATCCTTCCTCCCTTCCTTTCCGCACAGCGAAAGCGCGCCAATCTACCAGAGGTCCGGGCGGCAGTCAATCGCGCCCGACCCTGGCAGTCCGCCGGTCCGGTTGTCCATCACGGGCGCAAGCGCAGCGCGATCTCGCCCCCCCCGGCCGCCGCCGGGTGGAACCCGTGGCATATGCTGCCTGATATCCGCCCGAGGAATCGGCAAGCTGTTTCGCCCGCAGGCCGCGGGGCCCCTTTCCTTGACGGCAATCGTCCCCCGGCAGCATAATCACACGCCGTTCGAAGGAAGCGGGAAAGAGCATGCTCAAGAGGATTTTGATCACCGGAAACGTGGCGCGCCCCAATCCCGACGGGAGTGTCAACCAGCGAATCAACGTCAACTGGATCTTCCAGGTTCTGCGCCACCCCTTGGCTCTGGCCACCGGATTGCAGCCGGAAATACTCCTGCCGCCGCCCGACTTCCGGACCGACATGGAAGAATGGCTGAAGTCCTTTTCGCCGGACCATCCCGCTTGGCATGCGCGCCAGGGCCTGACTCCGGCCGATTTGGTGATCGGTTTCGAACTCCCGCCGAACGCCGTCCATCAACTGGACGAGCAGGAAGTGCCTCTGGTCGGCTTGACGGTGTGCCCCATCCGGTTTCTCGACGATATACTGTTCGATTTTTCCTGTCGTCGAATCGCCGGGGCGGATGGAATCTTGGGCGCGCGGCGGGTGCCGGAGGAGAGCTTCTACGTCCATGCCGGTCTCGTCAAGGCTCAGATGCAGTTATTGCCTCCGCTGAGCCTCCCGGCCCGTTCCGCCCTGCTTGTGGGGCAAACCCCCATCGACCAGTCGCTGATCGAGGACGGCAGGATGTTGAACCTGGAAATGTTCGAAGCCAGGTTGAAGACCGTTCTTGCGCGGCATGCCGCCGTATATTTCAAGCCTCATCCCTATGGCCAGAGCAAGGCGGTGACCGATTATCTCCGGCGGCTCGGGATCCGGCTCACGACTGAGAACGTCTACCGCCTGCTGTCGCAGGATGAAATCGAGGCCGTATACGCCATCAGTTCCAGCGTTCTTTCCGAGGCGCGCTATTTCGGAAAATCGGCCGAGTTTTTCAGGTCGATCCGGCCGCCTGCGGATGCGATGCCGGTGGCGCCGACGGAATTCCTGACGGTGAATTTCTGGGCGGACCTCCTCGCTCCCCTCCACACGACGCGGCGCCTCGAACCCGACGTGTGGCTGGGCGACAAGCCCAACCGGCTGCGCAAGGCGTTCCGGAATTGGTGGGGTTACGATTTCGTTGAAAATCCGTCGGTGTGACGGATCCATTTCAGACCGGGTGCTCGGGAAAACGGTGATGCTCCCCGGTTTCGATGAGCAACGTAAGCGGCAAGCCGCGTGCATCCGGCGCGGGCCGCGCGGGACCGGTGGCTTGGAGCAATGAGTTCGCGGTCCGCCGCGGCGCGGCGGACCTACCTGTGCGGCGGACCTACCCGACGGCCCCGGAGGGGCCCTGAGCGGGTAGCCGGGGGTGAGCCGAAGGCGAACCCCCGGAAAGGATCGTATCGATCAGTCGAGCCCCGGAGGGCCGACAGACCCCGAATGCGGGCATGTTGCGCGCGCCGGTAGGTCCCGCGCGCCGCGCGGGACCGGTAACTTCAAGTAATAAGCCCACGGTCCGCCGCGGCGCGGCGGACCTACTTGTGCGGCGGACCTGCGTGCCTGCCGGTGTCTGAATCGCCGCAATATTGCATTTTGCTTTTTCCGGGTGAGTGCGATATCGAGACGGCCTTGGAATGATCCGCGGAGATCGTCGGCGCGTGATAGAGATCATGTGGCGTCGCCGTGCAATGGCCTGTTTCTCGGACTACAAGGAGCCCTGATGAAGGCAAGATGCTCGCCTACAGTGACATCCGGCGCCGCCAGAGCCGTCGAGATGCTCGAGGCCGCCGCCGACGAGCGCGTCGCCCGGCAGGCGCGCGCGTATTTCAAGTCCCAGGATGATGCGGTCTTTTTCGGAGTGCGCGCGCCCAAGGTCAGGGAGATCGAAAGGCGGATATACGGGCTCGTCAAGAAGGCCTGGTCTGCAAGCGAAGCCGTTCGCTTCGCCGACATGATGATTCGCAGAAAACAATTGGAAGCGAAGGCCGTCGGCATTCTATTGCTGTCACGCTACTCGCGCAGCTTCGACGAGACCCTGCTGGCGGCGGTCCGCGGATGGCTTGCGGCCGGGTATTGCTCCAATTGGGCTACCACGGACCTTCTGTCGACGGCCGTCCTGGCGGGTCTGCTGAAGCGACATCCGCGCCTTCTGGAAGACTTCAAGAGGTGGACGGCATCGGAATCGTTGTGGGTTCGGCGCGCCGCGGCGGTCTCGCTGACTCCGCTCGCCCGCAGGGGCGAGCACCTCGACACCGCCTACGGGGTTGCGTCCGCGCTTCTCGACGATCGCGAAGACCTGATACACAAGGCGGTCGGCTGGCTTTTGCGCGAGTGCGGGAAGGCGGACGCGCGCAGGCTGGAAAGCTTTCTCCTGGAAAACGGCCCGCGCATTCCCCGCACCGCGCTGCGCTATGCTGTCGAGCGTTTCGCACCCGCGCGCCGCAGGCGGTTGCTCGAACGAACCCGGCCGGGTTGATCGCGCGCCGCGCGTCATCCCTGCGGCAGGCGTCCCTGGAAGGCATGCGCCGCCACGCCGCCGGCTTGAACAGTCAGCTGGAATCCCGTCGGGCCTTGCTGGAGCAGGAGGCGTTCGCCGGCCTCGAGGCTCGCCCGGGCTCCCTCGGCCGGCAGGTCGAGAATCTCGCGGCCGGGCTGAAGAATTGCTGACCGCAGAAAGCCGTGTGGGCGACCTCGTGCTGAATCCCGCCGACCGGTCGGTCTGGGGCGTGCAGCACCATAACGGCATCTCCACTCTCGTGCGCTTCCCGCTGCCGTACGACAAGGGCTGGAACACGATTCTCCCGCTGCCGTAAGGCAAGGATATCTTCGATCTGGATATTGCTCCGGACGGCACGCAGCTCACGACCTCCGTGATCGAGATCGACGGACGCCAGCGCCTCATCTGCGACCGGAGTGCGCGCAGGATGGGGGCCATGAGCAACGTCGAGAGCGGGTTGTTCCGCCCGATCCGCATCAGCGACGGGTACCTGCTCTCGTTCCGCTACACGGCTTCGGGCTTCGTTCCGGTCATCACGCCGAACCGGCCGGCCGGTCGAGGATGTGCGCGCGATTCACTACCTGGGGCAGGAGGTGGTGGAAAAGCACCCCCATCGTGAGGCGCTGGACCGTCGGGTCGCCGCTGAGCGTCGACCTCGATCGCGCTAAGGTCTACGAGGGGCACGGGTTTGCGGTGGGTGCCGGCTTCGCCTTGGTCGAGAACATCCACTATCTCGTGTGCGTACCGGAAGCCGGGCTGTCGGTCTGGATGATACGCGGGTTCGGCACCGCCACCATACACGGTTGTGCCGGCGCGCTTTGCGCCATCGTGTCGACGCTCTTGAGCGAAACGCGATCCGGCGGCGCCGGTGTCTTTTTGCCGGGCCTGCTGGGCGCCATCGCGGCTCACTCGCTCCACAATCATTTCACCGAGCCGCCGCTACTCTCGACCGCAGGGATCATGCTCGTGTTTCCGGGCCTCGTTTTTCTCGTCTTCCGCAGTAGCGAACGCTCTCTGCAGCATTGGCTGGGAACCGTCGTCCTGGGGTCGCCCGCACGTGAAGCCGGCGACTTCCTCGAAAATCCGGTCCCTTATCGATGCGGCTTCCCGGCCGGCAGCGGCCCGGACGGTCTCCAGCAGTCTCCCCTCGCCGAACATCTCGCCCGAGATCCCGGTCGCTTCGGTCACGCCGTCGGTAAAAGGCCACCAGGACGTCGCCGGAGCGGAGCCTGATCGTCTCTTCCGCGTACGAAGCGAAATCGAACGCCCCCACGACCAGCGACCGGCTCGACAGAAACTCGCATTCGCCGCCGGCGCGCAGCAGGCAATGCAAAGTGAACGCGCCGTGCATCGGCCGGCGCGCGCAGCCCGTCACGCGAGTGGCGAGCACCCCGAGAAAATCCCGAGTTACGACTATGCCAACGCTACTTTGGCGGCACCCGACGAAGGCGAATCCTGCCGGCCGGCGTCTGTTCTTCGATCACGACGTCATCCACATTCAAAGCATACATTTGCAGGCCCGGATCCCAGAGTAAATTGTAGGTCAGTTTCGCTCCGGCAGCATCGAGAGAGCGAATCAGAACATTCCTGGCTTCCTCTTCATTGGCGCCGATCTTGACGACCGGCCTCAGCAACAGGTTCGCCTCTGTCGGCCCAATCATCAGCACGACCCGTACGCCCCGGCGCGCCTGCAGGGAGGCGCAAATCTGCTTCAGTGTTTCGCTCAGCGTCCGCTCGTCCGCGACAAAGGAAATCCTCGAATCGAGGATGGGGATAACATCGATCATTTCTCCCGAAACGCCTTTCATCCTCGCCGGTATCACGTGAAGGGCGTTCTCGGTGACGGCCACTCGAAAGATTCCGGGATTTCCCATGAGCGCATAGTGATCGACCAATCTTTTCACGAATTGGGCACCATCCTTCTCTTTGACTCCCTCCGGGACGTACATGGTCAGATTGATCCGGCCATAAGCCGGAATGAGGATTCGCGTGTTCGTCGTTTGGGCTGCCCGGGGATCGGTCTTGTCAACGACATCCGGACCCCTGGAAAGCGGCAAATCCTCGTAAGTGATTCGCCAGCCTGTCTTTTCCGACAAGATCCGCAGCGCCTTTATCAACGGCCTCGGCTCGTTGATTTCAAGCCTCACTTCTCGGTCTCCCTGGAGGGATTCGTGTGCCGCATTTGTGCTTGCCGCGGCACCCACGACGATCAAAATGCGCAGAAGAACCCTCATTTCATGGACAAGTCGTTCCGATTGCATCATGATCATTCCTCTCGAATCGGGTCTGTTCGGCATAAATCGTCGATTCCCCGATACCATTTCTTTCATTGTATACATTGAACAGACCAATGACGGCCTTCAGGATGTCGAGGCTGTATGCCGGATATCGCTCGCGGCACGCTGCCGGCGAGTCGCCGCTGCGCGCCTGCGCGATTGCCGCCATCGCGATCTCGGTATGCGTCATCTCGCTCTGGACCCGCTCGCCATTGACGAAGGGGATCCCGCTGTGCCGGCCGGGCCGCATCGAAGCCAGGCGGATCGAGATGCTGACCACGGAGAATCCGGTCAGCTGGGGCACGGAGAAGGAGAAATGACGCGGGAGCCTGCAGGCGAGATCGCCGAGCGCTTCCTGATCCACCTGGTTGCCTCCGCCGGCGCGGTGCTTGCGGCATTCGCAGTGCTTCGCGCCCTGGCCCGCGTGACCGGCCGGCTTCCGGCCGAGCGCCTGCCGCTTCTTCTGATCTCGGCCCTTACGGTCTTTGCCGCTTCCGCCCTGCGGGAAGCCCGCGACGTTGCGCGCGGGCAGAGCCTCACCAAAGCGATCTGGGATCACG
>Ga0272448_1000912_pt1 | contig 42230 bp, 34 predicted proteins | sample YNPCB0191_FD_202220 | JGI IMG/M metagenome (GOLD analysis project Ga0272448, IMG submission 202220) | Hot spring sediment microbial communities from Yellowstone National Park, WY, United States - YNP-CB-019-1 | ecosystem: Environmental > Aquatic > Thermal springs > Hot (42-90C) > Sediment...
TTTAAACTACCCTGTACCAGCCATTACCGAATACCGTATCCTCTCCCACATGTATATACTCGCCAAGGGCGACTAAAGGAAGAAATTCAGTTAGATCCCCCTCAAAGGTGATTTTTCCCTTAAAACCGCTCTGGTCGTGGATGGCATGCCTGCCTTTGCGATCTGTCTCAGTCCTGCTATACCTTTTTTCTTCCACCCAAATAATATCCATGTCTTTTCTTTTAATATCCATAGAGCGGGCTATCATGCCCTTAAAATCCATATCCATGGGTTTATTAAGATATGCAAGGGACAGGATACTCGATCTTGCTATGAGTCTTCTTATGATGTGGTGGAATTGGGGTTCTCTTACAATAATGCTACCTGCCTTTTTGCCCGTAGGGTTATACTTTATCCTTGCAGGGGTCAAAAACTCAATGGTGATGCAGAAAGGGTCCAGATTCTTTGCTTGATCCATAATGGTCTGACCTGTGATATAATCTTCATGGTTTGTGAATATGCGGGTTTCTGGATCATATGCTTTTTTAATGGAGCTACCGGTTACAAGATAGATATCGCCTATGGTGAATCTGCCTTTGTTTCTGCCTATGCCTATAGTACCTAACTGATTGAAGGGCACAATCACCCAGGGTAGATGCTTTATGATATTGCCTATAAGGATCATATCGAATACAAAGGGCCTGTCCTTTGTATATGCGGTAGCCGTATCAAGTGGAGGCTTAATTACATAGCCCCTGGGCACATTTCTCATCCTTTTCTGCTCGACGATCTCCACTGGATCAAATATTAAATGGTAGGGGCATCGAGACCCCTCTTCGCATCTCTTGCATGATCCTGATCGATAGTTTACGCAGCATATGCCCCTTAGGGTTCTTCCGAATGCGCCCCTTATTATATTGCCTTTATTTGAAGGGGGCATTATTATAACATCCTCTGGTTGAAAGGTTATTCTATACTGGACTAAAAAAATATGATCTAAATAATTTTCCCTTTTAAAGTTATTAGCATCCATTTTTGATAATTTAAAATCATAGCATTATAAAAGGGGATATACAATATTGCAATAAGAATCGGTAGTGTCAATTCTTCTGTGTAAATTCTTTTAAGGGTTTTCTCCCCCATTGGTCGTTTAAATGACCTGAGTAACGCATATATGATCCTCTCAATGTCTTGTTATTATTAAAGCAGCTCATAGTAAGTATCCTTCTTTTAACCTCCCTGAATGCCCTTTCGATTACATTTGTTGTGCGTAATTTTATCCTCATAGGTAAAGCTACCACACATATGTGGCATTCCCTGCATGTGCCGCAAAACAAACACCTTTCAGCCTCTGATAGAGGGTTATCGTGTCCGATAAATGATATCTCATAATACTGACTTTTTATCCTGTCATAGGGGATCACATCTTTTCTTTCACAGGAATACGGGGCAGATGTAAGTTTGGAATGGATATGCCGGGATACAAGCCTTTCCAGACCGATTGCGTGTCTTACAAGACACAGTCCTGTGGCATCGCCTATGGCGTGATAAAATCGAGTACAGGCATATCACCTATTGCTAAAATTAAAAAATGGGCATCCATGGATGTGCTGTCTTTGAAATAGACCTTTGCCTCGCAAGCGTCGTATCTATCCACAGCCTTTGGCCAGATGATCTTTGTGCCTTTTCTCCTGGCAAGTTCAAGCTCCTTGCCCGATGCAGCGGGTTTCTGTATATCTATGGCAGTGACCTCTCTTGTCCCAAAAATATAGGCCTCTGATGCCACATCCATACCCACATTCCCAGCACCTATCACAATCATGTGCTTATTTTTGAGTAAAGAACTTATCCGATGTTAATTAAGCCTTATGGCAACCTTGCCTTTAAGATATTTTTTTATATCTTCAATGCCTATTTCTCTCCTGTGGAGTATACCTGCAGCAAGGGCTGCCTCTGCCTCTGTTTTGGAAAATACTTCAAAAAAGTGTTCAGGAGAACCTGCACCACTTGAGGCAATAACAGGTATATTTACATGCTCTGACACTGCCCTTATAAGTTCTAAGTCAAATCCAAGGTTTGTCCCATCCCTGTCTATGGAGTTTAGGAGTATCTCTCCTGCCCCTAACTCTTCGCAAATCCTTGCAAGGGTTATGGCATCCATATCCCTTGGTTCTCTGCCACCTTTTATGAAGCATTGAAACCAGCAGTATCTCTCTCCATTTGGCCCTGGCTCAGCAGTTTCTATAATATAATGGCCAACACCCCTTGGTGAGGATTCGTAGTGTCTTTTTGGATCAATGGACACAACAACAGCCTGATTGCCGTATACCCTTGAAATCTCTTCAATGGATGTATTACCTCTTATGCCGTATAGCAAAAACCTTTCTGCTATTAACACAGCATCGCTACCTATTGAGACCTTGTCTGCCCCTGACCTGAAATAGGCAGATGCTACATCAAGGGCAGAATAGTCTTTCCCTTCTTCATTGGTATAGGATGTTATGCCACCACCTATTGTTAATGGAACAAAGACATTTTGAGATGTCTCTTTTAAAACCTCAAGCATGGGCTGGTTTAAAAGGGGGAAGTTCCTGTAGCCTGTGATATTTAAAAATGCCAGCTCATCTGCTCCATCTTCATAATATCTTTGTGCCAGTAAAACAGGGCTGCCCAGATCCCTAACCTCTTTTGTTTTCGTATCCCTCACATCGTATTGGTCTCCCTTTGTGACAACGAGCCTGCCTTTATCATCCTCCCTGACATCCATACATGCCACTATACGCCTTGCAAGGGCTGTAGACTTTTGAATAAAATTCGGCATAACAGATTTTATATTATCTTCAAGGAAGTTTTTTAATATCCTTAACCCTACATCCCCGCTTTTTTCAGGGTGGAACTGGGTGGCCATAACATTTTCTACCTGAACAGAACTTACGAATTCCTCTCCATAGTCTGTTGTAGTGAGTATGCAGGCCTTATCCTGTGGATCAACCACATAGGAATGGACAAAGTATACGTGTTCATCACCTTTTAGCGAATAGAATAATCTTGAGGCCTTTTTTGGTTTTATGCCATTCCAGCCTATATGGGGGATAGAAAGGTCTGTTTTTAGTCTTCTCACCCTGCCTTTTAAAAAACCCAATCCAGGTATACCTGGGGATTCCTCACTAAATTCAAATAATGCCTGCAGACCAAGGCATATACCAAGATATGGCCTTCCTGATTTAAGATAAAGAAGAAGAGGCTCTGTAAGTTTTTTATTTTCAAGGGTCTTCATCATCTCCCCAAAGGAACCCACACCCGGGAAGATGAGTATCTCAGCCTCTTTTACATCATAGGGTGTTTTTATAAGATTTACCTTATAGCCAAGGTGTGTTACTGCATTTATTACGCTCCTTACATTACCTGCACCATAATCGAGGATGGTTACTGTTTTTGTATCCATATATGAAATTGAATTAGTATAGTCATTTGAATATTGAAAATCAATAACATAAGGCCTTTGCAAATTTGAGACCTGTTTTAATCTCTATATGGCCTCTATGTTTTTCTTGATAAAATGGGGCTTAAGTATAAGGTCTTCAGGAGGATATCCAGTGATGGCAAGCTATAGATCCTGCCTTAAGAAGGTATTCAAGGATTTTATCCTTATTACCCTTTAGTTTAGGTAGCCAATAGTATGGTTTATCTGACATTTAAGCTATCTCTCATATTTTGCCCCAAGATTATTGCATATTTTATTTAACATGTAGTGTTCCTGAATGGGTGTGGCATGTAGCTCTTCTTTCTTGAGGGCTGATATTGCTTGAGCCGCTGCCCTTGCACCTGCTACGGTGGTAAAATAGGGGATGTTATAGATAAGGGCTGCCCTTCTTATATAATATGATTCCTTAGCAGACTTTGACCCTTTTGGGATATTTATAATCATGGCTATCTCGTTGTTTTTTATTAGATCCACCACATGGGGTCTGCCCTCTGTCATCTTTTTAACGGTCTGTACTGATATACTGTTTTCTTCTAAAAATTTTGCAGTCCCCTTTGTGGCCACAATATTGAGACGGCATTCTGAGAGCATCTTTACTGCAGATAATATATGGAGTTTATCATCGTCGTTTACACTGATAAAAACAGTGCCTTTTAAAGGAAGTGAATATCCTGCAGCAATCTGGGATTTTGCAAATGCCCTGCCGAAATCACAGTCAGTGCCCATGACCTCCCCTGTGGATTTCATCTCAGGGCCTAAAATGGTATCTACACCAGGGAATTTAATAAAAGAGAATACAGCCTCTTTTACTGATGTGTAAGCTGGCACTATCTCCTCTGTTATACCCATATCTTTGAGCTTTTTGCCTACCATGAGTTTTGCTGCAATCTTTGCAAGGGGTCTACCTGTTGCCTTACTTACAAAAGGAACAGTCCTCGAGGCCCTTGGGTTAACTTCAAGGATATAGATCTCTCCATCCTTTACTGCATACTGGCAGTTCATAAGACCCACTACATTTAGTTCTTTTGCCAGGAGTATGGTCTGCCTTTTAATCTCTTCTAAAATCTTTTCAGGCAAAGAGTATGGTGGTAAAGAACACGCTGAATCCCCGGAATGTATCCCTGCCTCCTCAATGTGTTCCATGATACCGCCAATTATCACATCGCTGCCATCACTTATGGCATCTACATCCACTTCAATAGCATTTTCAAGGAACCTGTCAATAAGGATGGGATGCTCTGGAGATGCCTCGAGCGCCCTTTTCATATATGCTATAAGGCTATTTGCATCGTAAACTATCTCCATTGCCCTTCCCCCAAGGACATAGGAGGGTCTTACCATAACAGGATAACCTATTGTGTCTGCAACATTTAATGCCTCTTCAATTGTCATGGCTGTACCACTTTCAGGCCTTTTCAGGTTCAGTTTTGTAAGTAGTTCATCAAATCTTTTTCTGTCCTCTGCCCTGTCTATGGAATCAGGGGATGTCCCCAGTATGGGCACACCTGCCCTGGCTAAAGGCACTGCAAGTTTTAAAGGCGTCTGCCCCCCGAACTGGACAATTACACCATATGGCCTTTCCTTTTCCACGACTGCAAGGACATCCTCAAGGGTTAGTGGTTCAAAATAGAGCCTGTCAGATGTATCGTAGTCTGTTGAGACCGTCTCTGGATTGCAGTTCACCATTATGGTCTCAAAACCCTCTTCTTTTAGTGCAAAGCTCGCATGGACGCAGCAGTAGTCAAACTCAATACCCTGACCTATCCTGTTGGGGCCACTTCCCAGGATCATCACCTTTTTTTTATCTGTTGGATTTGATTCACATTCAAGGACAGGTTTTATGGTATTGTGTTCTCCAACTATTGAATAAAAAGGTCTCTCATAGGTTGAGTACATATATGGAGTATATGCTGGAAATTCACTGGCACAGGTGTCCACAGTCTTATAAACAGGGACTATACCTGCCTTAATTCTTTTCTCCCTTATGTCATTTTCATCTGAGTGTAATAAGTGAGCTAAATATCTGTCAGAAAAACCAAGCTCCTTTGCCCTCCTAAATACAAATGACTCATCTGTAACAGGACAGGTTTTAATTATATCCTCAAAGTCAATGAGCTCCTTTATGTTGTTTAAGAACCATCTATCTATGTTTGTATACTCATATATTTCATCCACAGTTAACCCATTCCTTATGGCATCTGCTATATACCAGATCCTCTCCCAGTTGGGAGTCCTTAATTTTTCTATAATAGCTTCTATATCAGTTGTTTTTCTTGTAAGTCCATATTCCCCTATCTCGAGGGACCTTATGGCCTTGTGCAGGGCCTCCTTAAATGTCCTGCCTATTGCCATCACCTCGCCAACAGACTTCATCTGGGTGGTAAGGGTCTGGTCTGATTCGGGGAATTTTTCAAAGGCAAACCTCGGCATCTTGACGACCACATAGTCTATGGTGGGTTCAAAAGAGGCAGGGGTCTTTTTTGTTATGTCATTCGGGATCTCATCTAATGTATAGCCCACTGCCAGTTTTGCCGCTATCTTTGCTATGGGGAAGCCTGTGGCTTTGCTAGCCAGGGCCGATGACCTTGATACCCTCGGATTCATCTCTATCACATACAATCTTCCGTTTCGGGGATTTATGGCAAACTGGATGTTTGAACCCCCTGTATCAACCCCTATCTCCCTTATCACCTTTATGGCTGCATCCCTCATGATCTGATATTCTTTGTCTGTTAGGGTCTGGGCAGGGGCAACCGTTATGGAATCACCTGTATGGATACCCATAGGGTCAAGGTTTTCGATGGAACATATGATGACCACATTGTCCTTTTTATCCCTCATCACCTCAAGCTCGTATTCCTTCCATCCTATCACAGACTCCTCGATCAGGACCTCATGATAAGGACTTGTATCAAGGCCATACTGGACATACCTCTCAAACTCAACGACATTGTATGCAATATTCCCCCCTGTACCGCCAAGGGTGAAGGAAGGCCTTATAATGAGTGGATATGGGATCCTTCTGGCTATTTCCATGGCCTCAGACAGAGATGTAGCATAACCACTTTCTGGCACCTCAAGGCCTATCTTCTTCATGGACTCCTTGAAGAGGCTTCTGTCTTCTGCCTTTCTTATAGGTTCCACATCTGCACCTATCATCTCAACACCAAATCGCTCGAGGATGCCTTCCTCAGCCACCTTTAAAGATACATTCAATGCTGTCTGCCCTCCAAGGGTGGGGAGAAGGGCGTCAGGTCTCTCCTTCTCTATCACCTTCTCCACCATATACGGCGTTATGGGTTCTATGTATGTCTTATCTGCCAGTTCAGGGTCAGTCATGATGGTTGCCGGGTTTGAATTTATGAGTATTACTCTAAACCCCTCCTCTTTTAATGCCTTGCAGGCCTGGACACCTGAGTAGTCAAACTCACATGCCTGTCCTATGATGATCGGGCCCGAACCGATAATGAGTATGCTCTTTATGTCTTTTCTTTTTGGCATCTTTACTAACGGGCAGGTATCCTGCCCTCCTCCATCATCTCTACAAACCTTTTGAACAGATAGCCTGCATCATGGGGACCAGGGGATGCCTCAGGGTGATACTGGACAGAAAAGACAGGAAGTCTTTTATGTGCCAGTCCCTCCACGGTCCTGTCGTTTAAGTTTATATGGGTAATCTCGGCTATGCCATTTAAGCTTTCCATATCCACTGCAAAGCCGTGGTTCTGGGATGTGATCTCCACCTTTTTGTTTGATAAATCCATTACAGGCTGGTTACCTCCGTGATGGCCAAATTTCAGTTTATAGGTCTTACCACCCAAGGCAAGGCCGATCAACTGATGACCCAGACATATACCAAAGACAGGCTTTTTTCCTATAAGCTTTTTTATATTTTCAATGGCATATGTAAGGGGCACAGGGTCACCCGGACCATTGGAGAGGACGATACCATCGGGATCCATTTTAAGGACATAATCGGCATCTGTATATGCAGGGACAACGGTTACGTTACATCCTGCATTGACCAGACTTCTCAAGATATTTAATTTTACACCAAAGTCATAGACCACTACATTGAACCTGTGCTCTTTGTGCCTGTATCTTTTATACCCTGATTCCATCTCCCAGAGGCCCTCATCCCAGTTATAAGGGCTTTCACATGTCACATACCTTACAAGGTCAAGGCCTGCCATGGATGGGTGTGCCCTTGCCTTCTCCACAAGGCTTATCAAATCATAATCAACCGTTGATATAATGCCGTTTATGGCACCTTGTTCTCTTATGTGTCTTGTAAGTGCCCTTGTATCTATACCGTATATCCCCACAATATGGTGTTCTTTAAGGTAATCTTCAAGGGTGTATTTAAAACGCCAGTTGCTGGGATAATGGCAGGGTTCCTTTACAACAAAACCCTCCACCCAGGGCCTTTTTGACTCTATGTCCTCAGGGTTTATACCGTAATTACCTATCTGGGTATAGGTCATGGTGACTATCTGACCTTTGTAGGATGGGTCTGTGAGTATCTCCTGATAGCCTGTCATGGATGTGTTAAATACTACCTCTCCCTTTGCCTCTCCTCGGGCACCGAAAGAGTAGCCCTCAAACACAGTCCCATCTGCAAGGGCAAGTATGGCCTTTTTTAATGTCTCCATAGTGTTTTATTGTCCAGAATAGATCCGGCCTCTGAAGTGCATTATATAGCAAATATTATGCAAGATTGCAAATCAATAATGCCATGATTGAGGCATCGGGCTAATTTAAATTATTCCCATATATCCTTCAAAAAACCCAATCTGATTACACTCATCATGAGAAAGTAATGGGGATTTGAAAAGGTCATATGAAAAACATAAAGTTTTTATGGGCTATCAGGATATTTTTCATTCTATATAAACGATGTCAATGGGAAAATCGGTTACCCTTTCGAGTCTGTCCTTTCTTACTATAAAATCAACTTCAATTCCAGTAGCACCTTTTTTAGGGAAAATAAACTTAGGTTCAAAGGCAAAGACCATTCCTTCCTGAAGAACAATATTGTGTCTCGGTGTTATTACTGGAAGCTCGTTTATTTCAAGTCCAAGTCCATGACCCATAAAACTAACCTTTCCTTTTCCATGACCCATAAAATATTCTTCAAGACCTGCCTTTTTTACATGTGCTATTGCCCTTTCAAAGATTTCTATTCCATTTACCCCTTCTTTGGCAAACTCAGTGGTCTCTTCAACTATCATTCTTGCAACTTCATAGGGTTTTTTAAAGAAATCGTCGAGTTTTCCGATTACGTAACATCTTGTCTCATCCGTTATATACCCATTATAACCACCGCCATAATCGAGGATTACCGGGATACCCCTTTTTATCCTGTTTGCCGATGCACCCTGGGCAATAGCATGGGTAATACCTACACCCGCTATGGGCACATCGCCTGCCGATGGAATGGTACATGTAGTTTCATGGGTTACATATACATTCATCATCTCTTGATTTAACCCTCTCATCCTTAAAAAACCCTGATGTCCAGCCTTTCTCCCTTCTGCTCCGAGGGCTGCATCTATCTCGAGTTCAGTCATACCTTCTTTTATGTGGTACTTTGCCACCTTAAGGACATGGGCAGTAACCTCCCCTGATTTTTTTATCTGTTCAATCTCAAAGGGGCTTTTTATCAATCTTAAGTCCTTTATTTCATTTGAGATATCCACAATGTGTCTGATCTTAAGAATATCCTTCCATCTTTCGTATACCAAAACAGGCACCACATCCAGTTCCATTCCAAGGGTTTCACCTTTTATACCTTTTTCACTGAGTATATCCCTTATCTCCTTTTCTCTTTTTATAGGTATCACATCTAATGGTGATTCGTATTTAACCCTATCAGCGTTTCTTTCCACAAAAAGCATAGGGTCGCTATCTATAGGGATTATTAAAGCACCTTTTTGTACCGTCCCTGCAAAATAAAACAAATCCACATTCTGGATGATTAGAGACAGGGGAATACCTTTTTCTGCCATTTTTTTCTTTAGATTATTTATCCTTTTATAAATTTCTTCTTTCGGGGTCAATTCACCAACGCTTAAGTTCCTCAACATATTCTATAGTCCTCCCTATTATGTCTTCTTTTTTTATCTTTAAGGATTCTTTTTTATCCCTGAGCTTTATCTCCACCAAACCGTCTTTTAAATTTTTTTCACCAATGGTTATCCTTAAGGGAATACCCATAAGGTCACAATCTTTAAATTTGACACCCGGTCTTACATCCCTATCATCAATGAGTACATCTATATGTTTTTCTAAAAGCTCCTTATAAATATGCTCTGCCAGTTCCATACTGTCCCTGTGAGAGCTGTTTACAGGAAGGACATCTACTTCAAAGGGGGCAATGGAACAGGGTAGTATCATACCATTTTCGTCATTTGCCTGTTCTATTGCAGCGGCTATGATTCTGCTTACACCTATGCCGTAACAGCCCATTACCATGTATTTTTCTTCTCCATTTTTATCAAGAAATTTTGCATTCATAGCCTTACTGTATTTAAGCCCCAGCTTAAAAATATGTCCCACCTCTATGCCCCTCGTTGAATTTAAGGTTGCCTTACATCTCGGACACAAATCTCCATCTTTCGCTATTTTCAGGTCAAAAAATGCCTCCACATTGAAATCACCGATATTGGTATTTATAATATGTATGTCCCTTTCATTTCCGCCTACGACGAAGTCTTCCATGTAGAGTATATCCCTGTCTGCATATAAGGGTATTTTAAGACCTATGGGTCCTGAAAAACCTAAGGGCCCGCCTGTTACTTTTTCAATGGTTTCCTCATCTGCAAGTTCTATATATTCTAAAGAAAGGATGTTTTTTATCTTGGTTTCATTGATATCTCTGTCCCCTCTTACAAGAACACCTATTATACCTTTATCCGTGTTATATATAATAGTCTTAACGAGTAGTTGGGGGGAGATGTTTAAAAAAGAAGAAACCTCTTCTATCCTTCTTTTGTTCGGAGTTGCTACCTTTTTAAAATAACCTTTTTTTGCCGAGATCCCTTTATTTTCCTCATATCCTACCTCAGCCCTTTCGAGATTGGCAGCATATCCACATAAATCACAGTATATAATAATGTCTTCACCGGTTTCGGCAAGCACCATAAACTCATGGGAGAAACTCCCGCCGATCTGACCTGTATCAGCCTCAACAACGCGAAATTTGAAACCGCACCTCTTGAAGATATTCATATACGCATCATACATATCCATATAACTTTTCTCTGCACCTTCCTCATCCACATCAAAGCTGTAAGCGTCTTTCATAACAAATTCCCTGGCCCTCATGACACCGAATCTCGGCCTAATCTCATCTCTGAATTTTGTCTGGATCTGATATAGATTCAATGGTAAGTCCCTGTAAGATCTTACTTCTTTTCTTACAAGGTCTGTTACAACCTCTTCATGGGTGGGTCCGAGGCACAATTCCCTGTTATTTCTATCATAAAAGCGAAGCAGCTCTTTACCGTATTTTTCCCACCTTGTGCTTTCTTCCCATAGTTCCTTTGGCTGAACAAAGGGCATTAATATCTCCTGGGCACCCTTTTTGTTCATCTCTTCCCTTATTATGGCCTCTACCTTTCTTAAAGATTTAAGCCCAAGGGGTAACCATGTATAGATACCTGATGCAAGCCTTCTGATAAAACCTGCCCTTAACATAAGCCTGTGGCTTATAACTTCGGCCTCTTTTGGATCTTCTTTTACTGTAGGGATAAACATCTTTGAAAAACGCATATTTTTTTATCCTCCTCAAGGGTTACAGTATTATCAGCCCCTGCATTTTGCAAGAAAATTTACTATGTCCTTTGTCATTTCAATAGCATTTATATAGTTTTCTACTGATATCCTTTCGTTTTTTCCATGCATCTTCAAAATCTCTTCTTTATTAAAAACTGCAGGGAAAAAGCCATACGATGGAATGTTTAAATTTCTAAAATAACGCAGATCTGATGCGCCTGTCAACAAGCAGGGTAACACAGGAATATCACCCATGGATCTTTGTATTATCTCCTTAATGCCCTTGAAATATTCAGTATTGTAAGAAGATGGTTTCGGATCAACTGTATTTCCATCCAGCCTTATAATCTCTGTATCTTTGTCGCATAATTTTTTTATCCTGGTAAAAAATTTTTCCTTGTTTTCTTGGGGAAGGAGCCTTGCATCAAAATAAATAGTGGCCTCCGATGGTATGACATTTATCTTTTCCCCACTTTTCAAGATTGTAGGCACTACAGTATTTCTCAAAAGGGCATTAAAAAGGGGATTTGCCTCTAAAACCTCTCTTATCTTTTTGTTCTTAATACCTTCTTTTAACGTATTAAACCTTACCCCTTCTATTGTTTTGTCTTTGAGGATACCGTTTAAATAAGAATTTACAACACCTGTCACCTTTATGGGCCATTTATGGGAAAGGATTGCATAAGATGCCTTGATTACTTTTTCATTGGCGGTTTCTTTTGAAGGCATAGAACCGTGCCCACCCTGTCCATATGCCCTTATCATAAACTGGCTTATCTTTTTCTCTGCTACGGCTATCTGGGCATGGATAAAACCATTTTCTTCTATAAAAGAGCCACCTTCACTCAATACAAAGGATGCCTCCTGAAGTTCTTTAACCTCGTTGAGCATATATTCAATGCCATATTTACCGCCCACTTCTTCATCGCATGTTGCAAGAAAGATCAAATCTCTTTCAGGGACAATACCTTTTTTATAAAGGTCAATAAAGGCAATAAGCTGGCTTATTGTCTGGGATTTCATATCAATAGCCCCTCTGCCGTATATAAAACCGTCTTTTATCTCTCCCGAAAAAGGATGGATATCCCATTCATCGGGATTGGCAGGGACAACATCTATATGGCTCAACAATACCATGGGTTTGCCTTTTTGCCTTCCTTTTATCTTTGAAAGTAAATTTGCCCTCTTCTTTACAGGGAGATAAATCCGCGTTTCAAGACCTTCTTTTGTGAGGATGCTATCTAAAAATTCTACGGCCTCTTCCTCATTGCCAGGTGGATTTGAAGTATTGATTTTTATAAAATCTGATAGAATCTTTACTGCATAATCATTTTCAAACATATTTTTACCCCTTGAAATTTTTTAAAGAAACATTAGAAAAAGACTTTTCATTATATAAACATGAAATAAAAAAGGGGGGATTACCCCCCTTGAGATGATGGGAGTTATTTCTTTGTCTTCTTGTCCTTTTTTGTTGTCTTTTTTTCATCTTTTTTTGCCGTAGTCTTTTTACATCCCATAATAACACCTCCCTTTTTTAAATCCATGTTATTTTAAATAGTTGGTTTTGTCAATAATAAAAATTATGAATTTAAAAAATTTAATTACCCAGTTATAACCTCTTTAACCTCCGGTATTTCATCTTTTAATTGTTTTTCAACGCCCATTTTCAATGTCATCATGCTCATGGGACAGCTACCGCATGCCCCACGAAGCCTTACCTTAACCACACCATCTGCTGAGACATCTAATAGTTCTATATCGCCTCCATCTCTCTGTAAAAAAGGCCTTATCTTTTCAATTACAGCCTGAACTTTTTCCTTCATGTTTCCTCCTATTTTTATACCTAAATAATTTTAGAATTATAAACATATTTTTTTGATAAGTAAACATTTGTTGAAAAAAAGTGTATCGATGGGCAAGAAGGGTTTATAGAAAAGGGAAGGGGAGTGATATTATTCGATTTCAACCTTTATCTCTTTCGGCATTGCCTTTTGTGATTTTGGAATAGTTATCCTCAGGACTCCATCTTTATATGTTGCCTTTGCCTTATCTGCCACCACCTCTGTAGGAAGCTGTATTACCCTCTGGAATGCCCCGTATATTCTTTCAGACCTGTAATAATCTGCCTCTTTTATTTCCTCTTCTCTCTTTCTTTCACCTTTAACGGTTAATCTGTCTTCTACAATGGATATACTTACATCCTTAGGGTCTATTGCAGGAAGGTCAAATGTAACTACCACATCCTTTTTTGTTTCATGGACGTCTACGGCAGGCACCCACTGGCCCTCCTTTAAACCAGGAAAACCTGTTTTCTCAAAAAAATCTTCAAAAAGCTTATCCATTTCTTCTTTTAAAGTAGGGAATCTAAATTCCCATAAGCTCTTCCATGGTGTAAGTGTCATAAGAACACCTCCTTTCTTATAATATTATTAAATTTATGTTAATCCCCTTCCCTTACCTTTCTTTTCCAGAAGCTTACTATACCAAGGGGCCGGAAAAAAAGTTGAACCAATTCCCAGCCCTTATTTCCATATTCATTCAAAACGGATGAAAGATTATCAATTTGTTCCATGCCTACATCGTGGATTTCACATTCTCCATCAGGTCTGCAGGCATATACTATATTTTTTTCAGGATCTATAACTACACCTCTCTTCTCAAGTTCATCCATTGAGAATATCTTAACAGTGTATTGAAATTTCTCCATTTTATTCAACCTCGATTGTTTTTTTCAATCTTTTATTATAATATTAATGCATAGATATTTTTTTTTAAAGCCCCTATGGAAGATTTTCCTGTATATATAAAAACAAAATCAGAAGGAAGATTAAATTATATAATTGAGGAACTCGAATCAAAACTTAATCCCTGTGTTTTATGCTCCAGGAGATGCAGGGCGAATAGATATGTAGGAGATCTGGGATACTGCAGGGCTCCATACGATATATATGTTTCTTCTGCCTTTGCCCATTTTGGAGAAGAGGCACCTCTTGTGGGTATATATGGTTCGGGGACCATTTTTTTTACCCATTGTAACTTAAGGTGCATATTCTGTCAGAATTACGATATTAGCCTTTTCGGTGAGGGAAGCCGTTATTCTTATATGGAACTTGCCCGTGTCATGCTTGAACTCCAGAAAAGAGGTTGTCATAATATAAACCTTGTTACACCCACACATTATGTGCCTCAGATAATTAAGGCATTAGATATAGCCATTGAAGAGGGCCTTAATATTCCCATAGTATATAATTGTGGCGGCTATGAATCATTAGAGGTCATAAAACTCCTTGATGGAATAGTGGATATATACATGCCAGATATAAAGTTTATGGAGAAAGAACTGTCTAAAAAATATTGCAAGGCAGAAAACTACCCTGATGTGGTAAGTGTGGTTGTAAAAGAGATGCAAAGACAGGTTGGTGATTTAAATATAAATAACCAGGGTATTGCCTTGAGGGGACTTCTCATAAGACATCTTGTGATGCCAGATTCTTCTGAGAATACAAAAAGGGTTTTAAAATTTATAAAGGATGAGGTGTCTGAAAATGCATTTGTTAATATTATGGCCCAGTATCATCCGTGTCTGGGCATTGAAGAATTCCCTGAACTTTCAAGAAGAATTACAAACAAAGAATATATGGACGCATTGGAATATGCAAAACAAATCGGGTTAAAAAGGGCCTCTAATCATTGAGTCTTTTTTTTAAAATATCATTGGCCTTTAGAATTTCATTTGCATCTTTTCCTGTAATCTCCCAGCTATAACCTCCTTTTGCATCCTTTTTTAATCTTATCTTTATATCGCCTTTAATACTCTTTTTAATCTCTTCGAGTTCCTTTTGGTACTGAATCTGGCCATCTTTCGATGAATTTGTTGCATTTAGTTGATCTTGAAGGTTTTTTTCTGGGGCCTTGCTGCAAAAGGTGTTTAAAAAAATTATGGAAAAACACAAAATCAATATTGTAAAAATCTTCATGCCGTCATAATATAATCCTTTTAAAGGTGTTTTCAACAAATTTTTAATGGGATTATTTGGTCAGGTGAAAAAATGTACTATGCAGTAAGTCCTGAAAGACAGAGACATCTTTTTGAAAGGATGGAAAAACTCGGCATTAAAAATGAAGATATAATTGAAAAGTTTATCCGCTCCGGTGGTCCGGGTGGTCAGAATGTAAATAAGACCTCTACATGCGTATATTTAAAACATATCCCTACAGGTATTGAGGTAAAATGCCAGAAGGAGCGCTCCCAGGCATTGAACCGCTATCTTGCCAGAAGAATACTTGTGGAAAAGATAGAAGAGATGTTGCTGGGAAAAGAAAGTGAAAAACAAAAAGAGATAGAAAAGATTAGAAGGCAAAAAAGAAAGCGCACAAAAAGGGCTAAAGAGAAGATTTTAATATTAAAGCATCATATCTCGGAAAAGAAAAAAATAAGAAGTTTCAGGCCTGACCCTGATGATTTCTAATCCCTTAAAAGCCTTTGTTTTAGCATGGTATATCTTTTCAAAGGCTTGTTGTTTTTTACAGCCATTGCTATAGCCCTTTTTGTTCCTACAAGGAAAACGAGTTTTTTACCCCTTGTAATTGCGGTATAGAGTAAGTTTCTTTGAAGCATAATATAATGATGAGTAAGTACAGGTATGATAACAACAGGATATTCGCTACCCTGGGATTTATGGACAGATATGGCATAAGCAAGGGTAATCTCATCGAGTTCTGAAAAATCATATGTTATGAGTTTATCATAAAAATTCACCTTTATTTCCTGGAGTTCTTTATCTATGGATATAATCTTACCTATATCACCATTAAAGACATCTTTATCGTAATTGTTTCTGAGTTGCATTACCTTGTCGCCTATCTTAAAGGTGCGTCCCCCCTTTATTAGGATGTATTCGTTTTTATTGAGCGCATCCTGCATTTCATTATTTAAATTTGAAACACCTGCTATCCCTTTATACATAGGTGTTATAACCTGCACGTCTTCAACGGGATTGAATCCGAATTTCTTCGGCAACACCTCATTGCATAAATATATTATGTATCTGGCCACCTCTTGGGGTTCATAGATTTCTGTAAAGAAGAAGTCTTTTAAGCCATCTCTGGAGAATTTTAAATAAGGCATATCACCCTTATTTATCCTGTGGGCATTTACTATTATCATACTTTCCTTTGATTGCCTGAATATCTCATCGAGTCTCACTGTATGGATTCTGCCAGAATCGATCATGTCTTTTAAAATATTTCCAGCACCCACTGAAGGTAACTGGTCCACATCTCCCACGAATATAACCGTTGTTGTTGTCTTTACTGCCTTTAGAAAATGGTACATAAGAGGCGTGTCTATCATGGATGTCTCGTCTATGATAACGATGTCTGCTTCAAGGGGGTTTTTTTCGTTTCTTTTAAAGGAGCCGTTGGAAGGACTGTATTCGAGTAAACGATGGATCGTCCTTGCTTCATAGCCAGTGGCACTGCTCATCCTTTTTGCTGCCCTTCCTGTTGGGGCTGCAAGGAGTATCCTCTGATTCATTGCCTTATAGATTTCAATGATAGCCTTTATTATCGTGGTTTTTCCTGTGCCTGGCCCCCCTGTGATTATCATTACCTTTGAATTTATCGCTGCTTTTATGGCCTCTTTTTGTTTTTCTGAAAATTCAATCTTAAGAGATTTCTCCACCCAGTTTATGGCATTATCTAAGTTTATGAGCCTTAATTGTTTTGGTGTGGATGTTAATCTTTTGAGTTTCTTTGCAATGCCTGTTTCTGAAACATAAAATTTTGCAAGATATATAACCCTTTGGTCAGTTGTAACCTCCTCATCTTTTTCAAAAAATTTATTATCTATAACAATGCTTCCTTCTTTTGCAATGGCATCGATGGCATAAGGTATTGTAGATTCTTCCACCTCAAGGATCTCACAGCATTTTTTTATAAGAAGTTCATAGGGATAGTAAACATGCCCTTCTTCTGAAAGTTCGTAAAGCACATGCAAGATACCTGCCTCTGTTCTTATCTGAGAGTCTTTGGAGATCCCCAGCTTCTGGGCTATTTTATCGGCAGTCTTAAATCCTATTCCGTATATGTCCATGGCAAGTCTATAAGGATTTTCCTTTACAACCCTTATAGAGTCTTTTCCGTATTGTCTGTAAATCTTTACTGCATAGGTGGGGCTAATCCCATGACCTTGAAGAAAGATCATAACATATCTTATCTCTTTCTGTTCTTCCCATGCCTTTCTAATCATCTCTATCCGTTTTTCGCCTATACCGTCCACCTCTTTGAGTCTTTCTATATCCTCTTCTATTATATTAAGGGTATCTTCTTTAAATCGCGTAACGAGTCTTTTTGCCATTAAAGGTCCTATGCCTTTTATCATTCCAGAGCCGAGATACCTCTCTATACCCTTAGATGTGGCAGGGAGTAAAGTTTCATAGTTTGTAATCTTTAGCTGTTCCCCATACCTTGGATGATTATCCCAGAAACCCCTAACCCGTAAAATTTCTCCTGGGGAAACAGAAAACATCGTGCCAACGATGGTTATCAGGTCTTTTTTACCTTTTACCTTAATCTTTGCTACGGTATATCCGTTTTCTTCGTTTGTAAAGGTTATACGTTCAATCTGTCCCTGTATTTCTATTTCCTGTCTTATTGCCATCTTAACTTTATATTATCTAAATTCATGTAAAATTGAAAGGCAATAAATACTTGTCATTTTTCAAGTCTTATTATAATATGTAATAAATATTGGAGAAAGGTAGATATGAAACTTTGTATCCTCATTATCGACGATGAGGATGGTATAAGAAGGTCCCTAACAAGGATATTAAAAGAAGAGGGACACATAATCCATACTGCACCAAACGGTGAAGAGGCCTTAAATATTGTCCAGAAAAATCTCTCAATCCTTGATGTGGTCATATGCGACCTTATTATGCCAGGCATGGATGGCATAAAGACCATAGAAGAGATAAATAAAATCCATTACGATTCCACAAAAATCATACTTACAGGGTATGGCACCCTCGAATCTTCGATAAAGGCGATAGAGGCGGGGATAGACGGATTTATCACAAAACCCTTTGAGAATAAAGAACTTAAATGGAAGGTTAAAGAGTATTATTTAAAAAGAAAGATGAGACAATTTATAACACCTGATATATTTCAAAAATTACTTTTGGAGCCAGCATATCTTGAGCCAAGATTATCATTAATTACAATACTTTTTTCTGACATCAGAGGTTTTACCAAACTTTCTTCTCTTATGTCTCCTGACAAACTTGCCTTTATTTTAAACACGCATTATTTTCAACCTATGAGTAGTATAGTAAAAAAGCATAAAGGCATGATAGACAAATATATAGGGGATAGTGTTATGGCCCTTTTCGGTGCACCTTTAAGTAATGGTGGACATGAAGAAAATGCGGTGAGATGCGCCATAGAGATGTTAGAGTATATAAAGGCATCAAATGCAGGATTCGATATAGGGATAGGCATAAGCACAGGCCATGTAGTAACAGGCCTATTCGGGTCAGAGTCAAAAAAAGAATATACTGCCATTGGAATGCCCGTAAATGTAGCGGCAAGGTTGCAAAAGATTGCCATGGGAGGTGAGATAGTCATATCAGAGGAGACAAAAAAAGGCATAAATGAAAAGGTTCTCTTTGAAAAGGCCGGTATACTTGAAATTACAAAGCAATCAACTCCAGTGGTTTATTATAAATGGTTAAGAGATGGTAAGGTTTAACGATATAATAGAGGAAATAACAAAATATAACCCTGAAGCAGACCTCGAATTATTAAGAAAGGCATACATATTTTCTGCCCAGGCGCACAAAGGTCAGATACGGCTGTCAGGTGAGCCTTATTTATTACACCCCCTTGAAGTGGCTTACATTCTTACAAAGATGAATCTCGATGTGCCGAGTATTGTATCGGGACTTTTACATGACACCATTGAGGATTCTTATGTAAGCAAAGAAGAGATTGAACGATATTTTGGCAAAGAGGTAGCAGAGATTGTTGATGGTGTCACAAAGATCAGTAAGATTCAATTACGGTCAAGGGCTGATTCAAAGGCTGAAAACATAAGAAAGATGATTCTTGCCATGAGCAAAGATTTAAGGGTAATCCTTATTAAATTAGCTGATAGATACCATAATATGCAGACCCTCCATTTTCTCTCTGAGGAGAAACAGCTTGAAATAGCCAAAGAGACCCTTGAAATATATGCCCCCCTTGCACACAGGCTCGGGATTGAATGGATAAAAGGTGAGCTTGAAGATATAGCATTTAAGTACCTTAAGCCCGTTGAATACAATATCATTGTCCAAAAGCTTGCAAAAAAAAGAAAGGAAAGGGAACAATATATACAAGAGTTAATAGATGTTATTAAAAAGAGGCTTAAAGAAAACGGGATTAATGCAGAAGTATCTGGCAGGGCAAAGAGAATATATAGCATCTACAGAAAAATGATTAACGAGGGTATTGATATAAACGAGATATATGACCTTACAGCCTTCAGGGTTATTGTGGATACTGTAAAAGAGTGTTATGAAGCCCTTGGTTATATACATTCATTTTTTAAACCCATTCCAGGAAAGTTCAGCGATTATATTGCCCTTCCGAAAGCGAACATGTATCAATCACTTCACACAAAGGTCGTAGGTCCTTATGGGGAAAAGATAGAAATACAGATAAGAACCCATGAGATGCACAAGCTTGCCGAAGAGGGTATTGCAGCCCACTGGAAATACAAGGAAGGAAAAATTTTTGATGCTAAAGAGGAAAAGATATTCCAGTGGCTGAGGAGAATTATAGAATGGCAGCAGGAACTCAAGGACGATAAAGAATTTCTCGAAATATTCAAGATTGATTTGTTTCCCGATGAAATTTATGTTTTTACCCCTAAGGGTGATGTAAAGGAATTGCCAAAGGGTTCTACACCTGTAGATTTTGCATATGCAATCCATACTGAGCTCGGTCATGCCTGTGTCGGTGCAAAGGTAAACGGTAAAATGGTACCTTTAAAATACGAGCTAAAAAGCGGTGATATTGTGGAGATACAGACAAGCCCTTCCCATAAACCAAGCAAGGACTGGCTTGGTTTTGTAAAAACCTCACGGGCTAAGGCAAAGATTAGACAGTGGATTAAGACTGAGCAGAGAGAAAGAAGTATTGAGCTGGGCAGGATGCTTCTGGAAAAAGAAATGATTAAGTATGACCTTAATTTTTTTAAAATGTTAAAATCAGGTGAATTAGAATCCCTTGCCAAAGAGTTCAGCTACAGCACCATTGAAGACCTTTTTGCTGACATAGGATATGGAATACACACCCCCTTACAGATAATTGGAAAATATGTGCCAGAAGATTCAAAGCCAGGGAAAATACAGCAGATATTGAAAAGCATTACAAAAACAAAGGACGTTCCAATAAAGATTAAAGGCGTTGACGGTCTTGTAATAAAGTTTGCTAAATGTTGCAATCCTATTCCGGGTGATAAAATCTTCGGTTTTATTACAAGGGGAAGGGGTCTTACGATACATGCGGAGGACTGCCCGAATGTACATACCTATGATGAAAAAAGAAGGGTTGAGGTTTCTTGGGAACTAAACAAAAACCTCACCTATCCTGTAAAGCTTAAAATAGTAGGAGAAGATAGAAAGGGTTTATTATCTGATATAAGCACTGTGATGTCCACTAATAAGGTAAACATATTAAGTGCCAATGCACTGACCCATCCAGACAAATCAGCAATAGGTGTATACGAGGTTGAGATATCCGATATGTCACAACTTCAAAAAGTCATTAAATCCATCCAAAAGATAAAAGGTGTCCGTTCTGTGGAAAGGTTAAGGGGAACCAGATAAGATAAACCTAAATATTGACTTTCCATATCCAAACAGTCTATATCTTTATGTCTATGAAAAAAGAACAGCTAAGATTAAAAAGGATAAGAAATATAGGGATTGCAGCCCATATCGATGCTGGTAAGACAACAGTTACAGAGAGAATACTATATTATACAGGCAGGACACACAGAATAGGTGAAGTCCATGAAGGTACTGCTACTATGGATTATCTGCCCCAGGAACAGGAGAGGGGCATAACAATCACATCTGCGGTTACAACATGTTATTGGAAAGACCATGAAATCCAGATAATAGATACCCCTGGTCATGTGGATTTTACTATTGAAGTGGAGAGATCGCTTCGTGTCCTTGATGGGGTGGTGGCTGTATTTTGTGGCGTGGGAGGTGTTGAGCCACAATCAGAAACTGTGTGGCATCAGGCAGATAAGTATAGAGTTCCGAGGATTGCATTTATAAATAAGCTTGATAGGATCGGTGCGAACTATTTCAATGTAGTGGATATGATGGTGGATAAATTTGCAACAAATCCTATAATACTCCAGATACCCATGGGAGAAGAAGATGGTTTTTTTGGCATGATAGACCTCATAAAAATGCAGGGCATAGTATGGGAAGAAGAAGATATGGGCGCCACATATAGATACATCCATATTCCCGATAAATATAAAAGGCCTGCCCATGAATACAGGGAAAGACTTTTAGAAAAGCTTTCCCTTCTCGATGATACTTTTATGGAATTGTATCTCGGTGGAGCAGAGATAGATGAAGAATTAATTCATAAGGTTATAAGGGAAAATACCATTGCAATGAAATGCGTGCCTGTCTTAGGAGGTGCGGCATTACGTAATAAAGGTATACAACCTCTCCTTGATGCAATAGTTAATTATTTACCATCACCTATTGATATTCCACCGGTAAAAGGTAAAAACCCTGAAACAGGATTTGAAGAGATTAGGGAACCAAAAAATACAGAGGATTTTTCGGCGCTGGCCTTTAAAGTGGTTATGGATGAGGGCAGGAAACTTGTCTATATAAGGATTTATTCCGGTGAGATAAAGGTAGGAGACGATGTGTTCAATGTTAATCTCAATAAAAAGGAGAAAATTTCAAGGATATACAGGATACATGCAAATCACAGGGAAAGGATTGATGAGGCCTCAACAGGGGCAATAGTGGGAATAGTGGGTTTAAAAGATACCTCTACAGGTCACAGCCTTGTAAAAACAAGGCCTATCCTTTTAGAGCCCATAGATATCTACCAACCTGTAATATCCATAGCCATTGAACCTAAAAGAAATGTTGATCAGGACAAACTCTTATTGGCTTTAAAAAGGATATCAGAAGAAGACCCCACTTTTGTTCTAAAAACAGATGAGGATGCATATCAAACAATCGTGTCCGGTATGGGTGAACTCCACCTTGATGTCATTGCAAGAAGGATTAAAGACGATTTCGGGATAGACATCCATGTGGGAAAGCCTCAGGTTGTCTATAAAGAGACTATTGAAAGGCAAGCCCATATAGAACACTCATTCGAAAAGACTATAAATAATATAAATTATAGGGGTTATGTATCTTTAGATTTATCTCCAGGAATAAGAGGAGAGGGTATTAAAATTACATCATCCATATCCGAAGAGCATCCGGCATATCCTTATCTTCAGGCAATTGAAGAAGGTATTCTTGAGGCTTCAAACATAGGTATTTTAAAAGGTTTTCCCATAACAGACATTGATGTAAAAGTAAATGATGCCTCTTTTAATAGCCCTGAATTTGCCAGACTTACTTTAAAGATGGCAGCCTATGAGGCATTTAGAAAGGGATGCGCTGATGCATCCCCTGTTCTTCTTGTTCCTATTATGTCTTTAACTGTCACGACACCGAATGAGTTTCTTGGAGATATAATAAGCGATTTAAATGCAAGAAAATGCCAGATATTAAGTATAATAACGAAAGAAAAAATAACCGTTCTAAATGCCCATGCCCCCCTTACGAATATGTTTGGATATTCTACGGACGTGCGTTCCCTATCCCAGGGAAGGGCATCGTTTACGATGTTTTTCTCCCATTATGACAGGATAGAGAATGGATAATATTAAAAAAATCATAGAGATTTTAAACAGTCATAAAGATTATGTTTCTGGTGATCATATTTCAGAAATATTAGGGGTATCGAGAACTGCCGTATGGAAATACATTAAAAGTCTTGAAAAATACGGTTACAGGATTAAAACATTAAAGGGAAAGGGATACATGCTTGAAAAGACACCAGGCGCACCACTGCCATGGGAAATAGATAGATTTTTGAATACCAAAACAATGGGCAGAGAAATCATCTATAAAAAAACCATTGATTCTACAAACTCCTTTGCCTTTAAGCTTGCCCTTTCAGGTAAACCTGAAGGGACATGTGTGATAGCAGAGGCTCAAAACGAAGGCAGGGGGCGCATGCAAAGAACATGGTTTTCCCCTGAAGGTAAAAACTTATATTTGTCCCTTATATTAAGACCCTATATTGAACCAGCAAGGATTTATCCCGTAACATTTATCTCATGCCTTGCAGTATATGATACAATCAAGGTGGCATCTGAAATCGCACCAGCCCTTAAATGGCCAAATGATGTGCTTTTAAACAATAAAAAGGTATGCGGTACACTCATCGAAATATCTGCCGAATCAGATATGGTTAATTTTGTAATTGCAGGGATTGGATTAAATATAAATATGGAAGAAAAAGACTTAACAGAGGATATAAGATACAAGGCGACGTCCCTTTATATGGAAACAAAAAAGGTATATGACCGTGCATTTATATGTGGTCTTATGCTTAACTTTTTTGAAAAATACTATGAGATATTCAAAAATGCAGGGGGTTCTGAAATTTGTAGATTATGGGAAGAAAAGGCCAGAATAAAAGGAAAGTTTATTGAGGTGAATCAGATGGGAGAGATATTGAGGGGTATTTCAGTGGGTATAGATGCGACCGGTGCCCTTCTTTTAAATATAGATGGTAAGACGAAAAGAATCATAGCCGGAGACACAATGTTTTAAAAATATTTTTGGGGGTAAAATGCTTCTTGTAATCGATATAGGTAATACAAATATTGTATTCGGTGTATATAATAACAATGAACTAATAAACCACTGGAGGCTGAGCACCTCACTTCAAAAAACCGTGGATGAATATGCAATTCTGCTGAACAGTTTGCTCTATATTGAGAAGATCAGGTTAAGCGAGATAGATAGCGCAATCATCTCTTGTGTAGTGCCTCCCCTTCTCATTCCTTTTGAGATAGTGTGCAGAAAATATATAGGGATCAGGCCTATAATAGTGGAACCAGGTATTAAGACGGGTATGCCAATACTATACGAAAACCCTTCAGAGCTCGGTGCCGACAGGATTGTAAATGCAGTGGCAGGGTATGATAAGCATAAAAGGTCCCTTATTATTGTTGATTTTGGAACTGCCACTACATTTGATTATATAACGGATAAGGGTGAGTATGTAGGCGGTGCCATAGTGCCAGGGATTATGATATCCCTTGAGGCGTTGTTTGAGAGGGCATCTAAATTGCCGAGGGTAGAACTAATAAGACCTAAAACCATAATAGGGAGACATACGGTTCATGCTATGCAGTCAGGCATCATATACGGGTATTCAAGCCTTGTAGACGGCGTTGTGAAAAAGATGAAGCAGGAAGTAAAGACAGATCCCTATGTAATAGCTACAGGCGGTCTTTCAAGCCTCATTTTTAAAAACTCTGAGACAATAGATGAAATAGATGAATTCCTTACATTAAAGGGTTTAAAGATCCTTTATGAAAAAAATAAAGATTATCACAAGTTTAGATAGCGCAGTTTCCTATTTTATGGAAGTTATTCAGGCATAATCTCATGGACACCTAAATAAACTGAACCGCTAAATCCGTCAATACTTATAAAATCACCGCTTTTTATTATCACATTTTCTACAATACCATAATATTCATCTTCATAAACCTTTAATTTTGTAAAACCAACAACGCCAACCTTGTTGAGCTGTGGCACAGTTACAGCTGCATGGGATGTGCTTCCGCCCCTTGAAGTAAGTAAACCGTCAACCTTTAGTAAAATACCTACATCATCTGGAACAGTATCTGGCCTTAAAAGTATCAGAGGTGTTTCTGGCTCTTCATTTCTGTATTTTTCTATATCCTTTTTGTTAAAAACTGCCCTTCCAGATAAGGCACCACCTGCTATACCTATACCTGCGCCAATATAAGATTTTTTGAGTTTTTCTGTTGGTTTGAATTTATTTAATACCTTTTTTACCCTTTGCGCCATATCCCGTGTTTGTAAAATAAAAAGACCGTTTTTTGTTGGGTTTTCAAAGGTAAATTCTATCTCCTGATGGTTAAAACCCTTTTCATATATTAGTTTTTCCGATATGGAAAGGAGTTCTTTATATATCTCTGGGAAATCCTTTTCAAGGGATATAGGGGATTCTCTTTTTTCTGCAATCCTCTGTTTTTCTGATATGGGATAAGTTTCAACAAGTCCTGAAACAATATCATCTCCCTGGACCCCAAAAATGAAATCACCATAAAGTGAGACCTGGGAGGACATGGCCTTTGGGTCCCTTGTAAATATTACGCCTGAACCAGAATTATTATCGAGGTTACCGAACACCATCTTCTGTACAATGACAGCAGTTCCCCAATCGTCGGATACACCCATCTGTTGTCGATAGAGTCTTGCCCTTTCAGAATGCCAGGATGCAAATACCTGTAAAATGGCCTGTTCGAGCTGTTTGTAAGGGTCATCTGGAAGAAAAACGTCGTTTTTTTCAAGGACTTCCCTGTATGCTATGGCAATCTGCCTCATCTGGTCCGGTGTAAACTGTATCTTCTTCAAGACATTATATTGTTCTTTGAATCTTCCCATGACCATATCAAAAAGGTCTCTATCTAAACCCTTAAACATACCCCATGCCTGTATGAATCTCCTGTATGAGTCCCATGCAGCCCATTCGAATTTTGGTTTTTTACTTAGCCCCTCAGCTATTTTTTCGTTTATGCCAACATTCAAAAAGGAACTCATCATGCCGGGCAATGAAATGGTTGCACCACTTCTTACAGAAAGCAAAAGTGGATTCGATGGGTTCCCATATTTTAACCCCGTTATCTTCTCAAGCCTTAAAATTTCGTTGTATATCCTGTGGCTTAAATCTTTGAAGATGTATTTGAATCCTATCACCGCCTCATAACCTCTAAATACCTCTGTAGTGATGATAAACCCTGGAGGTACAGGGAATTCGAAGGATGAAAGAACCTTTAAAAAATAACCCTTATTGCCTATCAGTATAGGATTATCCGTATTTTTATCCCTTTTGTTGATAGGAGATATGGCAAGCTCAGGAATATATCTCATAACGAGATTTAAGATCTCTTTATTATTTTTGAATCGCTCCAGTTCTGCTGTGAGGTTTCTTATTATGGTATTTATGAGGTTGTCGAATATTTGCAAGCCAAAACCTGAAGAGACAAGGGCACGGAGTAAATTTTCTGATTGTTGGTATATTACCTCTTCAGTATTTTGGTGTTGTTCAAACCAGTTCCTTTTTATATCTTTTTCTATGATCTGTTTTATTATAATGGGAAGATTTATGCCGTGGGCATCTATATAGTAGTCATGGATGATATCCTGAATACCCTTTGAAATAAATTTAAAAATATCCACATACTGGTCTATGGAGAATTGTCTTATCTTTAATGCGCTTGTTATGTATTTCGTCTTTTCACTTAAACTCTCCACAGAAATTCCGTCAAGTTCAAGTGCCTTTAAATAGAGCCATAGATATTTATTTATCATGAAGAGCGTGCTTTTTGTTATGAACTTTAGATTAAGAGAGGCAACAAGTCTTTCGAAAAGAATTGTAGCAAGGCTTTCCAAGCGAAAGGTAAATCCCAGTGCCTCAAATTTTTCTTCTTTGTAGGTGCCATACATAGAGGGTATTCCAGCTGCTATGTGCCTTTTATAATAAATGTTTTCAAATGATTCTGTTTTTTTTGGTGAAAGTATCTTTTCCTTAAGGATGGTAAGAAATTCAAGAATAATTACAAGGCATTTATAATAGTCACCTTTTTTCATGAACTTTTTTAATTTATTTATGCTTGTCAGGGAAAATATACCCGATGATTCTAAGTCTTTAACAAGCTCCATATGATTTGCATTGTATTTTTTATATAAGAGTTGATAAAATCTTATCATTAGATAGGCCTTTTCCCGATCTTTTTCTGTAACACCCCTTATCTTTTTAAACTTTTTCTCTGTTTCTTCCTTTTCCCATGTGAGAAGTTGCGCCAGGTTGTTATTAATGGAAGCCATAACCCATTTGAAAATTTTATGCATGCCGTCATAGTATTCCCCTTCACATTTGAGTTGATCGTATATCTCCTCTGGCAGAAAATTTTTTAAACTATCCTTATTGCCCGTTGACCAGAATTTAAAGATCTCTTCAATAAAGTTGACAAGGAGGCTGTTACTTTCCACATGGGATTGCTTTCTTAAAAAATTTATAAGCTTATCATTTCTATGGGACATCTCATCAACATCTGTAGATATAGCCCTTAGTTCTCCTTCTGCACCGATTTCTGTAAAAAATACTGGAAACATCCTGAGTAATTGTTTGATAAGATTATAGGCTGGAGCTATGTCTGAATTAAGCAGTTTTGATATGTCTTTCTGAATGAGGTCTGTGTCTTTTACAAAAACACCGCCGAGCTTAAGATTGATAATAAGGGCAGATATCAGTCTTTTTGTCCATCTCGGCTTCATGGCAATAATTTCTAACCATGACCTTATACCCTTGATATGGGCTGGATTTACTACCACCTGCCACTCTGTAGTTGATCCCTTTATCTCAGGATATTGAAAACCAAAAGAAATAACTTCATCAATAAAGGTATTAACCAATTTATGGTTATTTTGTAGAAAGACTTCTTTTCCCATTGTTGTAATGCAGTCAAGTATGGGCACTTTCTGTTCTGTGTAAGAGGAACTACCCTTAAGCATATCAAAAAACGCCTTAATAAAGCCTTCCATCTCATCCTGATTTAATTCTTTAAACACCCTTCCCAGGCTTCTATTTATTTCGAGGAGGATGTTCGTATATACATCAGATAGGGCTTGAATGTTCATCATATTATAGAGAAAACTGAGTTTGATGTTTTTGCCTTTGTTTTTTAGTGCCTCAAGCCTTTCAATGGCGTCAGCGGCAAGAAAATAACCATCAACTATAAGGGAATGGTCTGGCAAATCAATGAATGCAGTTATAAATTCATAGAAGTCTCTCTTGCCGTTTTTTTCGATTTCATCGATTTTTGTAAGCAAAGTCTTTATATAGTCATGGCTTAATGGATAAATAATATTTTTAATCTGGGCTTGTTCTTCTTCGAGTAATTCATGGTTTCCCATGTGCCAGAGAAGAGGATTTGGTTGACTTAACCAGTAAAGATAAGTTTCTCTAAATATTTCCTGTACAAGTTTTTTAAAATAAGGCGTTGAAATTTCTGTTTTTTCTTCAAGTATGGTTTTTAATAGGACTTTTAAACTACCTGTAGTTTTTTTAAAAACTTCGTTTTCTGATTCTGTAATCTTATAAATGGCTTCTATGGCATCATTTAAAAAGGGGATATTCCTCTCTTTATAAATCCCGCTTTTTGTAAGAACAATATGAAGGTATTCAAAAATATACCTCGCAGCAGTCTCTTTTATTCCCTCTTTTGGGCATCTTTTTATAATATCCATATAAATTTCGAGTATTGTTCTTATTGCAATGGCACCGTCTTTGTGGTTATTAAAGGTATAAAAGTCTCCAATGGATATTGTCTTTAGTAATTTAAGACAGTATTCCCAGTTTACAAAAGGATGATTTAGTTCTTTTAAAAGTTCTTCTGTTTGTTTTGATAATCCAAAGTGTTCCCTTGAAATATCAAGAAGTATGCTATATCTTTCAGGTATCTCAACGGGCACCGCAGTTCTTTCGAGGTTTACCTCAAGGGCACTGGGATATGTTTTGATATTATCCTCTCGTTCCAATGCAACCCTCCATCTTTCAAATTCTCATATATTATATTACTACAAAATCATTGGGATTATAATTTATTTCTCAACACTTATTTTTTGTATTCAATAAAAGGCTTGCTTAATAACAAAGTTTATGTATATTTGATAATTAAATACAATTAAAAATTCCATGGAACTCACAATTAAAAACATTGTAAAAAGCTTATTTTTTACCCTTATTCCCCTGGCATTAACATTTGTAACACTAAATTTTTATGGGTTTGCAAAGCCTTTTATATTTATTTTACTTCTATTTATCTTCTTTTTTATATATTTAAGAGCAGGGTTTAAAAATGCCTTTTTGTTCTCTGTCACTTTTTTTATTTCAACTATAATTCTAAATTGTATAGTAGCCGTTTTTTTAGAAGATAAAATGTATTATAGACCTCATGAAAAACTATCCATTTACAATGCGGAATTGGGAAGGAAATTATACAAGAAAAACGTGGACATTCTCTTTAATATGCCCTTTGGAGACATTAAGGCAGTGGGAAATTTAAAAGATATTGATATAGAGCCCAGAAAGATAAGATTTAAAACAGATGCTTTAGGTTTTAGGAACAATGGCGATTACAAAGGTGAAAGATATGTAGTGGTAGGAGATTCTTTTATTGCTGCAAACGGGACAGATCAGACAGATATGATTTCAGTGCAGCTAAAAAATAAATGGAATAAAAGTGTGTATGCCCTGGGGTATGAAGGAGGTATTCCAGAATATGTGAGATACGTATTATATTTAAAAGGAAAAACAGATAAAGATTTCAAGGTCTTAATTTTTCTGTTCGAAGGTAATGATTTTCCAGATTTCATATCAAAAAAACAGATGATTATCAATAAATCGCAACGAAAAATTCTTTATGAAAGGATAAAGGCACTTTTTGAAGAAACAGCATTATACAGATATACCTTCAGTCTTATGGCAAGGTTTACAAATAAACACCAGAAAGCAAAATCATTTTATCTTAAGGGACACTGGATTGGAGAATTTGAAGATTATATTAATGTGACCGAAAGAAATTCTTATATACTGCCAGATAATGCAGTAAAAATGCTAAATCTTATAAGGGATCATATAGGGCATATATTCTTTATTCCTACAAAGTACAGGGTCTATTTTCCTTTTATAGAGAAAAAAGATAAAAAAGAACTGCCTCACTCTCAATGGAAAGCCACGCAGAGTTTAGCCAGAGCATTAGGGGTGGGATGTACTGATTTAACAGAGATGCTGAGGAAAGAATCGGAGAGACTTTTGAAGGAAGATAAATTTACATACTGGAAGGATGATTCCCACTGGAATGGCTATGGGATAGCCGTTGCCGCAAGGGCAGTATATGATTATATAAATAAGGTTGAAAATGAACATTAAAAAAGAAAATATAAAGCCTTTTCAGGCTTGATATATAAATATTATTTTAATGGAGGAGAAGAGGATGTTTACAGATGAACAAATAGAGAGATATGCCGATGTTTTGATATGGGGTCTCAAGACTGCAAGGAAAGGGAAATTCAAAAAATATGATATTGTACTTCTCCAGTATGAAAAGCCTGCAATAAGACTTGCAGAAGTATTATATGAAAAGCTTTTAGATATGGGCATACACCCCATACAGAGGATGGGAATGACTTTTAATATGGAGCATAGTTTCTACAGAATTGGAGATAAAAAGCAGCTTGTCTTTATTCCCCCTGGAGAAAAGGAACTATACGAAAATATAAATGGAAGAATATTTTTAAGGGCACCGGAATCACTGACACACCTTAAAGACATTGACCCTCAAAAGATAGGGACAGTTCTTGTTTCGAGAAAATTTCTAAGAGATATACTTGACGAAAGAGAAAACAAAGGCATTTATAGCTGGACACTGTGCACATATCCCACAGAGGAGCTTGCGAGACAGGCAAAGACTAATTTAGAAGAATATACGGAGCAGATTATCAAGGCATGCTATATTGACAGCGCAGATCCTGTTAAAGCCTGGGATGATATACATAAAAATGTTAAAGAGATAAAAAAATGGCTTAATAATTTGAAGATAAAGTATCTTTATATCGAATCAGAAAATATTGACCTCAAGATTACCCCTGGCGAAAAAAGGCAATGGAAGGGCGTGTCAGGGCATAATATACCGAGTTTTGAGATATTTTTTTCACCTGACTGGAGGGGCACAGAAGGAACTTATTTTGCAAATCTACCCTCATTCAGGAGCGGCAATTATGTAGAGGATGTACGTCTTACATTTGAAAAAGGTGTGGTTGTAAAAATCGAGGCAAGAACAGGAAAGGAATTTGTGGAAAAACAGCTTTCCATGGATAAAGGGGCAAATAAGGTTGGTGAATTTTCCTTAACAGATAAAAGATTTTCGAGGATAGATAGATTTATGGCAGATACATTATTTGATGAGAATTTTGGTGGAGTCTACGGCAACTGTCATCTTGCAGTAGGTGCATCATATGTAGATACCTATACAGGCGATACAAGAGAGATGACAAGGACGTTAAAAAAGAAGTTAGGTTTTAACGATTCTGCCCTGCACTGGGATTTAGTAAATACAGAAGATAAAACAGTAACTGCCCATCTTGCAACAGGTAAAAAAATAATAATCTATGAAAAAGGTATGTTTAAATATTAAGCAGTTATGGGGCAAAAAGGTTTTATAGCCTTATAGTGAAAAATAAAATAAAATCGTAAAAGATATAAGAGAGGTGAATATATGAAAAAGAGCTTTCCAGTGATTTGTCTTTTTATACTATGTTCAGGTATTTTTTGTTTTGCCGGTGAGGTTGATGTGGATGTAAGCATTCTGGCAAAGACGGGCCTTTCCTGGAATGGAACCCCTTTACCTTTATACAGGGCTCATAAACCGGAGATTACGATTTTAAAGATAACCATACCTCCAGGGATTATATTGCCAGTGCACAGACATCCTGTGATAAATGCAGGATATATGGTTAGGGGTGAATTATCCGTATATACTGAAAATGGCAGTAAATTACTTTTAAAGGAGGGTGATGCAATAATAGAGGTTGTGGATAAATGGCATTATGGAAAAAACGAAGGTAGTGTACCGGCTATAATCGTAATTTTTTATGCCGGTTATGAAGGCGAACCCATTACCATCTACAAGAAATAAATTATTTGAAAATCTGTCTCTAAGGCATCAACCGTGACCTTATGTACTTTGTTATATGGATTAAGTATTCATCTGACATAGCTGAATAATTAAGCCCATCTTTATTAAGATAGGGAATGAGAAGCCTGTAAATGTCCTCTGTTATGCCACCGTATTGACCTACAAAAGAATTTATCCTGGATGATAGACTGAATTCGAGTTTTGACCTAAGGGGAAGATCAAGGTATGCATCGATCTGGAAAAGCATCCTCTTTCTATCGTCAGGTAGTTTTCCATTCACATCAATTAAATTTGTGGCACTATCACTTACAATTATTGTCTCAGCTTCTGTGTTTTCTACTATAATTCTAATTTCTTTCACAATTTGTTCTTCTTCTGCCTCAATAAATTCTCCAGATTCTTTAGCCTTCATCAGGGGTGTTCCTGGAAAAATCTCTAAGGTTCTTATCCTTACATAATCAGGTTTTGACATAGAAAGCACCCTTGATGTCTCATATGCATGCTCAAAAGAAAGGTTAGCACCCCCAAGGCCAGGCATTATATAAACAGATGGAGATATACCTGCCTCCTTTGTTTTCAAACAGCCCTCTATATGGTCTTCTGCAGTTTCACCCTTTTTCATAAATGCAAGGACCTTATTACTTCCGCTTTCAATGCCAAAGTGTATCCTATTTAGCCCAGCTGTTTTGAAGGCCTTTAAATCATCAATATCCATCCTTGCTGCAGATTTTGTCCTTCCATAAATGGTAAATCGTTTTAGAGTAGGAAAATGCTTTTTAATATCATCTACAATCTCTGCAAAAAAATCGGGTTTAACAAGAAGGTTATTTGCATCGCCTAAAAAACACGTATTTCCCCCTGCCATACGCCATGAATAAACATGGAGGAGGCTATCTTTCAGTGTTGGCTTTTCCTTGAACCACTGAGAAAACCATCTTATTCTTTCGTCTTTGTAATTATCCAGTAAATCAGTTTCGAGGGATTCTTTTTTCTCTTCTATTGGGGTCTCAATGTCTCTATAGTAGTCATCTATAGATATGTTAGCGTATATAATGTTTTCCATGACGAAGTTATCGATCTGCCTTGCCCTTTCTATATCTATCCTTAGTTCTTCTATAGTTCTTTTTGAGAATCTTGCCCCAAATTTATAGACAGGACAGAAAAGACACCTATTCCATGCACAATTTCTTGTGAGTCTGAAGGTAAGGCTGTAGTTTTCGGTGGGTGGTCTTATTGAGCAGATTTCAAAGGGTTTTAAATCGGATAGAGTGCTTATGTTAAACCTCCTCGACTATCTTTATTTCTATTGAATACATGGAAGGAATAGGGTTTAAATGGGGTATCTGTATATCGAATTCGCTAGTCCTTTTACTTTCCAGAAACATGGTCTCAGAACATTTCTTTATCTCTTCTCTGTGGCCATCGTATAAAGAAACAGCAATCTCAATTAAATATTCTTTGGCGTCTTTATTTTCGATAGTGCCCTTAATCTTTGCCCAGAAAGGTGCTGCAAGCTGGGCACAGCATGGTATTGGTGGAAATAAAACTATATGTTTTTTTAATTCAATATGTTCTGGAACTATTATATCTATAATCTCAAGTTTTTGTTCAAAGAATTTATCTGAAAAGGTGCTTTCCATAGAGTTAATTTATTCCTTTTTTAAAATTACCACATCTATCTTACCTTTTAAGGCGTTTTCAAATTGTATTGCGTCTTTCTCCGTGCCTATAATTGTTCCATAATGCATGGGGATGGCAATCTTTGGTTTTATATCTTCTGCAGAATGAGCAGCTTCATCTGCTGTCATAACATATTTACCGCTTACAGGAAGTAGCGCTATATCTATTTCTTTAAAGGTTTTCATTTCCGGTATCCTGTCAGTATCTCCTGAATGATAGATTCTAACCCCAGCAACTGTAATAATATATCCAACGCCGTCAGCAGATTTAGGATGATATTGCTTGTCCATATTATATGCAGGGACTGCTTCAATTTTAATGCCTCCCATATCGATAACATCGCCCCTTTTTATAATCTTTACAGGTCCTTTTACTTTATCTGCACATGATTTTGGTGAGATTATTATTGTATTTGGACCTGTAAGCATATTTATGTCATTATCAGAACAATGGTCATGATGGCCATGTGTAACAAGAATAATGTCTGCCGTGTCTTTTTTTGCTATTTTGAACGGATCAATATAGATATTTTTTTGCCCTGTTATTTTAAATGTATCATGACCGAGCCAGTGGATATTTTTTAACATATGCCTTGCCTTTACTTCATCTGCACAGGTGGTGGTTGCAAAACATAAGAAGATAAAAAATACAAAAATTGAAAAAAATAAGAACCTTTTCATAAATACCCCCGATTTAACTTTATTTTTTATTGTCAGATTATATCATTTTTTTAAAAAATTTTTAATTCGTTTCTGTCTGTATTTATTCACCTTGAGGGTTACTGGTAGTTTTGATAGAATAGATAAAGATTTTTTGATTTTACATTCTTAATGGTTTCATGAAGTTCAATGGATTGATGAATAGAATAAAGCTTACATACCTTACATTGTTTTTTCTCCTTTTTTTATCTGTTCTTATTTCCTTAGGTTATGGAAAGGGATTTTATGAATTGCTTAAAGGGTTATGGTGCAGTGAAAATTTTTGTTTTGTTTTAAAAAAGATAAGGATACCAAGAACAATCTTTGCCCTTTTAATCGGAGGCTCCCTAAGTATTTGTGGAGTAACTTTTCAATCTATCTTAAGGAATAACCTTGCTGAACCTTATACCCTTGGTATATCAGGTGGTGCATGCTTTGGTATAACCTTATCTGTTATCTTTGAATTGAACAGTAAATTAGGACCTTTTGCAAATCCTGCTATGGGTTTTTTAGGTGCCATGTGTTCCACATATATTGTTTTTTTGTTGTCCAGAAAGAGATTTTTTGATCCAAATCAGATAATACTTTTCGGGATTGTGGTAAGCCTCATTTTTTCTTCCCTTGTTTTTTTCCTATTTTCTATATCTGACCCCGATAGAATGCACGGTGTTTTATTGTGGCTCATGGGTGATTTGTCAGGCTTTGAAAGTGATCTCATTGTTTTTTATATCATTATTTTTTTAATACCCGCCTTTGTTTTGTTTTTTTTAAATAAAGAATTAGATGTCCTTTCTTTGGGTTATGAAAAGGCAAGGTATCTTGGATTAAACCCTGACACTGGATACAGTATTTTTTTTGTTATAACCTCTCTGCTAACAGCCTTTTGTGTTTCTGTAGCAGGAATAATAGGTTTTGTGGGACTTATCGTGCCCCATATTTTAAAAATTGTCTTGGGTACGGGAAGTAAACATATACTTTTTACATCTTATCTTGCAGGTGCCTCTTTACTTATTCTATCGGATACATTTTCGAGGTATGTATTATATCCATTAGAACTACCGGTAGGTGTTGTCACAGGTATTTTAGGAGGTACAATTTTACTGGTACTCCTTTTGAAGAGAAGATGAAAGAGGAAATACTTTTTTCTTTAAAAGATATATCCTTTTCGTATAAAAATAAAAAAGTTTTAAGACACCTTAATCTTAATATTGAAAGAGGTGATTTTACAGGGATTATAGGGCCTAATGGTTCTGGAAAAAGTACCCTTATTAGAATAATGGCAGGATTTTTAACACCAGAGGAGGGCACTGTATTATTTAAGGGCAAAGATATTAAAAAATATCATGTAAAAGACCTTGCAAGAGACATTGCAGTTCTTCCGCAGTCTATGGATGTCTTTTATCCTTATAAAGTTGAAGAGTTTATATCTATTGCGAGATACCCCCATCTACAACGGGGTATTTCAGGAGCAGAAAAAAACAGTGATTTCATAGCCTTTATAATGGAAATTATGGAAATCTCTCATTTAAAGGACAGAAGGATAACTGAATTATCTCAGGGAGAGGCACAGAGGGTTTTTATAGCACAGTGCATTGTCCAGGATCCCATAGTAATTCTTCTCGATGAGCCTGTGAGTCACTTTGATATAAAATATCAGATGAAAACACTTGAGATACTTGATAGTTTCAACAAAGAAGGTATGACCGTTGTGATTGTGCTTCACGATTTGAATCTTGCCTCTGAATTCTGCAAGAAGGTTGTTTTGATATCAGAAGGTTCCATATATAAAGAAGGAGAACCTTGTGAAATTCTTACTTATGAAAATATAGAAGAAGTTTATAAGACTGTGGTGGTTGTTAAGGAAAACCCCTTATCCGGTAAACCCTATATAGTCCCGATATCAAGGCGTTATCTATGAAAGACATATGGCGCCAGCGGATAGCATAAAAAAAGCTTGACTCCTATAAGATATGTTACAATAAAGACGTATTACAAAACCTCTGTATTTATGTTTAAGAGATTGAAAAATGGAATGAACATATAAATCTAACCGGTTTTAAAAATACTAAATCCCTGATTAAAGGTTTGCTCTATGAAGCCTTTTTTGTATATACCTTTATAAACAAGGAAGGTTCCATACTGGATATGGGCTCTGGGGCAGGCATTATATTTATACCTGCCAAAAAAATTCATATAGACAGCGAATTTTTTTGATTTTCATAATTAAATGTAATAAAATTTAAAACTTTTTTATCAATAACAAAAAAAACAACAAAAACAGAATAGTTAAATGGGGGTAAGGCAAAATATTTTTAATAAATCTTTAAAGAAGGCTATTTTATTATCCTGTTTCAGCGTATTTTTAACCTTTTTTATATACCATTTCTGTTACGGATGGGAAAAAGAAGAAGATCCGTTGAGCAAACTGGCAGGATTAAAATTAGAAGACCTGATGAAGTTAGAGGTGGAAACCATATACAGCGCTTCTAAATTCATTCAAAAGACCACAGAAGCACCTTCTTATGTGAGCATCATTACATCATCAGATATAAAAAGATACGGGTACAGAACATTGGCAGATATAATAAAAAGTTTGTCAGGTTTCTATATATCCCACGATAGAAATTATCACTATCTCGGTGTAAGAGGTTTTTCTCCGCCAGGAGATTATAACACAAGGGTATTACTTCTTATAGATGGGCACAGGATAAACGACAATATATATAATACAGCGTATATTGGTAATGAATTTATCCTTGATGTTGATCTTATTGAGAGGGTAGAGGTCATAAGGGGTCCTTCTTCATCTATTTACGGCAGTAATGCCTTTTTCGGTATCATAAACGTCATAACAAAAAAAGGTAAAGATATTAATAAGATGGAAATTTCAGGAGAGGCAGGTAGCTTTGACACATACAAACAGAGGCTAACATTTGGCAAAGAATTCAATAAAGATATGGACATATTACTTTCAGCATCATTTTTTAAAAGTCACGGGCAAAGCCTCTACTATAAAGAATTTGATAACCCTGCTCAAAATAACGGATGGGCAGATGGTGTGGATGGGGAAAAATATAACAGTTTCTTTTTAAATACAAGGTATCTTGATTTTAATCTTCAGGGCGGGTTTATAACAAGGGAAAAGATAATACCCACTGCACCATGGGGGACTGAATTCAACTCCCCTTTGACAAATACAACTGATACATATGGTTATTTAAATCTTAAATTTAAAAAAGATATAAATAAAGATACATCTTTCATGTCACGACTATTCTATAACTATTACTATTATGATGGTAACTATCTTATAAACAAACCACCTTTTGTGCGCGTTAAAGATCAGACATGGGGTAAATCATGGGGTACAGAATTACAGTATAACAGAAGAGTATTTGAGAAGCATCTCATTACTTCTGGTTTTGAATATCAGGATAATTTTCTTCAAAAACAGCGTAACTATGATGAATCATCATATGTAAGCTATTTGAATGATAGAAGGAATTCTTATCAATGGGGCATCTTTCTCCAGGATGAATTTACCATTTTCGATAATCTTATCTTGAATGCAGGTATAAGACATGATTATTTTAAATTCTTTCATGGAAATACAAGCCCGAGGGCAGCATTGATATACAAACCCCTTGAAAAGACCGCCTTGAAATTTTTATACGGAGAGGCGTTTCGTGTACCCAATATGTATGAACTTTACTATAATGACGGGAATATAACACAAAAGACAAATCCAGACCTTGACCCTGAAAAGATAAAAACCTATGAAATTGTGTTAGAGCAATATTATAAAAACTTTCAATTATCCCTGTCTGGTTTTTATTATAAGGTAAAAAACCTCATAACACTAACAACCGATGTCTCTGATGGACTCCTTGTTTATAGAAATATAGATGAAGTAGAGGCAAGGGGCATTGAATTTGAGGTATATGCAAAATGGCAATACAATATTGAGACAAAGATAAACTATACATTTCAGCAGGCAACAGATAAAATTACAGGTAGATTGCTTGTTAACTCGCCAAAACATCTCGTAAAATCTAATCTTTTCATTCCAATTATAAAAGATAAGCTTTCAGGCGGATTTGGATTCGAGTATTCAGGGAGTAGAAAAACGCTTGGAGGAAGATATGCAGGGGGTGCATTCATAACAAATCTAAATATTTTAAGCCAGAATATTTTAAAGGGACTTGAGATTTCAGGCACTATTTACAATATACTGGATAAAAAATACGGTTTCCCTGCATCCGGTGAGCATATACAGCAGGTCATAGAGCAGGATGGGAGGTGCTTCAGATTAAAGCTAACCTATTCATTTTGATATGCAAAAAATATAGACATTTTTTTGTTTTAAAATGCTACATTATCTTATCTATTTTTTTTATGTTTCTTTTTTCTAATCAACTTTGTAGAGCAGAGTCTCAAAAATTTGGGGAGTATGAGGTCAAGGCTGCATTTATTTACAATTTTGCAAAATTTGTAACATGGCCTGAAGGCCATTTTAGAGGGGGGAAGAATACTATTGACCTTTGCGTATACGGTTCTGGATTTCCAGAACACACCTTTGATTATTTTTATGGTAAAACAGCACAGGGTTATACTTTTAAAACAAAAAAATTAAAAAACCTATCCTATATTAACGAATGTGATATGCTGTTTATAGGTTCGTCTGAAAGGTATCAAATTACCCAGATTATAAATACGTTAAAAGATATGCCCATATTGACCGTAGGTGATACAGAGGGGTTCGGGCAGAAAGGTGTTATAATCAATCTATACATAGAAGATAATAAGGTGAAATTTGAGATAAATATAAATGCTGCCAAAAAGGCTGGATTGACCTTAAGTTCCCAGTTACTTAAGCTTGCAAGGATTATTAAGTAAAAAAGACCATGAATATTAATAAAATATGGCATGAGCAACCTATTAAAAACAAGTTCATGCTGATTAGCATGTTGATTGTAACATGTTCGCTGTTTTTCGTATCCATTGCCTTTTTTGTTAACGAAATTATTGATTTAAGAAAAGCATATCAAAATGAGCTTTTGACGATTTCAAAAACCATATCCAATAATGCTGTATCAAGCCTTGTATTTAATGATAAAAAATCCGCAGAGAAGATCGTTTCAAATCTTTCTTCATTGGAACATATCACAGGTCTGGCAATTTACGATAGTGAAGGCAACTTGTTTGCAACATATAAGAAAAAAGACGGGGATGTGAAATTTGACACCAAGTTTCAGAAAAAATTTGGTTTTAACTTTGGGTTAAAAAGTGTAGAATTGTCTGAACGTATATTTTTTGAAAACCAGAGCATTGGATTTATTTATATTAAAGCTGACCTTGGTAGATTCTATATCAGGATAAAAACCTTAATTTTCACTATTACTTTTGTGATTATCTTCTCCATTATATTTAGTTATGTTTTATTAAATAAACTACAACCACTTATAATAAATCCCATAGACAGGCTGGCACACCTCATGGATATGATATCAAGACAGAGGGATTATACAAAAAGGGCTGTAATAAATTCAAAAGATGAGATAGGTTACCTTGCCATGGTGTTTAATGAGATGCTTGATACAATTCAACACCACAGTTTAGAGCTCGAAAAATACCATAAACACCTTGAGGAGCTTGTTAAAAAAAGGACAGAAGAACTCATTGAAAAGAATGAAGAGCTAATGAATGAATTAAAAGAGCGTAAAAAGCTTGAGGAACAACTTGTCCAATCCCAGAAGATGGAGGCAATCGGAACCCTTGCTGGAGGTGTTGCCCATGATTTTAACAATCTTTTAACTGTTGTTTTAGGTTACGGTGAGTTATTAAAACAAAAAGTAAAAAATGACATGGCCTTGAGTAAATATGTGGGACACATCATATCATCTGCAGAAAAAGGAAAGAGGCTTACAGAGGGTCTACTTGCTTTTAGTAGAAAACAGATGAGTATCCCAAAACCTATTAACTTAAACGAGGTGGTAAAGGATACAGAAAAGATATTAAAGAGACTTATAGGTGAAGACATAGAGTTAAAGACAACATTATACGATAAGGATATAATAGTCCTTGCCGATCATGGTCAGATTGAACAGATAATGATAAATTTAGTTACGAATGCAAGGGATGCTATGCCTAAAGGTGGTGAGATTAAAATTGAGACATCACTGTTTTATATGGATGAAAGTTTTATATCAAAATATGGTTTTGGAGAAAAAGGTTATTATGGTGTTTTTAAGGTAGAAGATACAGGTGTTGGCATGGAAAAAAGGGTTATGGAAAGGATATTCGAGCCGTTTTTTACAACAAAAGAAGTTGGAAAAGGCACTGGCTTGGGTTTATCTGTTGTATACGGTATAGTAAAACAGAATAAAGGTTTTATAAATGTGGAAAGCGAACTCAATAAAGGTAGTGTGTTTACCGTATTCTTACCCATTTTTGAGTCAGATGTTTCTGTAAAAGAGAAAAAGGTTATTGAAGCCCCTCCTGAATATGGAAAAGGAGAAACAATTCTTATTGCAGAAGATGATGATTCACTGAGAGGTTTAATAAAGACAATCCTTGAACAATTCAACTATAAAGTAATCGAAGCAATAAACGGAAAGGATGCCATAGAATTATTTAAAGAGAAAAAGGACGGTATAAATCTAGTTATTCTGGATGTTATAATGCCTAAGGCGAACGGTAAAGAAGTATACGATACCATAAAGGAAATAAAGCCCGGTATACCTGCAATTTTTATAAGCGGGTATACATCTGACTTTTTAAGCAGTAGAGACATTGCCATTGAACATTTAGAATTTATTCAAAAACCCGTTCTTCCCGTTGACCTTGTTAAAAAGGTGAAAAATGTATTGGAAAAGCAATAATTTTATTTTTTTTAAGGTCTTAATTTATAAGCCTTATTATGTATACTAAGAGATTTTTCTGCAATTTTTTAGTAGCCTTTTTACACTATTTAGAAAAAGCCGTTTTTCTTCTTCTGTAAAACCATTTAACATGGCATGCATGTTTTCTTCTCTTGACTTTTCTATAGCCTCAAGGGTCTTTTTCCCTTTATCTGTAATCTCAAGTATAGTAACACGTTCATCATTGGGGTCAGATTTTCTTAATATAAGACCGTTTTTCTCAAGCCTTTTTGAAATACCTGTAATATTTGCATTTGGAACGAGCATAACCCTGCAAATATCCTTGATTTTGCATTTTCCATCCTTTGATGCATCAAGGACACGGAGGACATTGTATTGAGGGAATGAAATATCATATTTTCTTAATATTGACGATACAATTCTTTTAAACGTCTCGGCTGCCCTGACTACAGCCATTAGCAGTTTTTCATCAGGTGCAAGATCAGTTTTAAAATTTTTATTAGCCATTTTTTCCTGTCCTTAAAAATTTTAGTCTTTTTTTCAACACTAATTTTTAAACTACTGATTTATCACATTAAACTCTTCTTTTCCATAAAAAAATAAATGTTTGTGGTTAC
>Ga0272448_1000913_pt1 | contig 42206 bp, 41 predicted proteins | sample YNPCB0191_FD_202220 | JGI IMG/M metagenome (GOLD analysis project Ga0272448, IMG submission 202220) | Hot spring sediment microbial communities from Yellowstone National Park, WY, United States - YNP-CB-019-1 | ecosystem: Environmental > Aquatic > Thermal springs > Hot (42-90C) > Sediment...
TTTTTTAGTAAAAGAGGATATTTTTCTTCTTTTATTTTTATTTTGGAGAGAAAAAAATTTGTTAATTCTTGAATTTTTTGGCCATAGGGTTTTGCCGATAAGGCTGTTTTTTGGCTTTTTTTCATTTTTGAAGCCGCTACCATTTCCATTGCCCTAGTGATTTGGGAAATATTTTTTGCCGCCTTAATTCTTCTTTTAATTTGTCTTATTTTTGCCATCTTCGGAAAATCCCTCCTTAAATTTCTCTACTACCTTTTTAATTTCTTCTTCAAGTTGGGGAGATAAAGCCTTTTCTTCCTCTATTTTTTCCCTCAACTTCCGCTGATGAATTCGGACATATTCAAGAAATTTTTCTTCAAATTCTTTTATTTTCCCCAAAGGAATATCGTCTAAATATCCCTGAGTGCCAGCAAAAATAATTAAAACCTCTTCTGCCAAAGACATTGGAGAAAATTGAGGTTGTTTTAAAATCTCTGTCATTCTTGCCCCTCTTTCAATTTGGGCTTTAGTTGCCTCGTCTAAATCCGAAGAAAATTGGGCAAAAGCCGCCAACTCCCGATATTGAGCTAAATCTAAGCGGAGTTTTCCCGAAACCTGCTTCATCGCCTTGGTCTGGGCTGCTCCCCCAACCCGAGAAACAGATAAACCAACATTAATTGCCGGTCTTATTCCGGCGTTAAAAAGGTCGGTTTCCAAATAGATCTGGCCATCAGTAATGGAGATAACATTGGTAGGAATATAAGCAGAAATATCTCCTGCCTGAGTTTCCACAATGGGGATCGCCGTCAAGCTTCCTCCTCCATATTTTTCATCAAGCTTACACGCTCTTTCCAAAAGCCGAGAATGTAAATAAAAAATATCTCCCGGATAAGCCTCTCTTCCCGAAGGCCTCCTTAAAACCAAAGAAATTTGCCGATAGGCCCAAGCATGCTTGCTTAAATCATCATAAAAAACCACCGCATCTTTTCCCTTATCTAAAAAGTATTCTCCCATCGCGCAACCGGCATAAGGTGCCAAATATTGTAAAGAAACCGGGTCAGCTGCCGTTGCCGAAACTACAATGGTATAATCCATTGCCCCATATTTTTCTAAAATATCAATTATCTGGGCTACCCGTGACGCTTTCTGAGCAATCGCCACATAAATACAAATAATGTTTTTCCCTTTTTGATTAATAATCGTATCCAAAACCAAGGCCGTTTTCCCTGTTTGTCGGTCGCCAATAATTAGTTCTCTTTGCCCCCGGCCGATAGGAATCATGCTGTCTATCGCCTTTATTCCTGTTTGTAGGGGAGTGTTTACCGGTTGCCTTAAAGTTACACCGGGAGCAATTTTTTCAATCGGATAAAAAGTTTTTGTCCTTATTTCCGGCTTACCATCAAGAGGTTGGCCTAAGGGATTAACCACCCGGCCCACCAACTCTTCCCCAACCGGAACAGAAAGAACTCTCCCGGTTGTTGCCACCTCATCCCCCTCTTTTAGTTGGCGGTAGTCACCAAGAATAATTGCCCCAACCTTATCTTCTTCCAAATTTAAGGCAACTCCCAAAATATTTCCCGGAAAAGCTAAAATCTCATTGTAGGCAACCGCTGATAACCCCGAAAGAGTGGCTACCCCATCAGCAATCTTCAAAATTTTCCCCACATTTTTAACTCTTACCCCCTCTTTTTTCTCAATTTCTTCAACTTCCTTTTTTATTTCTTCGGCAATTTTTTCAATGTTAAAAATTTTATTTTTCATCTTTTAAAGCCCTTAGCCGACCAGCAAGACTCTGGTCAATAATCAGGTCATTTACTTTAATAACCAAACCGCCAATAATCTCCGGAGAAACTTTTATTTTAAGAAAGAAATCTCTCCCAAAGCGTTTTTTCAAAAAAATCTTGATTTTTTCTTCTTCTTCGGGCAGCAGAGGAACAGCAGAAACCACTTCCGCCGTATTTTCCAAAACGCCTTGCTTTTTCAAAAGCCGTTGAATTATTTCCGGCAATAAATACTCTTTCTTCCTTAATTTTAAATAATTAAGAAAACCCTCGATGAGCTTATCAACCTCGTCCATTTTTTAGGATAAAACCTTTTTAATAAGATTATGTTTTTCTTTATCGCTTAATTTTTCTTTTAAAATTCCCTCAGCAATTGTCACCGCCAATTCTACTGCCTCTTTTTTAAATTCTTCTTTTGCTTTTTCCCTTTCCATTTTTAGTAAAACCGCCCCTTTTTCAATTTCTTCTCGTGCCTTTTGTTTAGCTTCCTCAATAATTCTTTCTTTTTCCTTTTCTCCTGCTTCTTTCTTTTCCTGAACTATTTTTGCCGCTGCCTCCTCTGCTTTCCGCAAAATTTTTTTCTGCTCTTCTTCAATTTTCGCCAGTCTTTCCTCTACTTTTTGGGCATTAGCTAAACTCTCTTCAATCTTTTTCTTCCTCTGCTCCAGAAAATTAATTATTGGTTTATATAAAAGCTTTTTCAGTAGGAAAAAAAGCACCAAAAAGTTAACAATTTGGGCAAATAATATTTTAAAATCAATTCCTAAACTTTCCATGTTTTTTAAAACTTAAACAAATTTAATAATTAAGGCAACTACCAAAGCATAAACAGCAATTGCTTCAGCAAAAGCAATTGCCAAAATCATATTTGTTTGAATTTTTGGCGCTGCCTCCGGGTTTCTGCCAATTGCCTCCATCGCTTTTGAGGCAAGCATACCAATTGCCAAAGCAGGAAAAAACCCACCTATAGCAATGGTTAAACCCGTCATAATTAATTTCACCGATTCAGGATCCACTTTTTCTCACCTCCTATCCGTGATGTTCAATTGCTAAAACATTAATAAAAACTAAACTAAGCATTGAAAAAACCAGCGCCTGAATAAAACCAACAAAAAGCTCCAGTCCCATAAAAGGTAAAGGTGCTAAAATTGGTATTAACATTGTTATTACTGTTAATAATACCTCTCCGGCAAAAATATTACCAAAAAGCCTAAAAGCAAAAGAAATTATTTTAGCAAAATCAGAAACTAATTCCAAGATACCAACAAACAAATTTAAAGGATTAGAAAAATTAAAAAATCTTTTTAAATAAGCAAACTTTAACTTTTTTAAACCAAAAATCTGAAGAGAAACTACCGAAACTAAAGCCAAGGCCAGAGTAGTGTTGATATCCGCGGTTGCCGCCCTAAATAAGGGAACAAAAATTTTCTCCTCGCCGTGATGTTCATAAAAGCCCAAAGAGCCAACAAAAGGTAAAAGCCCAAACCAATTATTAAGCAAAATAAAAATAAAAAAAGTAAAAATCAAAGGAAAAAGATTTTTGGCGTTCTCTCCGGCAACGCTTTGGCATAAATTCCAAAAAAATTCAATAATTTCCTCAATTAAACTTTGAAATTTAGAGGGAATTAATTTTGCTTTCTTATTAATAAATAAAGCTACTAAAACTAGAAAGATACCCACAATATAAGTAGCAATTAAAGAATTGGTGATGGGAATTTTAAAAAAATAAAATACTGGTTCTGCTTTTAAAGAAATATGCATAGTTATAGATAAAAAAGATTAAGTAGTTCCTATTTTAGTCTTCTTACCCCACTCCGGCTCGGGTAAGTTAATACATTGACCATTGCTTGAATTGCCATCAATGATTCTTCCCGCCCCTTTCCCCCAGCCACTGCTATTATTGCCTTTTTTTGTATTACAGCTTTCTGATAAGGAGTGAATTTAATCCTTCCCCCTTCCCCACCTAATTCTCCTTCCTCCTCAGGATTAATCAACCTTTCTTTTCCTTCCGGGCCATTGGGCATTCTTTCTCACCTCCTCTCTTTTTTTATTCTATCTCTTTCCCATTTTTTTGTCAAAATTATCAACCTTACCTGCCTTCGCTTTTGGGCGAGAAGAATTGCAGATGTAAACATTTAGCGAGTACCGGTTCCCCAAAATAAAAGGATCTACCTCAGTTAGTAAGCTTACAATTTCGTCCATAGTTATTTTTACTCCCCACCCGCTCCTGCCGAAATTTATTTGCGCCGCTTTTCCCTCTGGCAAAGTAATAACCGCTTTCTTTGATTCAGTTTTTTCAGAGTCAGCGCTGAGTGAAATAAAATTTTTTTCCCTTTCAATTCTAACTATTACAAACTGTTTCGGGGAAATTTCTTTTATTTCTATTTCAATTTCTCCTGTATCTAAGTATTTTAACCTCATTATTAAATATTATTAAATCAAAACCTAAGGGTAAACCAATTCCCCCATCCATTTGAGTTATTCTTCCTTTATCTCCATTAGAAATAGTCACTTTTCCTCCTATAGCCACCCAAATGTCTGATCACATTATTCTCTCTACTATTGGATCTAACCCTAACTTTAATCGCTCTATTAGTCCCATAGTTTTCATATTTTACCATAAAAAATCTTTAGTAAAACTTTTCCAGGAAAATTTTTTTGCCTGTTTTAAGCCCGCTTCAGAAAGTTTTTGCCGCAAATTTTTATCCCCGGCCAATTTCTCCATCGCCATGGCAATCTCCAAAACATTTTCCGGATCAACCAAAATTCCCCCTTTTCCAACCACTTCTGGCTGGGCACCGCTTTTTCCGGCAATTACCGGACAACCGCAAGCCATTGCCTCAACTAAAGTCAAACCAAACCCCTCCCAGAAAGCTGGGGAAACAAAAGCCAATGCCCCCTGATATAGCCGAACCAATTTTTGTTGGGAAACAAAACCCAAAAATTTTACTTCTTTTTCCAAACCAAAACGCTTAATTGTTGGTTCAATTTCTTTATCCACCCAAAAATCCCCACCAGCAAATAAAAAAGGAATTTCCTTGCCTGTTTTTTTCAAAAACAAAGCATAAGCCTCCAAAATCCGGGGAATATTTTTAATTGGCTTTAAGGCGCCAACAAAAAGAAAATAAGGTTTGTCCCTTTTTCTCGCCAAAGGTTTAAAAATCGGTTCGCAACCCTCATAAGCAACGATAATTTTTTTCGGCGAAACTCCATAAAAATCAATTAAATTTTTTTTCGTCGCCTCCGACACGGCAATTATTTTTTTTGCCTTTTTTACCGCCCGCAGGGTATTTTTCCGCAACCGCCGAAAATCTTTATAAAATTGAGGATAGCGCTCAAAAGCCAAATCATGAACCAAAACCACCGCCGGACAAGGGCAAAAAATTGGCAAACTTTGCGAGGGCCCAATAAAAATATCAAGCTTGTCTTTCAAAATTCGCCAAGGAAGCCAAATTTTATTCCAACCAAAACTCGGACCAACAACCACATTTCTCACCCCCGGCCCAAATTCCCTCATCACCGCTTTTTCAATCGGCAAAAAACTATAAAGCAAAATCTGCCAATTTTTCCCCAATCTCCCTAATCTCCCTAACCTCCCCAACTGCTTCACCAAATTAAAAGTTAGCCGATAAACTCCTACTTTTAATCTTTCATCTTTCACTCCCAAACAGCCTGCTTCCACCCCAATTTTCATCCCTCCAACTGCCCTAACCCCCCTAAAATCCCTAACCCCCGCCGCTATTCCGGCAAAAGGGATAGTTATCGACCGCCAACTTACCTCCCGACCAAAACCAAACATACAGCGCAAAAACCATTGCCAGCGTGTTAGCCAAAAAACCGGCCACCAAACCCAGGAAATATGTTTCAAACAAAAATAGGCTTCATTGTGGAAAAAATCTTTATACCAACCCAGGCGATTTTTTCCCTTTCGACAACCTCCAGTTTCCGCCCGCAAATGAACCAGTTGAGGTTTTGGAGAGAAAACAATTTTCCAACCAAGTTTTTTTATTCTTAAAGCCACGTCAGTCTCCTCTCGCAGGGCATTACCAATAAATTTTTCGTCAAACTCCCCAATGCTTTCTAAAACTTTTTTGCGAAAAGACATATTACAACCAATCAAATTACCAATTTCTTGGGGAATTTTTGAAGAATAGCCACCGGAAATTTTTCCCCACCAAGAAATTTTTCCCACCCCCCTGAATTTTGGCTCAATTTTTTGCCCCTTGGTAATAACCCTACCAGCTACTGCCCCAACGCGAGAATCAAAGTAGTTTGCAATATGGCCAGAAATCCAGTCCTTTTTTACTATCACGTCATCATCACAAAAAATAACAATTTCTCCTTTTGCTTTTTTCACCCCAAAATTTCTTGCCGCCGGCAAATTCGGATGGGTGATTTTAAAATAAGCAATTTTTTCCTTGTTTTTTTTCAAAAATTTTTCTTTTTCCGGAAATTTTTTATTCGACTGATCCACCACAATAATCTCAAAATTTGGATAATCTTGAGCAAGCAAACTTTCCAGTGTTTTCCGCAGCGGTTCGTCGCGATTATAAGTGGGGATTATCACCGAAACCTCCGGTATTCTCCTCAATCGCCCCAACATCCCAAATCTCCCCAATTTTTTCATTTCCTCACCACCTCCTCAAAAACTTTATGCAATTCTTTAATCCATCTTTCTTCATTAAAATATTTTTTTACTCTTTCTCGCGCCGCTTTACCCATCGCCTCTCTTTTTTTCTTATCCTTCAGAAGCCCAACAATTATTTCCGCCACCTCCTCCGGACTCTCATCTTTAAACAAACACCCTGTCTTACCATGAACCACCAACTCCCGATTCCCTCCAATATCCCTCGCCACCACAGGAATCCCCATAGACATTGCCTCAAGTAAAGAAAGTGACGAAGCTTCAAAATGGTGCGTTGGAAATAAAAAGAGGTCAAAAATACCTAAATAAGGCCTAACGTCTTCTTGAAACCCAAAAAAGGTAAAAATATCCTCAAGTTTATCCCTCTTTACTTGTTTCTTGACCCTTTCTAAATCAGGCCCACAGCCAACTAAAAAAAATTTAACATTATTTTTAAATTTTTGATTTAAGAGCTTCCCTATTTCAATAAAATCATTAATTCCCTTAGCTTCATTAATTGTACCGGTGTAACCAATTATTTTTCTATTTTTTTTTATTTTCCACTTCCTTTTTATCTTGTACTTATCTTTTCTTGGTACAGGTGAAAAAACCCCTACATCAACTGCGGTAGAAATACTTATGATTTTTTTATCTTCAATACCATTTTTCACTAGATCTTTTTTGGCATCATAAGACGCAGTAATAATTTTGTTAGTAAGGTTACTAATTATTTTATATAAAAATAAAATCAATTTAGTTTTAGGAAAAGTAAAAACAGGACCATGTTCAAGCCATAAAATGCGAAATCCAAATACTTTTAAAATTGGGGTTAAAACAATCTTTTCAGTCATTCCCTGAAGACAAACTAAATCAATTTTCTTTTTTAAATTCGAAATAAAAAAAGTTTTTAAAAAATAAAATAGATATTTAGGGAGATAAAGGAGGAGTTTTAATAAATCCTTTTTAGTTCCAATCTCTTTATTGAAGACTGAGAGAAGAAAAGTTTTAATGCCGTATTTCTCAATTCTTCTTCCAAATTCTGGAAGCGTAGTGATGAAAAGAAACTCGACTGCGGGAAAATATTTGTTAAACCCTTTAATCAAATTAAGATTGTAAATTTCTGCTCCGGCTATAGTTTCGCAGACACGAACAACTAAAATTCTCATGCGGGCTTTTCACAAATAATTAATATTCCGGGGCTTCTAAATTCTCTCATAAATTTTTCCCCTAAAATAAGTTCTCCAATTTTTCCCTTAATACCCCTTTTTGGCTTATTTATAATACCCACTTCACGTATAATTCTAAACCCCACCATTATAGAAATATTTTTTAAGTCTGAAAACGTAAAATAATGTATGTGTCCTCCATCATATGCGGTTTTATCTTCACTTGTTATAGGGAAACGACCCTTAAGTACTAATGTTATTAGATGATCAGAGAATCTTATATTTGGAGCAGAAAGAATTAAGCGCCCTCCCTTTTTTAAAACTCTATAAATTTCTTTCATCAAGTTGACCGGATTTCTAATGTGCTCTATAACGTCTAGACAAGTAACAACGTCAAAATAGGAGTCTTTGAATGGTATTTTTTCTTTATCTAAATCAACATAAACAGTAAATACTCCTCTCTTTTTTGCCTTCTCCAAATTCTGCTCGGAGTTATCTATTCCATAGATTTTAAAAACTTTTCTTTTTAAGAAATGAGCAATAACCCCATCACCACAACCAACGTCTAACAACCTTTTACATCTCCTTACATATCGAGAAGCTATTTCTACTCTTTCACCAACTTTAGGAATGTAAATGTCACTCATGCTGATTTATCCTCTTTTAGTAGCGCCTAACAGTTTGAAAAATTAAAAAATAGCAAAATAAGAGATATCCCTCTGTTATTATAGTATTAATAGCAGCTGCAATATATCCAAATCTCGGTATAAAAATCAAATTTAAAATCAGGTTAAAAATTAATGAGGAACTGATTCCAACTATCACGCCTCTTATTTCTTTTCTCGCTAGGAAGGTATGATAAAAAAGGTTATCAATAAAAAATAACGGAAGACTAACTAACAAAATTCGTAGGGCTATTATACTTTCTCCAAACTCCCTCCCGCCTAAAAATTGAATTACTATTGGAGAAAGAATATAACCAATGACAATAATTACTATCGAAAAGTAAATTGAAACTATTAAAGATTTCTGCCAAAACCTTCCAATTTCTACGGTTTTTCTTTGGTTGGCAAGACTTGATAAAAGCGGATACACACTTGCCATGTAATAGCCCCATAAAACCAAGATATTTTCTAAAACCTTATAAGCAAGGCTGTAAATTCCTACTTCTTTCGCACCTCTAAAAATAGAGAGAATTAAAGTATCAACCCTAAAATAAAGAAGCGCCAAAATAGAGATTAATCCTACCGGAAGGCTTTGATTAATAATTTTTTTTACTAAATTAAGATCAAGCCTAAAATCAAAAACTATAAACTTTCTCAAAAGAAAAATCGTTAAAATACTCCCAGCCAAATTTCCTATCAAAATGGTATTTAAAATGCTATAAAGCCCCTGCCCTAAAGAAACAAACACAATAACAAACCCAACAGTTACTGCTCTTGAGATTACATCTACCAAAGTAACTAAATCTAATCTTAAGTTTGCTTGAAAAATTACTGTCCCAAAATTATTTAAAGAGCCCAGGGCAAAACCAAAGGATGTTATTAGAATAGCAGTTTTTAAAAAATTCGAATAGGGGAAAACCAGCAAAAAAAGCCACGAGAGTAAAGTAGCCACAATAACTGAAAAAAGTTTAGTCCAAAAAAAAGCACCGTAAATTGCGCCTTCTTTCTTCTGTGCCAATTCTCTTACCATTGTTAATTGAAGTCCCAAATCCGAAAAAATTCCAAAAACAGAAAGATAAGCAAAAACTAAAGAGTAATTTCCAAATCCTTCTTGGCCTAAATAGCGAGTTAAAAAACCAATAGAAACTAAAGATAAAGCCGTAGAAATTACTTTTCCAGCAATTTGAACAAGGGTGTTATACCCTAAAAGAAGGAAGATCTTTTTCATTTCCTTAATTTTATCATTTTCCCCTCTTGACAAAAAATTATTATTTGTAAAAAATAAAGAAAATGCCTGCCAGAAAATTTTTAAGCATACTACTTCTTGTAGGAATTTCCGCAGTTTTATTTTTATTTCTTACCACTCCCGCATGGGCCACTTGGGCAAAATACGCAGGAAATCCAGTTATAGAGGGAACAGAGGGAGGATGGGATTACAATAGCGTTGCTAACCAAAACGTCCAGTACATTGATGGGGTGTATAAAATGTGGTATGCCGGTCATAACGGGAATATTTGGCAAATTGGTTATGCTTCCTCTTCTGCTGGAATCAATTGGATAAAATACAATACGCCGGTCATTACCCCCAACACCGCCGAGAATTGGACCGTAGGAGACCAGCAGAGAATTGTAAAAGAGGTGGCTCATCCAACAGTAGTTTTTACGCCTCCCAACAAGTACGAAATGTGGTATTGTGTAACAAGCACCACGTGGATTTCGGGAAATGACAGATTAAGAGTTAAATACGCATACTCTACAGATGGACTCCATTGGAATATACACCCCGGTTATGTCCTTATAGGAACTCCTAATGCCTGGGATAGGGGAGGTATCGGTAGGGGCATTTCTGTGCTTAAAAGAAATGGGAGATACGAAATGTGGTATACAGGGGTAGATGATCAAAACAATTGGGGAATAGGCTATGCTACATCTCTAGATGGAATTAACTGGACCAAATATCCTAATAATGAAAATCCTCAAGAAGTGATTGTCCCAAACAAGTCGTGGGAGAAGAGTTGGCTAAGTTACCCATATGTACTCTATAATGGCCAACTTTATTATATGTTTTATGTGTCAGCTAGTTCTGGAACAGGAGAGAATATTGTTTATGCCGTTTCTGCTAACGGAATAGATTGGAAAAAACCAAACAATGGCATAAATCCCATTATTACAGTTGGAAATTATGGAAGTTTTGACAGTCATGACATTGTAACTCCTTCTGTCATTAAAGAAGATAATGTTTTCAAGATGTGGTACTCTGGATTTGATGGAAGCAGGTGGCGAATTGGGTTGGCGGAATATACCGGCGAATTGCCCGGAATTACTCCCACCCCCTCCCCAACCCCTACCCCTCTCCCTCCTCTCATCTTTCTCCCCGGCCTAGGGGCTTCTTGGAATTTTGAAAGCTTATTTTTAGGTATTGATAAACCCCCATTCGAATGGAAACTTCTCCCCGGTCCCGGAGAAAAAGCGTATAAGGGCTTGCTTCAAACTTTCAAAAACGCAGGTTATCAAGATCAAGGCCCTCAAAAAAATCTTTTCCTTTTTACCTACAACTGGACCAAACCTGTTTTTCAAATTGCCCAAGATCTAAAAAATTTTATCGAAAACACCGTCCAGCTCCAACCAGACCAAAAAATCCTTCTTGTTGGCCACAGCTTAGGCGGTCTTACCGCCCGAACTTATGTCCAAGACAATCCTCAAAACCCTGTTGGTAAACTTCTTACTTTAGGCTCTCCCCATCAAGGAGCAGTTCAGGTTTATTATGCCTGGGAAGGGGGAGATTTACACTTTATGAATATTTTAGAAAGAATCGCCGTCGGTTTGCTTTTAAACTTTCGTCGACAAGGTTTTGCTACCGATAAAGAAACAGTCCAGGCAATTGCCCCGGTTCTAAAAGATTTGCTTCCCACTTTTAATTATTTAAAACAAAATGAAAATGAAATTCCCTACCTATCAATGAAAGAAAAAAACGACTGGCTTATAGGTTTAAATACCGACCCCCCCTCTCATCTTTTCGAAAACTTTACCACTTTATTCTCAAACATTTCCCAAAGTACTCTCCGCTGGATAATCGTCCAACCACCCGGTTGGCTTGATGAGATTTTAAATCTTTGGCCCGATGGAAAACCCACTGGTGAAGAAATTTTAGATATTGGTGATAAAACCGTCCTTTCCCAAAGTGCCCAAATAAATGGCGCTCATATTGTTCAACTTGACAATCTTGACCATGGAGAAATTATCAAAAAACAAGAAGCCCAAGAGGAAATTATGAAAATTTTAGACCTTCACCCCACCTCTATTTCTGTCTCTGAAGAAAATATTAGCGAACCAGTTTTAGTTTTTCTTATTGCCTCCCCGGCAACAATTGAAATTTTTGACTCTCAAGGAAATCCTGCTGGCGATGGTGATGAAAGACTAAAAATAATCACCGGCGCTACCCAAGGTATCTACCAAATAAAAATTACTGGCACCGGCAACGGCTCTTATCATCTTTATTTAGGCCAGCTTACTCAAGGGGGTGATTTTTGGAGCGAAATTTCCGGCCAAATCGCCACCGGCAAAACCCAAAGCCGGCAAATAAACTTTCAACCAACCTCTCCTTTGGAAAATCCTTTTATTGACGAAAATGGCGCTATCTCCAGCCAATCCGCTCAACAAAAAATTAAAGAACTAAAGGAATATATCAACAATAAAGTTCCTTCTCCGAAAATAAAAAATCTTCTTTTAAACCAAATAAATACTGCTTCTAATCAGCTGAAAAAAGGCAAAATTCAGCAGGCTATTTCCTCTTTCTATGAACTTCACTTTTTCGTTTTTCGTCTTCAAAAAGAGCAAAAACTCCCCTATGACTTAACCCAAAATCTTAAAAACCAAATTGAAGAAATTATTGCCGATTTAGAGCAGGTTTATATCAAAACTAATTCTTCACCTTACTCTCCAAAAAAATTAAAAGAAGAAATTCACACCGCTGAAATTCTTTTTAGAAAAATGGAAGAAAAACTAAAAAATCTCCAAAAGCAAAACAAAACTACCCCTGCCGACGGAGCCCTATATCTTTTAGCCCAGGAAAAATTAAACAAAACTAAATCAGAAAATTCCCAACAGGCTCATATCTATGCTTTAGGGGCTCGTTATCTTTCGGTAGAGGGTCTAGCTTTATTCAAATGAGAAAAATTTTGAAAATCCGCGAGCAAATTATTGATGCCGTCCGTCAATTTTTTAAATCCCAAGGTTTTATCGAGGTAGAAACTCCCCTTTTAGTCCCCTATCCCGACCCTTCGCCTTTCAATGAAGTCTTTGAAGTTTCTCCGGTTTTAGGAAAGCGCGCCTTTTTAACTCCCTCACCGGAATTTTTTATGAAAAAACTACTCGCTTCCGGCTCTGGCAGTATTTTCCAAATCTGTAAAGCCTTCCGCGACTCGCCGGAATTAAGCCCCCTCCACAATCCAGAGTTTACTATTTTAGAATGGTACAGAATAAATGCTGATTACAAAGATATCATGGTTGATTGTGAAAAACTAATCTCTTTTCTGTCCAAATTTAAAATTTTAAATTTAAAATTTAAAATTGATACTCCTTGGCTGCGTCTCTCTATTAAAGAATCATTCCAAAAATATGCCGGCGTTGACCTTGATGAATTTTTAGACTTCAAAAAAGCCCAGGAAATCTGCCGGGAAAAAGGCTATCAAGTCAGTGAAAACTCAACCTGGGAGCAGTTATACCACCAAATTTTTTTAAACGAGATTGAACCAAACCTTCCCAAAGACAAACCCCTAATTTTATATGATTATCCTGCTCCGCTGGCGGCTTTAGCCCGGTTAAAACCAACCGACCCCCGTTATGCCGAAAGATTTGAGTTTTACCTTGCCGGCTTGGAAATAGGCAACGGCTACAGCGAGCTTACTGATGGGAAAGAGCAAGAAAAGCGCCTAAAACAAGATGTGGAAGCCAGGAAATCTTTGGGAATGCGCCTTTTTGACTATGATAAAGATTTTGTTGCCGCGGTTAAAAATCTCCCGCCCTGTGGAGGAATTGCTGTTGGTGTTGACCGCCTAATTATGGCCCTAACCGGCGCAAAAACTATTGATGAAGTCCTTCCCTTCCCCGCCAAAAAAATTTTTTCTTCTTGAAAAAGTACCAATTTTGTGGCAAAATTTAGCCTATGATTGAAAGTGGCGATTTAAAAAAAGGAATTTGTATCCTTTTTCGGGGAGAACCCCATTTGGTGGTTGATAAAACTTTTGTCTCTCCCGGCAAAGGCTCGGCTTTCACCCGGGCAAAACTTAAAAATCTTAAAACCGGAGCAGTTTTAGAGTTTACCTTTAAGTCCGGAGAAAAAATCGAAGAAGCCAATGTCCACACAATTGAATTCCAATATCTTTACCAACAAGGAAAAGAATATTTCTTTATGAATCCCCGAAACTACGAGCAAATTTCTTTACCCGAAGAGATGATTGGCAATTTTAAAAATTTTCTAAAAGAAGGAGATATCTATAAAATTATGGTTTTGGAAGACCAAGCAGTTTGTCTTATTCCGCCCTTAAAAGTTAGTCTTAAAGTGGTGGAAACCGAAGCTGGCGCTAAAGGAAATACGGTTACTGGAGCTACCAAAGCGGCAAAATTGGAAACCGGCTTTGTTGTCCAAGTTCCCCTTTTTGTTAAAGCCGGAGATACTATCACCATCAACACCGAAACCGGAGAATATGTTAGCAGGAAGTAGTACGTTACCGAGAACCAGAAGGAGGAGGAACTATTTGTCCCCCCATAGATAAAGCTTCATCTAATCTCTTTATACTCTCCCATTTTCTTGGCCCAAGACCACTTAAAACACAAATTAGCGGATACAATAAAGATACGAATTTGGGGGGAAACCCGTGTTCTCTGAGCCAATCGAGAATTGCTAAGGCCCTTGAAATTTTTTCCCCTTCTTTTTCATCTATTCTTCTCATTGCCCAAAAAACTCCATCGCCTATTACTATATATCTTCTGTCTTCTCCCCGCGTAAACCAAGTACAGTCTCTTTCTAATTGCATATAAACTTTTTATAAAAAAATTATAAAAGTGGTCGCTGAGGGATTCGAACCCCCGACCTTACGGATGTGAACCGTACGCGCTAACCAACTGCGCCAAGCGACCTTAAGTCAATTTTATCAATTTTCCTCTTTACAAGCAAATCCCAAGAGTTTAAAATATTAAAGACATGGTAGGAAATTTCTTCCGCAGAATTGGAAAATTTTTTTTAGACTTCATTGAAACGATTGTTATGGCTCTTTCTGTTTTTGTCATTATTTACCTTTTCTTATTCCAGCCCCATCAGGTCCGTGGCAGCTCAATGTATCCAAATTTCCATGACGGAGAATATATTTTAACTGATAAAATTACTTACCGCCTTAGAGAACCAAAAGAGGGCGATGTCATTATTTTTCGGGCCCCAAAAAATGAAGAATATGACTATATTAAAAGAATTATTGCTACCCCCGGAAAATGTCTTCAAATAATCAATGGAAAAATTTACATTGACGGAAAAATTTTTGAAGAACCTTATCTTCCTCCCGAATACACCACCTCTCCCGGAAGTTTTCTTCGTGCCGGTCAAACAATCTGTGTTCCGGAAAAAAACTATTTTGTTTTAGGAGACAATCGCTCTCATAGCTCTGACTCTCGAGAATGGGGTTTTGTTCCTCAGCAAAATATTATCGGCAAAGCATTTTTCCGCTATTGGCCGCCTAATCGCTTTGGGAAGATTGACTAGTGATTCCCCGATAAATTCGCTGAAGTCTTTCTTCTGTCTCTTCTAAATTACCCTTAAGTCTAATCTCAATCCTTGTTTCTATCCGGGAGCGAGCAAACTTTACGATTGTTCTTTCTCCTCCGCCGATTGCTTCATGAATTTCATTTCTAATTTTGTCTATTTCATCGGAGACAATCAGTGGCGCTCCGCCTGGTTTTCCAAGATCCTTTGGTTCTATCCCCAATTTCTTTTTAATTCTTCTCGCTAAATCTTCCGCTTGTCTTACCGGCATTCCACTTCTAATTACCATTTTGTAAGCCTCGACCATCATTTTTGAGTCTTCAATTGTCGCCAACGCCCGTGCATGTCCCTCGGTAATCATTCCTGTTAAAATTCCATCTTTAAGGGCATCAGGAAGACTTAGAAGTTTTAAAGAATTAGAAACATAAGAAGGGCTTTTACCAATTCTTTTGGCAATTTCCCGTGTTTCCAAACCAAATTCCTCTTTTAGTCTTTTGAAGGCTTGGGCCCTTTCAATCGGGTTTAAGTCCTCGCGCTGAACATTCTCCACAATTGCCATTTCCAGCATTCCCGAGGGCGTGGTTTCTTTGATAATCGCCGGCACTGTTTTTAGGCCAACAATTTTTGCCGCCCGCCAACGCCTTTCTCCAGCAATTATCTGATATCCTGCTGGAGTTTTTGCCACCACCAATGGCTCAAGAATCCCTTTTTCCCTTATAGACTCCACTAAATCAGCTAAAGATTCTGAGGTAATTATCCCTCGTGGTTGCAAAGGATTTGGTTGAAGCTGATTAATATCAATTTGAACTACTTGTTGAGTATCTGTCATCTTACTAAGATACCGCGATATTAAGATATTTTTTCCCTTTTCGTTGGCTAAAAGAGACTACTCCATCTTTCAAGGCATATAAAGTAAAATCTCTTCCCATTCCCACATTTTCTCCCGGATGAAAAGTTGAGCCCCGTTGGCGAACCAAAATACTTCCCGCTTTTACTTTTTGTCCACCGGCAACCTTTAAACCCAACCTTTTACCCGAACGCGGAGGAAGTTGTCTTGTTTTTCCACCAGTCTTTGTTTGTGCCATTCTTCTTTAAGAATACCAAAATTTTCACAAAAGTCAAGCAGAAATCTTTTTAATTTTAAGAGTGGTAATTAAAGGGCGGAAGCCGCGGACGCGGCGATAACCGGTTTTTGCTTTATATTTTGCCACCCGAATTTTTTCTCCTTTTTTTTGTTCTACAATTTCCGCTTGAATTTTTGCTCCTTTTACTTGTGGCTGACCGACCTTTACTTTTTCTCCATCAACTACCAAAAGAACTTCTTCCAAATCCAAAGTTTTTCCCTTTTCTCCTTCAATTTTGGGAACCTCAATTTCTTCCCCTTCGCCAACTTTATATTGGTGGCCGCTAATTTTGACAATGGCAAATTTAGTCATACCGAGAGTTATTATACAACGTTCCTCCATTCGGAGGAACTCGATAATCTGCTTCGCATATTATAGCAAATATTTTCTAAAATTCCCAGCATTATCATTGTTGCCAAAAACGAACTTCCTCCATAAGATAACAAAGGCAGGGGAATTCCGGTTACCGGTAGCAAACCTAAATTCATTCCCATATTAATAAATCCCTGGGCAAAAATTAAACAAAAAACCCCACAGCCAAAAAGAAAAGCAAAATTATTATTCGTCCGGCTGGTAATTTTCAAAATCCGCCAAAGCAAAAAGGCAAATAACCCAAAAAAAATCAAAACTCCAAAAAAACCGAAATTTTCGGCAAAAGAAGCAAACATAAAATCAGTATGTCTCTCGGGTAAAAATTGTAATCCCGACTGCGTTCCTTTACCCAATCCCCGACCAAAAAATTTCCCCGCCCCAACCGCCACTGTTGATTGAATCAAATTATAGCCCCTTCCCAAAGGATCCGAATGGGGATTTAAAAAACTTAAAATCCGATCCTTTTGATAACTTTTGAGAAAAAACTTCCAGGCAACCGGCAAAAAAGCCAACATCGCCCCTCCAGTCCCTAAGAAAAACTTTAAAGGAAGCCCGGCAGCAAACAAAATCCCTAAAATAGAAATCCCCACCACCAAACTACTTCCCAAATCTGGCTGAATAAAAATCAAAATCGCAGGAACTAGCACCAGCAAAAACCCTGCCAACGCTTTTTTCAATTTAATTTTTTGCTCATTGGCAAAAAAGGAAGAAAAAAAGGCAATTAAAAACGGTTTTACCAATTCCGAAGGCTGAACTGTAAACGAACCAATTCTAATCCAGCGCACCGCCCCGCGGGTAATGGTTCCAAAAATCAACGGAATTAAAAGAAAAATTATACTCCCTAAAAACCCCAACCACCCTAATTTTTCCCAAATTTGAAAATCCAACCTGGAAAAAATAAAAAAAACTCCCAGCCCTAAAATTAAATAAAAAAGTTGTTGAAGAAAAAGATTAGGAACCAAAAAATAATTTACTACCAAGCTAAAAATACTGATAATTAAAACGGCTAAAAAAAGTAGCCAATCAAAAGCATAAATTGATTGCCTCATATTCTTACGCCGGGAAAATTTTTAACTCTTTCCCCACCCTCAGTTCTTCAGCCAGCGTTTCTTTCTTAAGATACTCCCGAAGCTCGGGTTTAGTCGGTAAGTTTGGAGCTTCAACAATAATTTTTCCGTCCAACGCACAACCGGCTTTCTTTCTTAATTCTTGAATTTTCCTTATTAACTCTCTTGTCTCTCCCTCTTCTTTCAACTCCGGAGTAATTTCAGTATCCAACTTTACTTTTAACTCCCCCTTCCCTGTCTTCACCACCACTTCCTTAACATTCAACTCCTCCCCAATAAGTTTAATTAATTCTTCATTAATTCGCAATTCGCAATTCGCAATTCGCAATTCATGAAGCGGTTGTCTTACCTTAATTCCTGCCTTTTTCCTTTCAGCGTGCCCAAGCTCACAAATCTTTCTTACCAACGCCATTTCCTCTAAAAGTTTTTCCTCTGCCTTCCCGGCTTTTGGCCAACTTTCTAAATGAACAGATTTTTTACTCGTTAAATTTTTATAAATATATTCAGACAAAAATGGCATAAATGGAGCAAGAACTTTACTCAAATTAACCAAAACATACCATAAAGTCTGATAAAATGCTTTTTTATCTTTCTTATCCGAGGCGGTTGGTCCTACCCTATCCCGAGAGCGGCGAATATACCATGTTGATAAATCCTCAACAAATTCTTCAATTTTCTGGGCAGCAGTAAAAGAATCAAAATTATCTAAACTTTTAGTTACCTGACTAATTAACTGATTGAGCCTAGAGATTATCCATCGATCCAAAATATTTTCCGATTTTAATTCGCAATTCCTGCCTGTCCGGCAGGCAGGCGAAATTGGCAATTGATCAATTTTTTGATAAATAACGTAAAAGTTAAAAACATTCCAAAGCTTAAGATGAAAAAGTCGACGAACATCATTGGCAACATGATAACCAAAATTCAAATTAACCTCCGGATTTTGTCGACAATACATCCAACGCATTACATCAACCCCAATTTTTTCTGCCGCCTCATCAAAAGCAATAGCATTTCCTTTACTTTTGTGCATCTCTTCTCCTTTTTCATCTTTAACCAGAGCATGACCTAAAAGATTTTTAAAGGGTGGCTTATTCTCTAAAACGGTAGACATCGCTAAAAGAGAATAAAACCAATTTTTAAACTGGCCAGGATAGCATTCAGTCACAAAATCAGCCGGAAACCATTCGCGCCAATACTTTTTATCAGTAAGATAACTTACTTTTTTTGTCCTGGGATCAATTAGAGTAGAGAAGGGAACAATTCCCGCATCTAACCAAGGATTTCCCACATCAGGAATTCGGCTAATTAAGCTTCCACACTTGGGGCAGCGAATCTTTACTTTATCAACCCAAGGACGATGAGGAGAATGGCCCTCAAATTCCCCCCAACCCTCAACTGCTTTTTTCCTAAGCTCTTCTTTACTGCCCACAACCTCAAAATGGCCGCATTTCTGACATTCCCAAATAGGCAAAGCTAAACCCCAGAAACGTTTTTTGGAAATCAACCAATCTTTCATATTTGTCAGCCAATCAAGCTCCATATCTAAACCCCAAGGCGGAATCCAACGAATTTTTTTAGCCACCGCCTTAATTTTTTCTCTAAAAGGATCCATAGCGATATACCATTCATCAACCACCCGCCAAACTAATTCTGTCTTACAACGCCAACAAACAGGATAACGGTGGGTATAAGGAAGAATCTTAAAAATATATTTTTCCATTAATGGATGTTTTAAAATTAAATCCGGATTCTCCTTAGCATTTTTCCCTACTAAATCTCCAAAGCCTTCCAAATAACTAGCCCCTTCATCAATCACGGCAATCACCGGTAAATCTACTTCTTTTCCCAAGTGGAAATCTTCTTCTCCACAGCCAGGAGCAATATGAACTATTCCTGTTCCTTCTTGGTCATTAACATACTCTTTTGAAAGAACAACCGTGTGAAAAGTTTTGGGATTTTCTTCGAAGGCTGCTTTTACCGCCTCCAAATCATCAAACGGACCTTGATATTTTAGCCCCGCTAGTTTTTCCCCCTTAAGAATTTTTAAAATTTTTCCCTTTTTTCCGAAAATTTTTTCTTTCAATGAGGCAACTAACCATAATTTTTGGTTATCTTCTGTTTGGAACAAGCAATAATCCAACTGCGGATGAACTGCCAAGGCAACATTTCCCGGTAATGTCCAGGGTGTTGTTGTCCAAACCAAAAAAGAAAAGTCCTCACCCAATGCTGGATATTTTAAATAAACTGAATTGTGAGTTAGTTCCTTATATTCTTCGGTAAGGATTTCGTGTTGGGAAATTGCTGTTCCGCAGCGTGGACACCAAGGAACAGAATCTCTTCCTTTATAAAGGGCTCGTCCTTTTTCCCATTTTGTCTGCCAACATTTTTTCAAAAACCGCCAAATCATATAATTATTTTCCTCACTCATTGTGTAATAAGAATTTTCCCAATCCATAAAGTAACCTAACCTTTTGGACTGCTGCGTTTGGATTTTGGCAAAACGAAGAGTTCTTTCTTTGCACTTATTAACAAATCTTGCAATTCCGTATTTTTCGATATCTTTCTTTAATTTAAAACCTAATTCTTTCTCCACCTCTACCTCTACCCACAGGCCTTGATTATCAAAACCATTTTGAAAACGTTGGCGAAAACCCTGCATATTTTTATATCGTTGGAAAAGATCCTTAAGCGTCCTTCCCCAGGCATGATGGACACCCATCGGATTGTTAGCAGTAATTGGCCCATCAAGAAAGGAAAAGCGCTTTTTAGCGTTTTTATTTTTAGAAAGATATTTTTTAACAATGCCAGATTTATACCACCAATCCAAAAGTTTTTTTTCTAATTCAATAAAATTTGGTTTTTGGCTGTTTTCTTCCATATTTTTTTCTATTTTAACAAAAAATCGTCCTTTACGGACGATTATAAACGGGGTTGGAGATTTCCTCAACCCCTTAAATTAAATAATAATTACCTTTTGAAAATTTCTTTCTTTTCCTAAGCTCATTTTCCTTGTAATATAACAAAAAATTTCTAAAAAGGCAAGATTATTTTCCCTGTCTTAAAAAAGCAGGAATATCCAACTCGCTTTCAAATTCTTCAGGAACCACCTCTACTTTTTTAATTTCCCCCTCCTCTTCTTTTTTTTCTTCTTTTCCTACCTCGGTTTTTGGCTGAGAAATAGTACTAATTAATCCTTCAGGAAGTTTGGTTACCGGCCGGCTAACCATTCTTTCCAGTTTTAACCTTGTTTCATCAAAACCAGTAGCAATTACTGTTACCCTCACCTGGTCAATCATACTTTCATCGATCGTTGCCCCAAAAATGATATTGGCATCAGCGTCTGCTGCCTGAGAAATAATTTTTGCCGCCTCGTCAACCTCACTCATCGTCAAATCCGGACCGCCAGTTATTTGGAAAAGAATCCCCCTTGCCCCCTCAATAGAAACATCCAAAAGCGGAGAGGAGATTGCCGCCCGAACCGCTGTCTGCGCCCGATTTTCTCCCACTCCGGTACCAATTCCCAAAAGGGCTGAACCAGCATTTTCCATAATTGCCTTGACATCGGCAAAATCACGATTAATTAGCCCGGGAACAGTAATAATTTCTGAAATCCCCTGAACTGCCTGCCCCAAAACCCCATCTGCCACTTTAAAAGCCTCCAAAAGAGTCATTTTTTTATCGACCACTTCCATAATTCGCTGATTGGGAACCACAATCATCGTATCTACTTTATCTTTTAAATTCTCAATTCCTTCCTCGGCAATAACCATTCTTCTAGTCCCTTCAAATGCAAACGGTTTAGTAATCACGGCAATCGTTAAAGCTCCTGCTTCTTTCGCTAATTGGGCAATAATTGGCATTGCCCCGGTCGCTGTTCCTCCTCCCATTCCTCCAGCCAGAAAAACCATATCTGTATCCGCCAAGTACTCTTTTATTTTTTCTTTTGATTCTTCTGCTGCCTTTCGACCAATTTCCGGATTTCCTCCTGAGCCCAAACCTCGGGTTAAGTTCTCCCCAATTTGAATCTTTATTTGGGCTTTGTTCATTAGAAGAGCTTGGGCATCGGTATTAACTGCCAAAAATTCCACTCCCCTAATCTGATTATCCTCAATCATAGAATTAATCGCGTTTCCGCCGCCACCACCAATCCCCAAAACTTTTATTTTGGCAAAACTGGCAGCATCTGGTTTAACAAGAGCCATTTTTCCTTTCCGGGCAGGTCTCCGAAAGGAGTATCTTTATAATACTACGGCAGGAACGATTTTAGCAACTCCCAAAATTTATTGGCTACCCCCCCTACAGGAATTTTGGGGAGTTTTTTACCTATCTGCTTAAAAGAAAAAGGAAGGCTCGATCCTCCTCCCTCTGTTTTTGCTCCATATAAAAGTAATCCTGTTGCTACGGCAAAATCTGGTGTTTGAATATCATCAATCAATCCCGCAACTCCCCTTGGGGTCCCAATTCTTATTGGCATCGATAAAGTCTTTTTTGCGGCCTGGACTATTCCTACTGTCTGGGCGCCACCTCCACAAATAACCACTCCCGCTGGAGTTAATCCCGCCGCACCACTATTTTTAATTTCCAAACCAACCATGGCAAAAATTTCATTTAATCTCGGCTTGATAATTCCCTCAGTTAAAGTTTTCCTCGAAACTGTTTTTATTTCCTCATTAATTCCCAAATCAGCAAGGCTTATCTCGTCTTCCTCTTTCAACTCTTCTTCCTTCCCTGCCGGTAGAGTTGGTTTTTTTTCTTTAGTTGAAATAGCAACTTTTATTTTTTCAGCCGTTTCTAAAGAAACCCGCAAGCCAATAGCCAAATCATTGGTAACATTTTTTGCCCCTAAAGGTAAAACTGAGGTATAAAAAGGGGCTCCTTCAACAAAGATAACGACATTAGTCACTCCCCCACCAATATCTACCAAAACCACCCCAAGCTCTTTTTCTGTTTCTGTCAAAACGCTTTCCGCCGCCGCCAAGCCACTCGCTACCAAGCCCTGGATATTTGCTCCGGTTTCAGAAATACATTTAGTCAAGTTTCTTATTGCCGTTGCCGAACCAGTAATAATATGAGTCTCTACCTCTAGCCTTACTCCAGACATTCCTACCGGGTCTTTTATTCCTCCCTGGCCATCAACCGTAAAAGAACGGGGAATAACATGAATTATTTCCCGAGAAGAAGGTAGGGAAATTGCCTTTGCTGCCTCCGTCACTCTTTCTACATCTTGAGGGGTAATTTCTCCCTCCGGTTCTGCCACCGCTACCACACCAGTAGAATTTTGAGAAGATAAATGCGGTCCACCAACAGAAACCAAAACCTGATTCAAACTATAACCTGCCATTCTTTCTGCCGCTTCAACCGACTCAATTACCCCAGCGGTTGCCTCTTCAATATCAACAATTTGTCCTTTTCTCATCCCTCGCGAGGGAACTGAAGCAACACCAATTACTTTTACCTCTTCTTCCCCAGCAGAGCCAATAATAGTAGTGATTTTTGAAGAACCAACATCGATGCCGGCAATAATTTTTGGTTTATTCATAACTGACTACTGGCTTGTCAAAGCGTAAATCAATTTTTTTAATTTCCTTTCCTTCTATTTTAGACCGAGAAAGAATAAATTGTAAAGAGTCAACTTGAACTTGAATTTCCTTTTTTAAAGAAAAAACTACTTCCTCTCCATCTTTTAGCCAAACAGTTAAAGAATAAGGAGAAGTAATTTTGGCTATTTTTGGCTCAAGTAAATTAAGTCTTAGAGTGGTTAAAAATTTTATCGCTTCAACAATCTCGCGCTGGGGCACTTGCTGGCCAACATTTAAAATAAGTTGCTCCGAAAGCAAAATTAATGGCAAGAGAGGGTCGTTTTCCTTTTTTATCACCACTCCTTCTTCATCAACCAGAAAAAAATCTTTTGTTGTCTCAAAAACTGGTTTTCCCGAGGAAGTCGTCTCTTTTTCCTCCAATTTCAGCTCAAAACCCAAAACCGCCACTTCTTTTCTTTTTTCTAATTCAAAAACCAATTTATTTGGCAAAACTTTTTTTATTTTTAAATTTTTAACAATATGATGAGTATTTAGAAATTTTTTCCTAATTTCTTCTTTCTTCAAAAAAATTAAATTTTTCCCAAAAGCCAAAGAGGTTAATTCATTCCAAATTTCTGGAGGGCAAGAATCTTTCTCCCACCGACAGGTAATTTTTCTTACCGTAAAAAACCCACTTTTAAAAACTATAAAGGCAACTCCTCCTAAAAAGATTAGGAAAAACAAAATTTTCAAAATACTTTTCATTTTACTTCTTCAAGTAAATCGGCAATTTTTTCTGCTGCCTTTAGACAGACTAATTTCTTGGCTTTAATAGCATTTTTTTGATAAGAAGAAAGATTATCTAACATTTTTTTAATCAGTCTCAAAAGATTTTTCCCAGAAAGATCCTTTTGAAGCAAAACTTCAGCAATTCCTACTTTTTCCAACATTCTGGCGTTATTTTCTTGCTCGTTTTGGTAAAGCCAAGGCAAGGGAATTAAAATACATGGCTTGCCCAAGGCTGCTAGCTCGGCAACGGTATTTGCCCCTGCCCGAGAAACAACCAAGTCAGCTTTATAAAGCAAGGTTCCCATCTCCTCACCGCTCAAATATTTTTTAACTTGGTAGCGAGATTTTAGTTTTTCCGGCAATTTATTCCTTATATCTTTAAGTCTTTCAAAATCGGCAAAAGCATTTAAATGGCCACACTGATGAAAAACATTGGCTATTTTTACCAGCTGGGGAATAATTTCTCCTACTGCCATATTAATTGTATACGAACCCTGATTACCGCCGGTAATAAAAACCAAGGGTAATTTCTTCTCAAAGTTTAATTCCTGCCAAATCTTTTTATTAAATTTAAAAATATCTTTTCTAATCGGGTTTCCGGTAAAAACTACTTTCTGAGGAGGAAAATCACCAAGATTAGTCTTCCAGGAAACAGCAATTTTTTTAGCAAAAAGGCTATTAAATTTTGTTGCCAATCCTTTCACTGTTGTTTGCTCATGGGTAACTACCGGAATCCTCATTAGCCAACCGGCAAAAACCACCGGTGCGCTTACATAACCACCAAAAGACAAAACCGCATCAGGACGGATTTTCCTTAAATATAAAATTGCCTGAATAAAACCAAGGGGGATTCTTAAAATTGCCGGAATTGTCCAGCGAGTAAAACGACGCTGAATTCTTCCTGCCGCCAGAGGATAAAAAGGAATTCCTATTTTAGGAACAATTTCCGACTCTACCGAGGGAGTTTTTACTCCTTCAGCCGCATATTTTCTCCCAAAAAAAATAATTTCCCAACCCCGTTTTTTTAGCTCTTCCGCGACCGCCAAAGCAGGAGTTAAATGACCACCGGTAATCACTACTTTTTTTGCCATATTTTTACTTTCTAACTATTTTATATCTTGAAATATTTACCAATATCCCCACCGCCAACAAACTTAAAACTAAAGAAGAGCCCCCATAGGAGACAAAAGGCAAGGGAATACCAGTTAGAGGAATAAGCGTTGTCATTGCCCCAAAATTCAACAATGCCTGAAGACCAATCCAACTGGTAATTCCCACCGCCAATAATCTACTAAATTCATCAGGGGCTTCTTTGGCAATTTTTAAACCTCGCCAAATAAAAACCAAAAATAGCAAAACCACTACCATTGCTCCCAAAAACCCAATTTCCTCGGCAATAATAGCAAAAATGGAATCAGTTGTTGCCATGGGAATATATTCATATTTCTGACGAGATTGTCCCAAACCTACTCCCCAAAGTCCTCCCGAACCCAAAGCAATTAAAATCTGACGAATATGATAAGAAGCCCCCAGGGGATCTTGAGCCGGATTTAAAAAAGTCAAAAATCTTTCCTTTCTATAGGGAGAAGCGAAAATCAACCCCAATCCCCCAATTAGTCCAATTAGTCCAATTAGTCCAATCTCCCAAATCGGCGCTCCAGAAACAAAATAAATAATCACTCCACTGCCTACCAAAATTATGGCTGTCCCCAAATCTGGCTGAAGAATAATTAATCCCCCAAAAAGCCCTAATATTCCCAGAAATGGCAATGTCTTTTTTTTATTACTTAAAAAAGCTGCAGCCCACAAAACAAAAGCAAATTTCGCCAATTCTGATGGTTGAAAACGAAAAGGCCCCACCCCTAACCAGCGTTTTGCCCCTAAAGCTTTAATTCCCACTCCCGGCATTAACACCGCAGTTAAAAAGAAAATTGTTGTCAAAAGCAGAGGAAAAGCAGTTGCTCTTAATCTTTTAAAATTAAAGAATAACCCCCCTAACAACCCTAACAATCCTAATCCTGCCCATTGAAGCTGGAGTTTTAAATAATAAAATTTATCACCAAAATCCTGATAAGCCTCCACTACTGAAACATTTCCCACCATGATTATTCCAAAAACCACCAAAAAAAAGACTAAGATCAACAAAACTAAATCCGGCTTATTAGCAACTGGTTTAAGGGCGACTTTTTTCCGAAATTTCCCAGACATATTTTTTAAATTGCCAGCCTCTATCTTTATAATTCTCAAACATATCAAAAGAAGCGCAAGCTGGTGAAAGCAAAACCACATCTCCCTCTTCCGCTTCAGCAAAGGCCTTTTTAACAATTTCTTTCATTCCTCCCGGTCTATAAATTATTTCTCCCCGAAAACCTGATTTTTGAACAACTTTTTTAATCTTTGGAGCAGTTTTTCCTATTAAAATAAGAGTTTTTACTCTTGATTGAGAAATTTCTTTACCCAATTGATTATAATCTGAACCTTTTTCCGAGCCACCGGCAATCAAAATTATTGGTTGGGAAAAGGCTCTAATCGCGGCAATTGTTGTTTCCGGTGTTGTCGAAAAAGAGTCGTTGTAAAATTTTACTCCCCCAAGCTCCCTAACAAACTCCAACCGATGCTCTAACCCCTTAAAACTAAAAACAACTTTTTTAATTGAATTTAAATCGGCCCCAGCTAAAAAAGCGGCAGTACTCGCAGCGCAAATATTTTCCCAATTATGAACGCCTAAAATTTGGAGTTTGCTTGTTGGTCCAATTAACTTATCGAAAAGATAAATCTGCCCCTCCTTAGCAAAAGCCCCATTAACCTTTTTTTCTCTGCTAAAATAATAAACTTTTGCCGGAGTCAGCGAAGCAAAGGAAGAAGAAGTTTGATTATCGGCGTTTAAAACAGCAAAATCATCCTCTTTCTGCCAGCGAACAAGATTTGCCTTTGCCTGAACATATTCCTCAGTTGAGGAATGATAATCTAAATGCTCTGAGGTAATAAATAAAACAACAGCAATATGAGGGCTTTTTTCCAAATCCTGAAGTTGGAAAGAAGAAAGTTCCAAAACCACCCAACTTTTTTTATCCAATTTTGGCAATAAAGCCAACATTGGCTCACCAATATTCCCCGCCAGAAAAACCTTTTTTCCCGCCTTTTTTAAAATTTCATAAATCAAGGTTGAAGTTGTTCCCTTTCCTTTCGTCCCGGTAACACCAATAATTTTTGCCGGACATAAATCAAAAAATAATTTGGTGGTGCTGGTAATAATTGCTCCAGAATTTTTTGCCTCAACAATTTCCAGCAAAGAAAGTCTAAAGGCAGGAGAACGAAAAATAATATCAAATCCCCTCAGTCCATTTTTCAAATAATCAGGCCCCAATTGAAAATTGAAAATGCCCGCTTTTCGGGATTCCTTCGGAATGGAAAATTGAAAATTTTTATAAACTTCGCCTAGTTCTTCCGCTGTTTTTTGATCAAAAACAGTAATATCTTTAGCCCCCTGACTCATTAAATAACGACAAACATCTTCTCCTTCAATTCCCAATCCTAAAACAGCAATTTTTTTATTTTTGAGGTCCATCAAGAAGTATTATATATCATTAAATCATTGCTAACCAGAGGCCGAAGATGCTTTAACCGATTGAGACCAGTTTTATCTGAGACAGCTCCTGAAATCCCCACTTGCCATGTTCTCTCCCAATCCCCGAATCTTTATATCCCCCAAAAGGGTTACAAGGAAGCCAATGATTCCCTTTATTAATATCAATACATCCTGCCTCAATTTTCGCCGCCACCTGTAATGCCCGCTTTACATCCTTTGAATAAACTTTCGCCCCCAACCCATAAGAAGTATCATTTGCCAATTCGACTGCTTCCTCTTCTGTTTTAAAAGAAACAACGGGTAAAACAGGACCAAAAGTTTCTTCTTTCCAAACTCTCATGTCTCTTTTTATATTCGTCAGAATAGTAGGCAAAAAGTAAGCTCCTTTTAAATTTTTAGGCTCTCTTCCGCCAATCACTACTTTTGCCCCCTTTTGAACTGCGTCTCTCACTTGAGAATTTAGTAATTTTAATTGCTTTTCAGAAACCAAACTACCCAATTCTGTTTTCGGATCTTCCGGATCGCCAACGTGCACTTTTTCTAAACGTTTTTTTAGTTTCTCTACTACTTCATTAAAAAGAGGCTCTTCAACAATCAAACGCTTAAGAGCATCGCACACCTGACCATTGTTAAAAAATCTTCCGTTATAAATATCTTCAATAATTTCATCAATTTTTACATCTTTAAAAACAATCCAGGGATTAGAGCCACCCATCTCTAAAATTGCTTTAATTTTCTTTTTCCCAGCAATTTGATATAGTTTTTTACCTACAACTGAACTTCCCGTAAACCAAATCAAATCAATATCTTGATTAACAAGTAACTCGCCAACCCTTCCATCACCGTAAATCTCAGAAAAAACACCTTTAGGAAGATTCAACTGTCCCATCATTTCCTCTATTAACTTTCCTGTTAATGGACATTCCTCTGAGTGTTTAAAAATCACCGGATTCCCAGCTATCAAATTAGGCATTACTCCCCAAAGGAAATTTGCAAATGGGAAATTCCAGGGAACAATTACTGCCGCTACTCCTATCGGTTCATAAACCACCTTATTTAGGGAATTTTTATCCTTAAAAGTAATCTCTTCCTTCAAATATTTCTCCCCGTTATTTAAAAAATCCTCAAAATAAGCTTTATCCCATTCTAAATCGTTCAAGGCTTCAGAAATCGGCTTGCCAATTTCTCGAGTAACCAATAAGGCTATCTCTTTCTTCCGCCTTAAAAACTCTTGATAAAGGGGTTTTAAAAGTTTTACTCGCTCCTTTACTCCTATGTTTTTCCACACAGACTTAGCTTTATTTGCCAGAAACACTTTTTCTTTAATCTCATTTAAGGGGGAAACTTTAACTTTTCCTAACTCTTTATAATTTTTTGCCGGATTTGTAGAGACAAGAAACTTCATAAATTTTCTATTCATTATATCATTAATCTAAATCTAAATCATTGCCAACCAGAGGCCGAAGATAGCAAGCATAATCCCTGCCAGCCAGGCGCGAAAAACAATTTTTGGCTCTTCCCAACCGCGATATTGCAACCACAAATGCAAAGGGGCAACAGGGAAAATCTTCCGGCCCAAAAATTTTTTCCCTAACATCTGAATAAGACTTGAGGCAGCTTCAACTACAAATAACCCCCCAATCACTACCAAACCAACAATTTTCCCCAGCAAAAGACCAACTACCGCCAACGTTGCCCCAAAAGATAAGGCACCCACATCTCCCAACCAAATTCTTGCCGGATAAACATTGAAATACAAAAAAGCCATCAGTCCCCCAATCCACAAAGCTAAAAAAACCGAAAGAGTCGTATCTAAAATTGACCCGGAAATTATCCAAAAGGCAAAAAGGCAAATCATCAAAAGCCCGCAAGCCAACCCATCAAGTCCATCAGTGATATTAAAAGCATTAGCAAAAGCAACAATTACAAAAGCGGCAAAAGGAATATAAAACCAACCCAAACGAACAATTCCAAAAAAGGGAACATTCACAAAATTAATTCCTAAATTAAAATATAAAAGAGAAGCAATAATAAAAGCTAAAATCCATTGAATCAAAAACTTATGCCTCATCCTCAGACCAAAAAACCCGCTTTGTTCAAAGCCAAAAAATTTCTTAAAGTCATCATAAAGGCCCAAAAGACCAAAAGAAATAAAGGAGAAAAATAAGATATTTAGCTCGTCTTTAATTGGGTAAACCGCAGTAACATAAATTCCTAAAAACTTTACCAGGGGAAATAAAATAGCATAAAGAATGGCGACGGTAAAAATTATAAGTAATCCTCCCCCTACTGGCGTTCCCGCTTTATGTTTATGAAGTTTATTAAAAATTGGGGTGACTTTTCCCAAAAAATCCCTTGTTTTTTGCTCTCGGCGCAAAAACTTAAGTTTATATAAAACATCAATAAAAGGAACAACTAAAATACTATGAATTATGAAAGAAAAAATTAGTAAGCCTAAAAATAAAACCATTTCTTTTTCATTTTAGACCAGAAGGTCCGGAATGTAAATAGGGACAATTTTGACATTGCCAATAATTATGGCAAGAAACAAGCTGACAGCCAACCTTTTCCCCTTTTAAAATCAACAAAATCCTTTCTGTGTGGCGCAAAAGTGAACCTTTTAGATAAACTAAATCGCCAGGACACAAAATTTTTTTCAAAACTTCTGCTGCCTCCTTTACATTTTCTACCCAAAAAACCCGCTTCTCTCCCATTCCTGCTTTAATTGCCGCTTGAGCGGTCAATTTTTGAAGAGGACCAACAGAAATTAAATAATCAATTTTTTTAATTTTTGCCAATTCTTTGCCTATTCTTTGATGCTCTTTTTCGGCTGAGTCGCCCAATTCTCCCATTTCTCCCAAAATAGCAATTCGCCGCCCCTCAGTTGGTAAATCAACTAAAGTTTGCAATCCCGCCAAAGTTGAAGCCGGATTTGCCCGCAGATGGTCGTCAAGCAAAATACTTTTCCGCGGTCCTTTTTCTACACTCAGCCGGCCAGGAAGCGGCTTTAATTTTGCCAACCCCCTTTTAATTTCTTCCCAACTTAAACCTTTAATTTTGCCCACCACTGCCGCCGCTAAACAATTTAAAACAAAATGGCGACCCAAAAGTCCAGTTTTAATTTTTATTTTTTCTTTCTGAGAGCATAAAGTAAAACTTGTTCCCGAAAAATCAACTTTAATTTCTTTTGCCCAAAAATCAGCCTCAGGCGTTGTTCCGTAGCGAATAATTTTCGCTTTAGTTTCCCCCATCATCTTCCTCACTTTTTTATCATCCCAATTCAAAACTGCCCAACCCCGCCTACTGGCGGGCTGGCGGGGCAAAGCCCTTAAAAGCTTGCTTTTTTCTTTGATTATCCCCTCAAGCGAGCCTAAAAGTTCTGGGTCAGAATGAGTAGGATTAATTCCGGTAATTACTCCGATTGAGGGCCTTACTAGCGCTAAATGATAATCCATCTCATTTTTATGATCTACCCCATACTCTAAAACCAAAGCTTGATACTTAGGACGAAGTTTTAAAATGGTAATCGGCAGGTTATAAACGGTATCCAAATTTAAATCTGTTTGCAAAGTAGGAAATCTTTCTGAAAGGACTTGAGTAATTGCCCGAGTAGTATTAGTTTTCCCATAACTGCCAGTCACCCCGATTATTGTCAAATTCGGAAAAAACCTCAACCACAATTTTGCCAAGGCCCTCCTTGCTTGATGAAAAGGTTGTTTCCAAGATTCAGTCATTTTATAAAAGGCTTTAAATCTTCTTTACCTAAAAGCCTCGAAAAATCACAGTTAGCAATCATAGCTAAACTTGGTTTATGTCCAAACCCTACATACTCTACCTTCTTACCTAACTGACGCACTTTCAATATCACCGGAATAAGATCGGTATCAGAACTAACTAAAATTGCCGTATCGTATTGATCTTCATAGGCTCCAACCAAAAGATCAACAGCAATATTAACATCTACTCCCTTCTCGTGATATTTTTTATCGCTTTTAAGAAGATATCCAAAATATAAACCGAACTGGGCTTTCTTGAGTGCTGCAAAAAGTCTCTGTTGATTTCTTCGCAGTCTTTGAGCTTTTTTATCGTTAGGTTTAGCCCTAACTACTCCTACATAATAATTTCTCCAAACAATTTTTCTGTCTCGCGAGAGATAGTTAGCAAATTGATAATAATCAAATTCCAATTGATTATGAACACCTATTTCCTTAAGACGATGATAAAAATTGCTCCCATCAATTAAAACAATTACTCGATTTGATAATTTTCTTTTTGAATACACAATTTGATTCTATCATAAAAACCCCGCTGTGGAAAACCAGAGCGGGGGGAGTTAGTAATTCTTTTATACCATAGCCAATTACGAATGTCAATACCCTATAATATTTAAACCTAGGGTAGGGAATTGGTATTGCCGTTATTTCTCCAACCCCAGCTCAATGAGATGATCTAGAAGCTCAGGATAAGAAATCCCGGTATTTTACTCAACCCTGCGGATTTTGGCGCCGAGAAGCTTTAGTCTTTCCTCAATTTTTTCATATCCCCGCTCAACTATTTCAATATTTCTAATCTCGCTTTCTCCATCAGCACATAAAGCCGCTACTACCAGCGCCATTCCTGCCCGAATATCCGGGCTTTCAACTACTTTTCCTCGCAATTTAGTTGGTCCGCTTACCAAAACTCGGTGGGGATCACACAGAGTAATATTTGCCCCCATGGCAATCAACTTATCCACAAAAAACATCCTTGACTCATACATCCAGTCATGACACAAGCTCACTCCTTCTGCTTGGGTTGCCAAAACAATAAACGGGCTCATTAAATCAGTAGGAAATCCTGGCCAAGGACGGGTTTGAAACTTTCTTCCCAGAGAAACTAGTTTTGAAGGAAAAATATTCAAAATATTGCCTTTTACTTCATATTTTACTCCCATCCTTTTAAGATATAAAAGAATCATAAATAAATCTTTTTCTTGAATTCCTTCGATGGTAATTTTGCTTTTAGTTACCGCCGCGGCAATAGCAAAAGTTCCAGCATCAATATAATCAGGACCAACAGTAAATTTTCCTCCATTAAGTTTTTTCACTCCCTCAATAAAAATTTTATTGGTCCCTGCTCCTTCAACTTTTGCCCCCATTAAATTTAAAAAATTAGCCAAATCTTCAATATGTGGTTCACAGGCAGCATCATCAATTATGGTTTTTCCCGGAATTAAACTGGCCATCATCATTGCGTTTTCCGTTGCCGTTACCGATGCCTCATCAAGAAAAATATAAGCTGAATGAGGATTTTTTACCTCTGACTCATAATTTTCCTCACTGGTAATCGTTTTTGCTCCCAACGCCGCCAAGGCATCAAAATGAGTCCCTACTGCTCTTCGGCCGACCACACAACCACCAGGGTGTCTCATTTCCGCTTTTCCAAAACGGGCCAAAAGCGGCCCTAAAAGAAGAATCGAAGCCCTAAGTTTTTGAACTAACTCCGGTTTTAACTTATATTTCTTGACTCCCCGAGTATTTATCAGCAAACGACTTGTCCCCAAACCATCAACTTTTGCTCCTAAATCTTTCAAAATTTCTCCCATTACCAAAACATCACCAATCAGAGGAACATTTTCCAAAACACAGTCTTCATCAGTAAGTAAAGTAGCGGCCATCAGGGGCAAAACAGAATTTTTATTACCGGAAATTTTAACCTTACCACTTAATTTTTTTCCGCCTTCAATAATAAATCTTGCCATATTTTTTATTTTATCCTTTTTATAAAAGGTTAGCAAATCCTAAAAGGCTTATTTCTTCTTCTAACTCTACTCCAAATTTTTCTTTTACTTTCTCTTTTATCAATTTAATTAGTTTGATTACCTCTGCTGCCTTAGCCTTACCTAAATTAACAATAAAATTAGCATGCTTTGGCGAAATTTGGGCATCACCGATCCTCTTTCCCTTCAAACCGCATTTATCAATTAATTCTCCAGCAACAAGAGGTTTGGGGTTAACAAAAATACACCCCGCTGAAGGCTCTTTTGGCTGAGTTGTTCTTTTGGCTAAATTTTGGCTTATTTTTTCTTGAATTTCTTTTTTATTTCCCTTTTCCAATTCCAACTCCACCTCCCAAATAATTTCTTTTGTTTTTTTAAACTGGCTTTGGCGATAAGAAAAATGACAATCTGAAGCTTCAATCCATTTAATTTCTCCCCGAGAAGTTAAAACCTTCACCCTTTTTACTTTATCTCCTATCGCCTGACCCCAAGCTCCAGCATTTCCCCTTACCGCCCCTCCAACTGTTCCTGGAATCCCCGCCGCAAACTCCAGTCCTGTCAATCCTAATTTCGCCGTTTTCTCAATCAATCTTCCCAACAAATATCCCGCCCCGCAAATAATTTTGAATTTTGAATTATCCATTCCGGAGGAATCTTTGACATAGTCAAACTTTTGAATTTTGAATTTTGAATTTTGAATTTTTATTATTGTTCCCCTAAATCCCTCATCCGCTACCAGCAAATTCGACCCTCCCCCCAAAATAAAATAAGGCAAATTAAGCTCCTTAAGTAACTTGATTAAGTTAAGCAATTTCTCTTCTTCTTCCACTTCAACAAAAAAATCAGCCGGCCCACCAATTTTAAAAGTGGTATATTTGGCCAAAAGCTCGTTTGTTTTTACCGTTAAGCCTAATTTTTTAATGCTTTCAAGATAGTCTTGTGCCATAGAAATATGTTTCCTGCTCCCATGGTAAAAATAATATCTCCTTCTTTTGCCTCTTTCTTAAGAAATTCAACTATCTCCTCTTCTCCAGCTTTATAAAAGACTTTAGGATGATATCTGGCAACTTTCTCCGCTAAAATTTTTCCGTTTATTCCCAAATTATCTTTTTCTCTTGCCGAGGCATAAATTTCACTAATAACCACTAAATCAGTACCACTAAAAGATTTGGCAAATTCCTCAAGTAAAGCTTTAGTCCGGCTATAAGTATGAGGCTGAAAAACAATAATCAATCGTTTTTCCCCAAACCATTGCCTTGTCGCAGCAATTACCTGTTTTATCTCCGTCGGATGATGGGCATAATCATCATAAAGTCTAATTCCTTTTGTCTCACCGATAAATTCAAACCTCCGCTTTGTTCCCCCAAAGTCTTCTAAACCCTTTTTAATTACCGAAAAATTCATTCCTAAAAAGGCACCTACGGCAAAAGCAGCAGTAGCATTCAAAACATTAAACCGACCGGGAACCCTAATTCTAATATCCTCAACAATCACCCCCCGATGAGAAAGATTAAAAAGAGTTTGACCCTGGCCAAAATAAACCTTGTCCACAGACCAATCAGCTCTTGGGGAAAATCCGTAAGTCTGAAGAACCTCCGAAAATTCCAAAGCTACCTCCAAAGTATTTCTATTATCAGCGCAAGCAAGTAAAAGCCCATCGGCGGGAATTTTTTGAAAAAAACTTCTAAAGGCATTTTTAGTCGCCGCAAAATCAGGATAAGCGTCAGGATGATCATATTCAATATTAGTAACCACAATTATTTTCGGATCCTGAAAAATAAATCGCGGCCGATTATCTACCCCCGGCGAATTTACATATTCATCTGCCTCGGCAATAAATTCCCCACCTGGAGCATAACAGCCAGGAAAGCCTAAGGGATTTATTTCTCCCACCCCAATCGCATAACTTGGCTTTCTTCCTCCTTTATCCAAGACGGTGGCAATCATTGAAGAAGTCGTTGTTTTCCCCCCTACTCCACAAACAGAAATTCCTCTTTTTCCCTTCATTAACTCTCCTAAAGCTTGAGCATGAGTTAAAACCGGAATACCTAAATTTTTTGCCGCCACTACTTCGGGATTATTCAATCCCCCATGGGCTCCGGTAGTAATCAGCAAATCCGGTTTAGGAATTAAATTTTTTTCGCTAAATCCTATCTTCCAGTGGATTTTTCTTTCCTTCAAAACTTTATCAGTCACAAAAGTTTCTTCAACATCGCTACCACTAACTTTAACTCCCAAATCCTCAAGACAACAAGCCAAAGCTGTCATTCCCACCCCTTTTATTCCCGTAAGATGAACACGATTGATTTTTTTAAAAAATCCTGGCTTTTTCATCAAATTTTAATTAATTAAATTTTAAATTTTAAATAATTAAACAACTAAACCAATGATACTTAAAATCTCTCCATAATTACTTTCGCTATTTTTTCTAAAAGAAAAAAACTCATCGTTGTTACAAGAAGTACACATTTTAGCAGAAAAAATATTGGCAGACTTTACCCCACTGTGAAGAAGCTGAATAACTGTTGGTATTTCCAAGTCTAAACAATTATTTTTTACCATCCTCTCAATTTTACCAAATTCGGCTAAAAAACTTTCAATTCGTTCCTTTTCTACCGAATAGCATTTACCACAAATATGAGGCCCAATTGCTACTAATACATTTTCAGGTAAACCGCCCATTCTAATTATTTGATCAATCATTTTTTGGGGTAACTTTGCCAAAACTCCTCGCCAACCAGCATGAGCCGCACCAATAATTTTTGCCTGAGGTTCCCAAAATAAAATTGGCAAACAATCAGCCGAGCGAATTCCCAAAACTACCTGCCAATCTTTCGTTAACAGACCATCTGCTCCAGGGATTATTTTTCCTCTATCTTGGTATCTGACCACTTTAATTTTATTTCCATGAACTTGTTGGGCTAAAACCAAATTTTCAACCCCAACCCCTAACGTTTCCAAAAATTTTTTATAATTCTTTCTTTCTCGACAATCCCCAAACTGCCAACTAGAAAATCCATGAACTAAAAAATCAAATTTTTTTAATTCCTCAAATTGATAATAGCCGGCGGTATTTTTTTTAAACATTTTTCTTTTTTAAAAGTCCTTTTAAAGCCTTTCTTGCTTCTTCCTGATCACTCCAGGGATACTCAGTTTTTCCATAACACATCGACCGCTCATGACCCTTTCCACAAATCACCACAATATCACCCTTTTTTGCTAACTTTTGAATGGCAAAACGAATTGCCTGACGTCTGTCAGGAATTCTTAAAAAAATCTTTTCTTTCAAATTAGACCAATTAGGCCAATTGGATAAATCTTTCTCCTTTGCTCCACCCTTCAAACACCCCTGGACAATTTGATTTATAATCTCATTTACATCCTCAGTTCTCGGGTCCTCGGCCGTCAAAACAGTAATATCCGCCAGGCGGGCGGCAACTTCTCCCATCATCGGTCTTTTAGCCACATCTCTTAGTCCAGCGCAACCAAAAACAGCTATTAGTCGTTGGCCTTTAGCCTTTAGCTTTTGAAGGGTCATCAAAACATTTTCCAGCCCATTTGGAGTATGAGCAAAATCAACAATTACTTTAAAATCCTGCCCCTCGTTAATTTCTTCCATTCTGCCAATCACTCCTTTAAAACTGGCAACTGCCTTTCGAATCTTTTCCGAAGAAATTCCCAGCGCTGAAGCCGTCGCAATCGCCGCTAAGCAATTGTATTGATTATATTCGCCGGGAAGCAAGGTTTTGAAGGGAAAAGTTTTAGGCGTAAAATCGGCTTTATTATTAATTCCGTAAGTAATACATTTGACATTTGACACCTGGCCGTCCGGCCATGTCTGCCGACAGGCAGGCAGGCGGGTTTTACATTTGACATTTAAATACCTAAATGATTTATCATCGCGATTTAAAATGGCAATTTTTACTCCCCGAAAAAGTTTCGCTTTTGCCGCTAAATAATTTTCGTATGTTTTATGGTAATCTAAATGTTCATGAGTAATATTAGTCACTACCCCAACCACAAATCTAACTCCCCACAAACGATGCTGATCTAAACCATGAGAGGTTGCCTCCAAAACAACATATCTTACCCCTCGTTTAACCATCTGAGATAAAAGTTTTTGTAAAATCCAGGGATTTGGCGTAGTGGTATGTAAACCGGGAGCAGAAACAGTAGAAATTAAATCTGCTTTTTTACCGGCTGTTTTTAAAATATGATGAATTAAATGAACAGTAGTTGTCTTGCCATCTGTTCCGGTAACGCCAATGACAGTTAATTTTTGGGAGGGAAATCGCCAGTAAATATTTGCCAAAATCGCCCAACAAAGATGACCGAAGTTTTTTAATTTCCTTATCATTAAAGGTATTATAGCGCTAATTTTTACTCCGGTAAAATTCCAAGATAAGTAAAAAGTTCGCTAGCAATATCAAACCACAAGGGAGCGGCTGTTTCCGAACCCCAAGGAGAAGAAGTTGGCTCCCGCAAAGTCACGAGCATCACAAATTTTGGCTCGTCAGCCGGAGCAAAACCAACAAAAGAGGCAATCGTTTTCTCCTCGTCGTAGTGTCCAGCAACAGGAATTTGAGCAGTCCCTGTTTTACCAGCAATCCGAAATCCCTTAGGTTTTGCCCATTTCGCCTCGCCATTATCAACCGCATTAACCATCATTTCGGTAATTATCGCCGCGGTGGAGGCTTTTATAACTTGAATCCCCTCTGGTAAAGAAATCTCTTTTTCTTTATCCTCTCCGATTATTTTTTTTACTACAAATGGTTTCACAAGCTTACCTTTCTTGGCAATTGCTCCCACTGCCCTTACCATTTGAAGGGGGGTAACGGCAATTCCCTGACCAAAAGAGGCAGTTGCTAAATCTATTGGCTTCCATTCCCCATCCGGTCTTAAAGGCGGGCTTGTCTCTTCTTGTAAATCAATTCCCGTTGGTTTCCCAAAGCCAAAATTTTTAATATACGCCAATAATTTCTCCTTACCTAGTTTCTCGCTTACAAAAACCATCCCTAAATTATCCGAATGTTGAATTATCTCCGTCATCGTTGAGTTGGGAAAATATTTATCATTCCAAGTGCGAATAGTATAGCCAGAAATATTTCTTGGTCCGCTACATTTATCGCAACGCGTCTCGGGAGAAACTACCCCACTATCAATTGCCGCCGCCATTACCAAAACTTTAAAAGTTGAACCCGGTTCATAAGAAGAGGCAATTACCGGATTGGGAAATAAAGATTTATCATATTTCCAATAATAAGCAGGGTCATAATTTGGCAAAGAAGCCATAGCTAAAATCGCCCCATTTTTTGGGTTCATTACCACCACCGAACCACTTACCGCTCCATAACGCTTAAGTCCATTTTTAAGCTTTTCTTCAACAATAAGTTGAACAGGGCGATCTATCGTCGTTAGTAAATTTTTCCCATTTACTCTTTCTTCTTGCCTACTTTCCCCTACCAAAATTGGCCTTCCCAAAGCATCTTTCTCCCGACGAACAAATCCCGGTTGTCCCCTCAATTCCAAATCATAATATCCCTCCAGACCAAAATAACCCTTATCTTTACCATTGATATCCGCACCAACAAATCCTAAAAGATGGGCAGAGGCTGAACCTTCAGGATAATTCCTTTTTTCTTCTTCCTCAAAACCAATACCAGAGATATTTAATTTCTCCAAATTTTCTTTAGCTTGCCGAGAGACTTTATGACGAAGAGGAACCCAAACCAAATCCTCACGGCTCAATCTTTGTTTAATCATCTGTTCTGTTTCTGCCACTTCCCCACCCTCAGCAAGCAAGGGCGCAATTTTAGCAGCAATAGTTTCTGGTTTTTCTTTTAAATCAGGAATTGAAGCAAAAACTAAAAAAGCCTCCTCGCTTGTCGCCAGGGGAAAGCCATCAGCGGCAAGAACATCTCCCCTTTTTGCTGGAATTTCAAACGAAACCCAATGCTGCTTTTCGGCAGCGGCCGCTAATTCTTCTGATTTCAAAACCTGCCAATAAAATAGTTTATAACCAACCAAACCTCCCAAAAGAAGAAAAAAAATCAAAAGAAGGTTGATTCTCCATCCACTACTCATTTTAAAGCTACAGGAAGTTGGGGAGTAAGATGTAAAACCGCTGTTGTTTTAACAAGACCAAGCTCGCTTGCCCGACTAGAAATTTTAGATAAAGAGCCACTCTCTTTTATCTTTTCCTCCAAGATTTGATTTTCCTTTTCCAACTGATTGGCTTTTGCCTCAAGCGAAGAAAGCCTTTCTCCCATTGTTGCTAAATAATGAGAAACCACCAGTTGCCCCAAAGCTAAAAAAGCAACGAGAAAAATTACTAAAATAAGCAATACCGGTTTTTTGTTATTTTTTTTCATTTTTTTCTCCCGCTCTTAACTTGCCACTTCGGCTTCTTGGGTTTTCTTTAATTTCTGCCTCTGTTGGTCTAATCGGCTTTTTAGTTAAAATTTTTATTTCTCCCTTTTCTGCTTTTTCTTTCAAAAAATTTTTTACCGCTCTATCCTCAAGCGAATGAAAACTTAAAACTACCAATCGGCCACCTGGTTTTAAAATCTCCAACGCCTGCGGTAAAGCCTTTTTTAAATTGTTCAGTTCATCATTTACGGCAATCCGCAAAGCTTGAAAACAGCGCGTTGCCGGATGTGTCCGGTCAAATTTTCCCCGTCTCGGTCTTGCTCGCAAAATTATTTCCGCCAATTCGTCTGCCGTTTTAATCGGCGCTAATTGACGGGCGCGGCAAATAGCGCGAGCAATTCGCCGAGAAAACTTTTCTTCACCAAATTTAAAAAATATTTCAGCAAGCTCATGTTCTCCTAAGCAATTTATTAAATCGGCCGCGGTTACTTTTAAATCTGGGCTCATCCTCATATCCAGCGGCCCTTTTAAATTAAAAGAAAATCCCCGATAGTCTGTTTCCAACTGATGGCTAGAAACCCCTAAATCAAAAAGAACTCCGGCTACGGGGAAAAAATCGTTCTTTAAAGCAATCTCTTTTAAATCTCCAAAATTTCCCCGGACAAGCCGCCAAGAAGCGCCAGGGCAGGCAGAAGAAAGACGCCTCCTGGCGGCCGCAATCGCTTCCGGGTCACAATCTATACCTAGTAAAATTCCTCCAGATTTTAAAATTGCCTCCGAATGCCCTCCGCCACCTAAAGTGGCATCAATATATTTTTCCCCGCTTTTTACCGCCAAAAATTCAATTGCTTCTTTTAAAAGTACTGGCTTATGAAAAAGCTTTGGCACGATAATTCTCCCAATTTTTTGTCTCCCAAATTTCAAAATGGTCTCCGGCGCCAATAATTGTTAGTTCATTTTTAATTCCAGCGTAGGCCAGCATTTTTTCTGGAATTACAAATCTTCCTTGGGAATCTAAATTGACAACTTCTGCCTCAGCACACATTTTTCGGCGTAAATCTCTTGATTTTGGGTCGGAAAATAAAGGCTGAGAAAGCTCTGGACTAATTGTTTCCTCCCAACCTTTTTCGCTAAAGCCTAAAATACATTTTTCAAAACCAACAGTTAAAACAATCCTTTCTCCGCTAATTTCATTCCTAATCTTTTTAGGTAAGGCAATCCTTCCTTTGCCCACTAGATTTGGTTGGTAGGTTCCTAAAAACATCTTAAATCACCACTTTTCACCATTTTTATACTTTTTCTACCATTTTGAAACAAAAAAACCCATTTGTCAAGAGGCAATTTTGGAATAAAAATTATAAGAAGGTTAAGTTATTTTATTTTCCAGCCTTTAAGCGCGATTTGGTGGTTTTTAGACTGAAGGTCGAAATCGCCAGTAGCTTTAATTAAACCTTCTGGTCCCCGCAGGCGCAAGGTTAATGTTCCCCCAGTTACTCCTTCATCATATCTACAAACATTGCGCGAACAACTCCCCAACAAAATCTTTCTTAAAATTGAAGTTTCTTGTTCTTTTAAGTTAATTGTTCCCACTACCCCCCGAGGAATTTCTTTTGAAAGATAGGTCAGCTCATATTCTAAAGAAGTGGCATTTTTAATGTTTTTAATTTCTAAAGTTACTTCGTGCTTATCCGCACTAGGGGTAAGCCAAACTAAGGGTAATTCTTCTGCCGGTACTTCCTCCATTATTTGCTGAGGAGTAGGCGTTGGTTTAAGGGAAGAAGAACTTTTTTTATTTTTGAAAGCCAAAAAAAATAAGCCCCCGATTATTCCCAGGCCCAAAAAAACTACTAAAATAATAGCCGTTGTTTTTTTCATTTAAGTTTATTTTCAAAAAACTCTTTTAATTTGTCAATCCCCATTCTTTCCTGCTTTGTGGTTTCTCTATCTCTTACCGTGACTGTATTATCCTCCAGGCTTTGAAAATCTACTGTCACACACCAAGGAGTGCCAATCTCATCCTGAGAAAAATATCGCTTACCAATGTTTCCCCTATCGTCCCAGGCAACCATAAAATCCCCCCTTAAATCCTCATAAATCCTTCGCGCCAATTTCACTAAATCTGGTTTATTGGCCAAAAGAGGAAAAACAGCGACTTTGATTGGAGAAATTTTTGGATTGAGGGATAAAATTACTCGAGTAACTTTATTGCTCTTTTCCTCCCGATAAGCCTCTAAAAGTAAGGCTAACATCATTCTTTCCACTCCTAAAGACGGTTCGATCACAAAAGGATAAAATTTTTCTCCATTTTCATCCTGAAAGCTTAAATCTTTTCCAGAAAACTTAGAATGATTTTTTAAATCAAAATCTGTCCGGTTGGCGATTCCTTCCAACTCTGCCCAACCCTGCCTGCCGGCAGGCGAGGCAAAAGGAAATTTGTATTCAATATCAACTGTTCTTTTGGAATAATGAGCTAAACTTTCTTTAGGATGCTCAAAAAGACACAGGCTCTCTTTTTTAATTCCCATTTTTTGGTGCCATTTTAATCTTTCTTTTATCCAATAATCATGCCACTTTTCGTCTTCACCTGGCCTAACAAAAAATTCAAGCTCCATCATTTCAAACTCCCGGTCCCGGAAGATAAAATCAC
>Ga0272448_1000915_pt1 | contig 42162 bp, 56 predicted proteins | sample YNPCB0191_FD_202220 | JGI IMG/M metagenome (GOLD analysis project Ga0272448, IMG submission 202220) | Hot spring sediment microbial communities from Yellowstone National Park, WY, United States - YNP-CB-019-1 | ecosystem: Environmental > Aquatic > Thermal springs > Hot (42-90C) > Sediment...
GAAATGCTGGTTGACCGCCATTGCGGAAAACTTCGTTACGATTTCTCACAGAGGATGGAGAAACTTGTGAGAGATTACAAAACCATATTTGAAAGTGCGGTTATGGAAATGCAAAAAGATGTGTTGCAAGCTTTGGAAGCTGGATTAGCGGCCAAACAGAAAACCGAAACCGAATTAAAGAAACAGGAAAGCGAACTTGATAACAGAATTGCCAAGTTGAATAAATTGAAAACAGAGCTTCAAAATTTATGAGCTATGGAATTTATTTCATTCTACTTCCTTTTGCGCTGATAGGTTCGTTTATAGCGTATCTCATTACCTACAATGAGTGGATACATCATTACCCGACAAAAAAAGAGCCGAGAAAGACGGCTCTTGAAGCGGCAGTTTTTACTTTTGTCGTTTTAAGTGTTATTTCTGTTTTTATTATTTATGTGCTAACAAACTATATTGAAAAGTGATTTTGGAAAAACATAGTGAATTGCATATAGTGAATTGCGTGGTATGGCAAAAAGTTATGGTTAGTATGCGTTAGCGTATTCTCTTAAATCTGGGATGTAAATATACTGATTTTGTTGCTCAATTATAGTTCTAACGCTGTCCACAATTCGGAGCCAAGTTTGACGATACGAACTCAAAATTTTCAGACGAACTGGTTTGTTCGCCCAGCCCCGCCAAAGGCGGGGCTGGGCTTTTTGAAATCATTTTTTTCTTGAATACCTTGCCCGCCGCCGCAGGCGGCGGGCAGAAATTAAAAAAAAGTCTGGATAAGAAATTAAGGAATTTAATATATAGAACTTGATTTTTTTTCTGATTGTAATAGATTTAATTTAGCAAAACAAAAAAGGAGGATTTAGTCATGGGAAAAGAAATTTTTGAAAAGAAAGAGCAAAAAGAGCAGAAGGAGGAGGAAAAAAGGAAACCAAATCTTCAGGGTCCATTTATTTCTCGGAAAGAAGCTATAAAATTTTTGGAAAATATTACTAAACAGTTATGACATCCATAGAGTTCTTTTAAAAAATAAAGAATTTAATTTCTAAAGCTCTCAAAAAACTATTATCAGGGAGCTTTTTCATTTAACTAAGAGAATTGATAAAAAATCGCCAAAAAGGCGATTTTTTGGTAGGATAAAATAATGCTGAAAAGAAAACATCATAAAATTTCAACCTTTGCCCTATCTGGTAATACTTTTAATTTTTGGTTTGATATATTTTTAGTTTTTTTGTCAGTTTTTATTCTCGGAGCAAATTTTTTCCATATTTTTATTGGCAATTTCGATAAAATTATTTTGCTTTTTGTTTCAATATGTGGACTTTTACCAGTACTTTGGAGCGCCATAAAAGCGCTAATAAATTGGCGGCTTACAATAGACCTTTTGGCCAGTATTGCCTTAATTTTTGCTTTATTGAATAAAGAATTTCATTCAGCGGTATTTATTAGTTTAATGCTTGCTTCGGCAAGATTGCTTGCTTACTTTACCGAAAGTAGAACAAAACGAGCTATCCAGAGCTTATTAAAACTTAGGCCGGAAAAAGTTTTAATTAAAACTGAACAAGGAATTATTGAAAAACCAATTGAACAAGTAAAAGTTAATGACTTAGTGATTGTGGAGTCGGGGGAGAGAATCGCTGTTGATGGGGTTATTGTAGAAGGAAGTGCCAGCGTTGACCAATCGTCACTTACGGGCGAATCCGAGCCGGTTGCTAAGACTGTTGGCGACGAAGTCTTTAGTTCAACCCTAAATACTTCCGGTTCTTTATTAGTTAAAACGAAAAAAATTGGTCAGGATACTACTTTTGCTAAAATTTTGAAATTAATTGAAGAATCCCAAAAAGGAAAAGCTCCCATTACTTCAATCACTGAAAAATTTGTAAATTTTTATATTTTTTTTACTCTTTTGGGAAGTATAATTCTTTTTATGTGGACTCATAATTTATCTTTAGTTCTCGCTGTTTTGCTTGTTACTTGTGCCGATGATTTGGCAATAGCTATTCCTCTTGCTTTTGTGGCAACAATAGGAACGGCAGCTAAAAAGGGAATAATTATTAAAGGGGCGAGTTTTATTGAAGGATTAACCAAATTAAAACTGATGATTTTTGATAAAACAGGGACCCTTACCGAAGGGAAACCTAAGGTTAAACAGATTTTTATTTTTAGAAATTATCCTGAAGAAAAATTTTTAAGTATATTGGGAGGATTAAATGCAGAATCAAATCACCCTACCGCCAAAGCAATTTATAAATTTTTAAAAGAAAAAAACATTAAAATTGCCGAGATAAAACAAATTCATGAAGAAGCTGGATATGGAATAATGGGAGTTGCAGATAATAAAAACGTTTTGTCGGGAAATATAAAATTTTTAGAAAACCATAATATTATTTTTTCAAAAGATGAGATTGCCGTAATAGAAAAAGAGAAATCTTTAGGAAGAATGTTAACAGCCCTTGGAATGGACGGATTTTTAATTGGTTTTTTATCTCTTTCAGATTCAGTTCGTCCAGCCGCCCACCATGTTATTGGCGAACTTAAAAAACTAGGTATAGAAAGAATAGTTATTTTAACCGGTGACAACGAAATAGTGGCTAATCAAATTGCAAAGGAAGTTGGCATTACCGAGTTTAAAGCCAATCTTTTACCTGAAGATAAAGTTAACTTTGTGAGAAACTCTCTTAATAAAAAATATAAAGTTGGAATGGTTGGTGACGGAGTAAATGACGCAGCTTCTTTAGCCATGTCTGATGTTAGTTTCGCGATGGGGACAATTGGTTCAGACGCTGCAATTGAAGCGGCAGATATTGCTTTAATGAAAGACAATTTAAAAGATATAGTTTATACAATTCAGATGAGCAATAGAACAATGAAAATAATAAAACAAAATTTAGTCCTCTGGGGAATTATTAATTCTATTGGTTTGGCTTTAGTTTTTGCAGGGTTTTTAGGACCAAGCGCAGCCGCTGCCTATAATTTTTTAACTGATTTTTTGCCGCCACTAAATTCTTTAAAGCTGTTTAAATTTCATTATTCAAATTTACCAGAAAAGTTATAATATCGTCTAAAAGACAAAACCCTTTTTGCTTTGGATATTTTAAATAAAATATTCTAACTTTTTTATCAAAAAGGCGATTTTTTGGTAGAATAAAAATATGAGAAAGAATTGGCATTCAATTTCACTAGCAGAAGTTTTTTCTGAGACACAAAGCAAAAAAGAAGGACTTAGCGCTTTAGAAGCAAGTCAGAGACTGAAAAAATTCGGCCGTAACGTCCTTCCGCAAGAAAAACCGTATTCAAAGATATGGCTATTTTTAAATCAGTTTAACAGTCCTTTAATGTACATTATACTTGTGGCTGTTTTGATTTCCTTTTTATTAAAGCATTACTTGGACTCCATCTTTATTATTATTGTATTGCTTATAAATACGACCGTCGGATTTTATCAGGAAAACAAAGCCAACCAATCATTTCTTACCCTAAAGAAGATGGTGAAAATAAGAGCAAGGGTTTTGCGAGATGGTTTTGAAAAAGAAATAGATAGCGAGGAGTTAGTTGTCGGCGATATTGTATTTTTAAAATCCGGAGATAAAGTGCCGGCTGACGGGCGTCTTATTGAATCGCGGGGATTAAAAGTCAATGAAGCAATCCTTACAGGAGAATCACAGGCAGTTGAGAAAAAAACAGAAGATATCCTTTCAGAATCAACGCTACTTCCCGAAAGAACAAACTCTGTTTTTATGGGAACGATTGTTGAAGAAGGGCGAGCAACAATGATTGTTGTTGCGACTGGCATTAATACCCAAATGGGAGAAATTGTCTCACTGCTAAAAAAGACCAAAGAGCACAAAACTCCTCTTCAGCAAAAAATCAGCCATTTGTCCAAATTAATAGGCGCATTTATTCTTTCAATTATTGTTGTTATTTTAATTGAAGGATATTTTACTCAAAAAGAGTTTGTTGATGTTTTTGTGGCTTCGCTGGCTTTGGCTGTTTCTGCTATTCCCGAAGGACTTTTACCAGCCATTACGGTAATTATGGTTTTAGGAATGAGGCGCATTTTTAAACAGCAGGGATTGGTGAGAAAACTTTCAGCCATTGAAACTCTTGGCAGTGTAACTGTTATTTGCACTGACAAAACAGGAACTCTAACTGAAGGTAAAATGCAGGTTAGCCACATTTTAACAACTACCACAGAATTAATGGGCGAGAACATCAACCATATTGCAGATAATAGAAATATTAATGGAGTTGAATCTCATATTTCTGCTTTAAAAATAGCCACTTTGGTTAATGAGGCCTTTATAGAAAATCCAGAGGCCGAATTGCAAGAATGGATAATAAGGGGCAAACCCACAGATAGGGCGCTGCTGTTAGCGGGTATGCAAGCCGGGCTTAATAAATCAGAGCTTGAAAAACAATATATATTATTAGATAAAATTAATTTTGAATCAGAACATAAGTTTGCAGTTTCTTATTATAAAAAAGACGATAAATATAATGTCCTTTACGTAATAGGAGCGCCTGAAGAAATTATTGCCCGTTGCGTTGATTTGGATATTGATGGTAAAAACGAGAAAATAGGATCAGCTCAGGCAGATAAATTAATAAATAAGCTGGAAAAGCTAACCCAGAAAGGTTTGCGGGTTCTTGCCTGCGCCCAGAAAATTTATGCTGCCGAAACTAAATATCAGAATCTTTTTGAATTAGTAAAAGAACTTTCTTTTGTTGGTTTTATCGCTCTTAAAGATCCGCTTCGCCAAGATGCCAAAGATTCAATTTTAATTGCAAAAAAAGCTGGCATCCGCACAGCCATTGTTACCGGAGACCATAAATTAACTGCCAAAGCCATAGCTGAAGAGATTGGCCTTGAGGTAAAGGATAAAAATATAATTGAAGGCAAAGAATTAGAAACAATGAGTGATGAGGAATTAAAAGAAAGATCAAAAACCGTTACTATTTACGCTCTCGTTTCACCGCGCCATAAACTGCGGATTGTTGACGCATTGCAAGCAAACGGAGAAGTAGTGGCGATGTTTGGAGACGGAGTTAATGACGCCCCAGCTCTTAAATCCGCCGATATTGGAGTCGCTGTTGGTTCTGGCACGGATGTGGCAAAAGAAGTGGCTGATTTAGTTTTGCTTGATGATAATTTTCATACAATCGTTAAAGCAATTGAACAGGGCAGGGTGATTTTTGAAAACATTCGCAAGGTTTTTGTGTATTTGGTGGCAGATGATTTTTCTGAATTATTTTTGTTTTTAGCAAATATGGCAATGGGATTTCCGTTGCCATTATTAGCAGCCCATATTCTTTGGATAAATATTGTTGAGGATAGCTTTCCGGCTATGGCTCTTACTACTGAACAAGAGACAAAAGGAGTAATGGATGAGAAGCCACGAAATCCAAAAGAACCGATATTAAACAAACCATTAAAACTTTGGATGACTGCTATTTTTTTTATTACGGGACTGGCGGCGTTTCTCTATTTTTTTTTCCTTTGGAATTTGACTGGAGATTTGCATAAAACACGAACAATGGTATTTGCCTTGATGTGTTTGGATTCCTTGGTATTTGCCTTCAGCGTTCGTTCATTAAAAAGAACGATTTTCAGAAAAGACATATTTTCAAACCGCTATTTAGTCGGCGGAGTAATTATTTCAACTGTTTTACTTATCGGAGCTTTATATTTTCCTCCTTTACAAAAAATTTTAGTCACTCAAACATTAGGTACTATGGACTGGTTGACGATTTTTTGCATTAGCACGACAGAGATTTTATTGATTGAATTTTTCAAGAAGAAGATTTTTTGCCAAGATAAACCAAAAGAAATAGAGAGTAGGGCGGCGAGATAAGTTATTTCTCAAAAGAATTTTCTTAGATTTTTAATATAAATGTGTTTATTATTTTTCAATTATCTTTCTGGTATTATTCACTTGGTAAAATAATTTCAAAAATCGTCCAATGGACAGTTTTTATTAAAATTATTAAAATATAAAAAGTCGATAGTTTTATTAAAATATTAAAAATATAATACAATTAAAATTATGAAAACATATTCAATTATTATCACCATCATAGCAATAATCGCTTTGGGATTAGCGGGATATTTTTACTGGCAAGGAGGAGAGGTAAAAACCAATTACGGCATTTGCCAGTCCGAGAAGAATATTTTGATATCTGAAAAAGATAAGATTGCCAAAGACAAAGCAGAACTAAACAATAAATTCAATCTCGTTAACGAGCAGTTAGACAAAATCAACCGCACTGCCACTGCCTTGAATTACGCCATTAATTCTTTTATGTTTGCTGGCGACATCAAGGCGTTAACCATTGGCTCGCAGGAAGCCAAAAAAGTAGAAGAAGCACTAAGTCAATTAGATAACAGCAACGAAAGAATGATGTCCGAAGGGCATTGGAATGATTTTAAGTCCACCCGCTTATTTAACCCGCTTTTCGGTCTTTTAAGGGGCCTTGCCGACAGTATTAAAAGAGATGCAAGTTCAAAGCCATAATTTTTTGTTTTCCCAATGAAAAAGGAAAAAATTTTAGATTTTTATAAATCCGCTTCAGATACTATTTTAGCAAGATACCAGATTAAATATTTTCCCGTTGGAATAAAATTTTTGAAAGAAAGGGAGGATACCTTTGGTTTTTTACGCACAAAACAAAGAAAATCAATTTGTGCTTTTTTAAAAATCGCTGCCAGAGGCGAGTCTTTTTATGTAGATGAAGATGCAATTTCTTGCCCTGGAGGTTTGCGTTGGATGGGCTTTTCTTCAAAACTTACTGAGACATATTTTTATAAGTATTTTTTGGGAGAGGTTGAAAAAATAAAAGAATCCCCTGATATTGCTGAAAAATTTTTGAACTTTTTACCTCAACCACCAAAAGAAGGCACCTATCAAAAAATAATTTTCGGGCCAATAAAAAATTTTCATTTTCATCCCGATGTAATTGTCCTTATTAGCGTTCCCCGTTTTGCCTATCAAATTATAACCGATGCTTATTTAGATGAATATCATTTATTGAAAATTATTCCTATTTGCGCCGCTTGCCATGGCGTAATAAGTATTCCTTTTACTACCGGCGAGCTTAATTTCAGTTTTATTGATTCAATGTCAAGAAAATTAGGAAGTTATAAAAATGATGAAGTTTTGATTGGCATCCCTTGCGCCCGTTTCCTTTCCTTAATGGAAAACATTAAAAAGCTTCCTAAAAAAAACATTAAACAAGCAGTAATAGCAAAAATTATTAAAAAAATGATTGATTAAACTCTTGACAGAAATTTTTTAAAAAGATAAAATAAAACCGACTAAAATAGTCGGATTTAATATTTATTATGAAAATCTCAAAAAAATCTCAATACGGATTGAGAGCAATGATTTATCTGGCGAAAAGCAAAAAGAAAATTGTTTCTCTTTCCGAAATTGCCAAAGAAGAAAAAATTCCTTTTGATTATTTAGAGAAAATATTTTCAAAATTAAAAAAATCAGGATTAATTAAAACCAAAAAAGGCGTTCAAGGAGGGTATTTTCTGGCATATACGCCATCTAAAATAAAGACAGGAAAAATAATAAAAGTCCTAGAGGACGAAATAACTCTTGTGAAGTGTATAAAATATTTTTGCCCGCGAGAGAAAAAATGTTTAAGTAAAAATTTTTGGGAGAAAATACAAAAATCATTAAATAAAACATTAAACTCACTTAAACTATCAGACTTAATAAAAAAATGAAAAAAAATTTATTAGAAATTAAAAAATTAAGAGTAAAAGCGAACAGTAAAGAGATATTAAAAAATATTAATCTCGCAATTAAAAAAGGGGAAATTCAAGCGCTATTGGGCCCCAATGCTTCTGGGAAAAGCACATTGGCTCAGGTTATTGCTGGCAATTCAAAATATAAAGTAATTGCTGGCGAAGTTTTATTTGAAGGAAAGGAAATTAAAAGACTTCCTCCTGAAAAGAGGGTGAAAATGGGGATTGTTTCGGCTTGGCAGGCGCCGCCGGCAATTAAAGGGGTAAAATTAGATTTGCTTTTGGAAAAAATTTCAAAAAGGAAAATAAAAATTTTTGAAGGAAAACATCTTTTGGAAAGAGAAATCAATGTTGATTTTTCTGGCGGCGAGAAAAAAATTTCAGAGATTTTACAAATTATTGCCTTAAATCCGAAATTGGTTATTTTTGACGAAATAGATTCCGGACTAGATATAAAAAAGATGGAATTTGCGGCGAAAATAATAAAAAAAGAATTAGTTAAAAACAAAACTTCTATTTTAATTATTACTCATTCAGGCCATATTTTAAATTTTTTGAAACCAAACATAACCCACATTTTGGTTGACGGCAAGATCATTTGCAGTAAAAAAGATTACAAAAAAGTTTTAAGAGCGATTAAAAAATATGGATATGAAAAATGCAAAAAATGTCCATTTTTGGCAGATAGATCATAGAGTAAAGAATATTTTACAGAAAAAAGGAGTGATTATTTTGCCCAGCCCAGAAGCCTGGGAAAATTTTAATTGGGTTAAAAAATATTTTGAAAAAAAACCAAAAGAAGGATATTTTATCTGGGTAAAAAAACAAATTTCTTTTCCTTTAGCTACTTGTATTACGATTGCTTCTCCTAAGGTTTCTCAGAATTTAACAAACTTATTGATAATAGAAAAAGGATTAAACATAAAAGCAAATGTTGTCTGCCATGCTAAAAAAAATAATTTATACAGCAGCCATCGGGCGAAAGGAAAATTAATTTTAAAAGCCGATTCTTCATTAAAATATCTTCATTTCCATCAATGGGGAGAAAGTGATTTTGTGAGTCCCGATTATGAGTTTATATTAGAAAAAAATTCAAAATTAATTTATCATTACAAAAATTTAATTCCACCAAAACGCCTTGAGTTAAAAACAGTAATTTGGCAGGGAGAAAATTCCGCTTCCGATATTAATTTTTTAATTAATGGAGTTAATTCAGAGGTCAAAATAGAAGACACTTTGATACTTAAAGGAAAAAAATCGCAAGGAATTTTAAAATTAAGATTAGTAGGAAGAGAAAAAAGCGACATTGAAGCAAAAAGTGAAATAAAAGCAAAAGAGGCAGCAAAAGGCCATTTAGATTGTCAGGGACTGTTGGTTGATGAAAAATCAAAAATTTCTCTTGTGCCAAAAATAATTTGCGAAAATAAAAATGCCCAACTTACCCACGAAGCTTCTATCGGGAAAATAGCAGATGAGCAATTAACTTATTTAAGAATGAGGGGGTTGAGTGAAAAAGAAGCAGTAAATTTAATTATTAGCGGATTTTTAACACCATGAAGAAAGTAAAAACAAATAAAGAAAAAGAGAGGTTTAAAGTAGTAGTTGCGATGTCGGGAGGAATTGATTCAAGCGTGGCAGCAGCGCTTTTAAAAAGAAAAAATTTTGAGGTGATGGGTGTTTTTATGAAATTGGTTGATTTACCAAGTTTTAGAAATAATGAGAAAATTGCAAAAAAAGTTGCGGAAATATTAAAAATTAAATTTTTGGTTCTGGATTTAAGAAAGGAATTTAAAAAAAGAGTGATAGATTATTTCCTTAGAGAATATAAAAAAGGCAGAACCCCTAATCCTTGCATTGTTTGTAACAAAGAGATAAAATTTGGATTGTTATTGGAAAAAGCTCTTTCATTAGGGTTTGATTTTGTTGCCACCGGTCATTACGTTCTAAAGCGCGAAATCGAAAATAAAAATTCAAAAATAATTTATAAACTTTTCAGGGCAAAAGATAAAGAAAAAGATCAGTCATATTTTCTTTGGCAATTAAATCAAAAACAGTTAAAACACATTTTGTTTCCCATCGGAGATTATACAAGAAAGGAGGTTGAAAATTTGGCAAGAAAATTTAAATTGCCAGTTTTAAAAGCCAAGAAATCAGTTGAAATTTGTTTTATTCAGACGATAATTGATGATTTTTTAAAAAAATATTTAAAAGAAGCTCTGGGAAAAATAATAGATAAAAACGGAAAAGTAATTGGCAAACATCAAGGTTTGTGGTTTTATACTATTGGCCAGAGAAAGGGTATAGGACTACCTGGTGGGCCTTATTATGTTTTAGAAAAGGATTTAAAAAGAAATTTTTTGGTCGTCACAAAAGAAGAAAAAGATTTATATAAAAAAGCGTTAATTTGTGAAAATGTAAATTGGATTTCAGGAAAAAAACCGAAGCTTCCATTGAAGATAAAGGCAAAAATTCGCTATCGGCAAAATTCAACTTCCGCAATTATTAAAAAGTTAAAGGTTAAAAAATACAAGTTAATTTTCAAAAGACCCCAAAGAGCAATTACTGCCGGTCAATCAGTTGTTTTTTATAAAGGTCAAAACCTTTTAGGCGGAGGAATAATATGTTAAAATAATTAAAATATATGCTAAAAATCAACAAAGAAAAATGTATAGGTTGTGGCGTTTGTATTTCCCTTTGCCCAGAAGTTTTTGAAATAAATGAAGAAGGAAAATCTCAAATAAAAAAAGGAGCAGATTTAAACGAGAATAAAAATTGTATAAAAGAAGCAAAAGAAAGTTGTCCTGTTGAAGCTATTGAAGAATAATGATTAATCTAAATGATCAAAACTTTGAAAAAGAAATTAAAAATTCAACCAAGCCGTTTTTGGTTGATTTTTACGCTGTTTGGTGCCCGCCCTGTCGTTTGCTTTCGCCAATTATTGAAGAAATAGCTGAAGAATTTAAGGAAAAAATTAACTTTGGCAAAATTAACATTGACCAATCTCCGAGATTATCTCAATTGTATAATATTGAACAAGTGCCAACAGTAATTTTATTTAAAGAAGGAAAACCGATAAGCTTTTTTATTGGACTGCAAACAAAAGAAAAAATCAAAAATTGGCTAGAAGAAACTCTTTAATATATATGGAAGATATAGATATTGTTATTGAAAATTATAAAAATTGGGCAGAGAAAAATGGATATTCTTTAAATCAAAACCGGAAAGTGGTGGAGTTTTTAGTTAAAAGTTTACTGGAAAGAGAAGAAAAATTTGGCAAAAGATATTGTCCCTGCAGAAGAATAAGCGGGAATAAAAAAGAAGACGAAAAAATAGTTTGTCCTTGTGCTTATATGGAAAAAGAAATAAAAGAAAATGGTCGTTGTTTCTGCGGATTGTTTGTAAAGAAAAGATAAACAGAGAACTTGACTATACTTTTTGCTTAAATTAAGCTAAAATATACTTGTGGAAAACTAAAATCCACAATTATTTATACAAGGTCGAAAAATAAGCGATTTAAAATATTCATAAAATATTATGGTAGAAGCTTATTGCGTAAAATGCAAAGCAAAAAAGGAAATGAAAGATGCTAAAGAAGTATCAATGAAAGGAAAAGGAGGAACAAAGAGAAAGGCGATGACCGGAGTTTGCCCGACTTGTGGAACAAAAATGTTTAAAATTTTAGGCAAAGCATAGTCTTTTGAAAATAAAAGTTTTTGAAATCAACGGCTTAAACCCCGGCCTCTATGGATTTGAATTTTAGATTTATTCAATGACTTAGAGGCCGGGGTTTTGAGTTATTTTTTATGCAGACAAAAGAGAGAAATTTTGTTTTAGGAATTTTTATTATTTTGTTGGGTTTGAATATTTTAGCTTGGACGGGAGTTTACGAATTAAGCAAACCAAAAGTTCTAACAGTTGATTTCTTTGATGTTGGACAAGGAGATTCTATCTTTATTGAAACTCCCCAAAGACATCAGATTTTAATAGACGGCGGTCCTTCTTCAAAAGTATTGAGTAAATTATCAGAAAATATGCCTTTTTGGGACAGAACAATTGATTTAGTTATTTTGACCCATCCCGATCCTGACCACTTAAATGGTTTAGTAGATGTTTTGAAAAGTTATAAGGTGGGACTAGTGGCTTTTAATGGAGCAGAGGGCGAGGTTGTTGCTTTTTCTGAGTTTAAAAATGAAATTGCAAAAAAACATATTCCAACTGTTGTTTTATTTAGCGGTAAAAAAATTTTAATTGGCAACAAAATTTGTTTAAATATTTTAGCTCCTTTTGAAAACTTTGAAGGGAAAAAAGTAAAAGATTTTAACTCTTCATCAATCGTGGCAAAATTGGTTTATGGTGAAAGCAAATTTTTATTTACTGGAGATGCTCCCAAATCCATTGAAGATGAACTGGTTGAGAAAAATATAAACCTTTCTGCCAATGTTTTAAAAGTTGGCCATCATGGTTCAAGAACTTCAACCGGCGAAATTTTTTTACAAAAAATTTCGCCGCAATACGCCGTGATTTCTGTTGGTAAAAATAATTCTTACGGTCATCCTCACCAAGAAGTATTGGAAAGATTAGAAAAGTATGGTATAAAGATATTTAGAACCGATTTTAACGGCGATATAAAATTTATTTCTAACGGAAATTTAATTTATGCGTTTCCCAATCTTTAAGACAAAAATTGAAGGTAAAACAAAAAAATTTAATTTAACCGACCCAAAAGAAAGAAAAAGATATTTTGAATTAAAAGCAGGACCGGAAATTAAAAAAATAAGAGAGTATTTAAAAAAGAATACATTTATTGTTTATCTTTTAGGTAAAAAAAATTCTGGCAAAGGAACTTATGCTAAAATGTTTGCCGAGGTTATTAATCCTGAAAAAATAGACCATTTTTCTATTGGAGATATGATTAGGGGAGTAGATACAGAACTAAAAGATAAATTAAAAAGAAAGGAGTTAACGGTTTTTTTGGAGAAAAATTATCGTGGTTTTTTACCTCTGAAAGAAATTATTTTAGCTTTAGAAAAAAGAGATACAAAAACTCTTTTGCCAAGCGAATTGATATTAGCTTTGGTAAAAAGAGAAATTGCCAAAAGGAAAAAGAAAGCTCTTTTTATAGATGGTTTTCCAAGAGATTTAGATCAGATTAATTTTTCTTTGTTTTTTAGAGATTTAATTGGTTATCGTGACGACTTGGATATTTTTGTTTTAATTGATGTTCCAAACAGTGTCATTGATGAAAGAATTAAGTGGAGGAGGATATGTCCTATTTGTAATACTTCAAGAAATTTAAAATTACTTCCCACGCCAGAAGTTGGTTATGATAAAAATAAAAAAGAATTTTATTTAATTTGCGAGAATCCTTCGTGTAAAAAAGTAAAAATGGTTCCCAAAGAAGGAGATGAACTAGGGATTGAGCCGATAAAAGAAAGGTTAAAGAAAGACGAAGAACTGATAGAAAAAGCACTTTCTTTGTATGGAATTCCAAAAATTCTTTTAAGAAATTCTGTGCCAGTTAAATCAGCCAAAAGATATATTGATGACTACGAAATTACTCCTCAATACTCTTTTTGTTGGAACGAGAAAAAACAAAAAGTTGATATTATTGAAGAACCCTGGACAATTATTGACGATGAAGGTTTTGTTTCTTTTAGTTTATTAGCTCCGCCCGTGGTTGTTTCTCTTATTAAACAAATGGTGGAGATTTTAGGATTATAAAAAATTTGACAAAACATTTTTGCAAAAGTTAAAATAAAGTTGGCCCCCTTACTTCCAGTTAGATTCTGGGACAAAAGCTCTTTTCGGGAGTCGGAAATGCGCTTTCTCCGTGGAGATAGCCTTCGACACCCACTTGGATTATTTTCCAGAATGCTTTTCTAGAAGTGAGCGGGGCCGACCAAAAAACCGCGTTAGACGCGGTTTTTTGGTCGGGCCAGGGCGAATCGAACGCCCGCTGTACCCACCCCAAGGGCACGGACTACCATTATCCGATGGCCCGTTTTTTAAAATTTACTTCCGTTTGGCAAGAGCCTTAATACATTTTGCGCAAGCCAAAACTCTTTTCCCTGAAGGCAATCTTGTCCATTGCAAGTTTGGCTTTTGTTTTCTTTTTATAGTTGGATTATATTTTCCGCGAAGCTTTATTCTTCGCCAAACAAGAGTATACTTTTTTTTGCAAATTTCGCATTGTTTTGTCATATAGGTAAATTTTAAACTATTTATTTTATTTTTTCAAGTATTTAGTTATAATAAAAAATATGATGACAATATTTAGTTTAATCGTTTTACTTTTTTCAATTATGATTCATGAAATTGCTCATGGCAGCATGGCTTATTCATTAGGCGATCCGACAGCAAAAAATGAAGGTCGGCTTACTCTAAATCCACTAAAACACTTAGATCCTTTTGGTTCAATAATTTTACCCTTCCTATTGCTTTTGCTAACCTTTGGTCGGGGACCAATTTTTGGCTGGGCAAAACCAGTACCCATTAATCCTTTTAATTTTCGCGACCAAAAATGGGGAACATTAAAGGTTGCCATAGCGGGACCTGCAATGAATTTTTTGATTGCCATAATTTTCGGTTTATTAATAAGATTTTTTCCTTTACCCACAACCATGTCAATACTTTTTAGCATTATTACAGTTTACAATCTTGCCTGGGGAATTTTTAATTTAGTGCCCATTCCGCCTTTAGACGGTTCTCATATTCTTTTTACTTTTTTAGGTGAAAGATTTTTAAATATTAGATTATTTTTGCACCAATACGGTCTTTTTATTTTAATTTTATTTATTTTTTTTGGTCTTCAATGGGTATTTAGATTAGCCGGCATTATATATTATTTTATAACAGGTCAAGTATTAAATTTTTAAAGTATTGACTTTTTTTTATAATTTGATAAATTAATTTTTATTATGCCAACAATTCGTCAATTAATTAAAAAAGGAAGGAAAAAAATTAAAAAACTGCATAAGACGCCAGCTTTGACTTTTGGTTTTAATACTTTGAAAAATCGACCGATTGAATATTCCTCTCCATTCAAAAGAGGAGTTTGTTTAAAAGTATTTACAGTTACGCCTAAAAAACCCAACTCTGCCTTAAGAAAAGTGGCCAGAGTGAGATTAACGAACGGTATGGAAGTGACAGCTTATATTCCGGGCGAAGGCCACAATCTTCAAGAACACTCTATTGTTTTAATTCGTGGCGGAAGAGTTAAAGATTTGCCGGGAGTAAGATATCACGTAGTTAGAGGAGTTTTAGATACCGGAGGAGTAGAAGGGAGGAAGCAAGAAAGATCTAAGTATGGCACAAAAAGAGAAAAATAAAAATTTAATGAATTTCTATTTATGAAGAAAAAAAATAAAGCCAAAAGAGTAATTCTGCCAGATTCTGTTTATAACAACGTTGCTGTTGCTAAATTTATTAATCACGTAATGAAAGAAGGAAAAAAAGAAAAGGCAAAAAAAATTGTTTATGGAGCTTTTGATATTATTAAAGAAAAAACAAAAAAGGATCCATTGGAAATTTTTGATTTAGCGATAAAAAATTCAAGGCCTCTTTTGGAGGTAAGGCCAAAAAGGGTGGGAGGCGCGACTTATCAAGTTCCAAGACCAGTTCCTATTGAAAGAGGAACTACTCTTGCTATGAGATGGATTTTAGAAGCGGCAAGGTCAAAAAAAGGAAAATCAATGAAAGAAAAATTATTTGAGGAATTAATTGAAGCGGCTGAAAACAAGGGAGCAGCTGTAAAAAAGAAAGAAGATGTTCATCGTATGGCAGAGGCAAATCGTGCCTTTGCTCATTTCGCCTGGTAGTTTTTGAAATGTTTTTATGCCTAGACAATATCCAATAGGAAAATACAGAAATATCGGAATTATTGCCCATATTGACGCCGGTAAAACAACAGTTACCGAGCGGATTTTATTTTACACTGGCGTTTCTCACAAAATTGGCGAAGTTCATGATGGCCAAGCGATTATGGATTGGATGGAACAAGAAAGAGAAAGAGGAATAACAATTACTGCTGCTGCCACTACTTGTTTTTGGACGCCTCGCGATGTTGAGGAAAAAAAGGAGAATGAATACCGATTTAATATTATTGACACGCCCGGCCATATTGATTTTACGGCTGAGGTTCAACGGTCTTTAAGAGTTTTAGACGGCGCGATTGTTGTTTTTGACGGGGTTGCGGGAGTAGAACCACAATCTGAGACAGTTTGGCGTCAGGCTGATAAATTTAATGTTCCGAGAATTTGTTTTGTAAATAAAATGGACAGAATGGGAGCTTCTTTTTATAAAAGTTTAGAATCAATCTGGCAAAAACTTACTCCTAATGCCGTGGCTCTGCAAATCCCCATTGGCGTGGAGTCAAATTTAAAAGGAGTCATTGATTTATTAGAAATGAAAGCTATAAAATTTGAAGGTGATTTTGGTCAAATTATTAAAGAAGAAGAGATACCCCAAAATCTTTTGGAAGAATCTAAAAAATGGCGCGAAAAATTAGTGGAAAAAATTGTTTCTGAAGACGAAATTCTTTTAGAAAAATATTTAGCTAAAGAAGAGATTTCAGTAGATGATTTGAAAAAAGTTTTAAGAAAGGCAGTTTTAAATTACAAATTAATACCGGTTTTTTGTGGAGCAGCTCTTCAAAACATTGGCATTCAGCCGCTTCTAGATGCTGTTTGTTATTATCTTCCCAGTCCTCTTGATTTGCCCCCAGTAAAAGGAACGAATCCTAAAACTGGTGAAACAATTGAAAGAATGCCCGACGATTCCGAACCTTTTGCTGCTTTGGCTTTTAAAATTGCTGCTGATCCTTATGTTGGCACCCTGACTTTTTTTAGAGTTTATTCTGGTTACTTAAAAAGAGGAAGTTATTTAATAAACTCTACTACTGGAGAAAAAGAAAGAATAGGCCGGATTTTGAGAATGCATGCGAATGAACGGGAGGAGGTAGAAGAAGTGTTTGCTGGAGATATTGCTGCTACTGTTGGTTTGAAAAATACTTCTACAGGTCATACCTTATGCGATGAAAATAATCTTATTGTTTTAGAAAAAATTACCTTTCCCGAGCCTGTTATTTCTATTAGAATTGAACCAAAAACAAAGGCAGATCAAGAAAAAATGAGCGTTGCTCTTAAAAGATTATCTGAAGAAGATCCTACTTTCAGAGTAAAGGGAGATATAGAAACTGGAGAAACAATAATTTCTGGGATGGGAGAATTGCATTTAGATATTATTGTTGACAGGATGCGTCGGGAATTTAAAGTAGAAGCGAACGTTGGGAGGCCTCAAGTAGCCTACAAAGAAACAATTAAAAAAGAAGCTGAAGCGGAGGGAAAATATATCAGACAATCTGGAGGTCGTGGTCAATATGGTCATGTTTTATTAAGAGTTAAACCAAAAGAAAGAGGTCAAGGATTTGAATTTATTAACGAAATTAAAGGAGGAATTATTCCCCAAGAGTTTATTCCGGCAGTTGAAAAAGGCGTAAAAGAAGCATTAGAAAAAGGAGTGGTTGCTGGATATCCTATTGTTGATATAGAAACAACTTTATACGACGGTTCTTTTCATGAAGTAGATTCTTCTGAAATGGCTTTTAAAATTGCCGGCTCTATGGCTCTTCAAGCGGCAGCTAAAAAAGCAACTCCGATTTTATTAGAACCAATTATGAAACTGGAAGTTATTGTACCCTCTGATTTTTTTGGAGAAACGATTGGAGATTTGTCGGCAAGGCGCGGGAAAATTGAAGAAACAAGTGATAGAATTAATATGAAGGTAATTCACGCCAAAGTTCCCTTATCAGAAATGTTTGGTTATGCCACTTCTTTAAGGTCCTTGACGGAAGGAAGAGGAACTTTTACAATGGAATTTGATCATTATGAAGAAGTGCCTCAAAACATTGCCCAAGAAATTATAGAAGGAAAAAGGAGATAATTAAAAAATAATTATTCACATTGACAAATTCTTAGAAATAAATAAAATAAGTAATATAATCATTAAAAACGCTAAATCCGAAATCCTAAATTCTAAACAAATTAAAAATTAAAAATGTTTAGGATTTAGATGTTAGGATTTAGAATGTATAAAATTTATGGCAGAAAAAGAAAAATTTTTGAGGGGAAAACCTCACGTTAATATTGGGACCATCGGCCATGTTGATCATGGAAAAACTACATTAACATCGGCCATTTTACACGTCCTTAAATTAAAAGGATTAAAAGCGACAGAAAAATCGGTAGATCAAATTGATTCAGCTCCAGAAGAAAAAGCTCGAGGTTTAACTATTTCCATTTCTCACCTTGAATACGAAACGGAGAAAAGACACTATGCCCACATTGATTGTCCGGGACATGCTGATTACGTGAAAAACATGATTACCGGAGCAGCTCAAATGGATGGAGCTATTTTAGTTGTTTCTGCGCCCGATGGTCCAATGCCTCAAACAAGAGAACATATTCTTTTGGCAAGGCAGGTAGGATTGCCAGCAATGGTTGTGTTTTTAAACAAGTGCGATATGGTTGATGACCCAGAAATAATTAATTTAGTAGAAGGCGAGGTGAGAGAATTGTTAAAGAAATACAAATTTCCCGGAGATGAAATTCCAATAATTAGAGGTTCAGCTTTAAAGGCCCTAGAAGCAAAATCTGCCGATGAAGAGGCGGCAAAACCAATTTTAGATTTGATGAAAGCAGTAGATGATTATATTCCTGAACCAGTACGAGAAGTTGATAAGCCGTTTTTAATGGCAATTGAGGACGTCTTTTCAATTGAAGGAAGAGGGACGGTGGCTACGGGAAGAATAGAAAGAGGTATTATTAAACCAAACGAAGAAGTAGAGTTGGTTGGTATTAAACCGACAACAAAAACCACTGCTGTATCAATTGAAATGTTTCAAAAAATGCTTGATGAAGGAAGGGCTGGCGATAATGTTGGAATTCTTTTAAGAGGATTAAAAAAAGAAGATGTAGAAAGAGGTCAGGTATTAGCCAAACCCGGTTCAATTACTCCTCATACTGAATTTGAAGGAGAAGTTTATGTTCTAACAAAAGAAGAAGGCGGCAGACACACACCTTTTTTCACTGGATATAAACCCCAATTTTATTTCAGGACTACCGATGTAACCGGAGATGTTACTTTACCTGAAGGCACAGAAATGGTTATGCCGGGAGATACTGTTAATTTAAAAATTAAATTAATTGCGCCGATTGCTATGGAAGAAAAACAAAGATTTGCTATTCGTGAAGGAGGAAAAACAGTTGGAGCAGGCGTAGTAACCAAAATAGTAAAGTAAATTTCTAATTTCTAATTGACCTAATTTCTGACTAGTGGCCAATATCTAATGAGCAAATAACCGAAAATTAGAGATTAGGCATTTAGAAATTAGAGTTTGATTAGACATTAGAAATTAAGAATTAGTCATTTTGACAAGGTTCTTTTATTAAAAGATGCAAAAGAAAAAAACTGAAATTGCAGTTAAAGAAGAAATAAAGCCAAAACTTAGGATTAAGTTGCGTGCTTATGATTATAAAATAATTGATAATTCCGCTCGTCAAATTATTGAGACGGCTTTACGTTACGGTTCAGAAGTTTTAGGCCCTGTTCCTTTGCCAACAGAGATACGCAAATACACTGTCAACAGGTCAAGTTTTGTCCATAAAGATGCTAGAGAACAATTTGAAATCAGGGTTCATAAAAGATTAATTGATATTTTAAATCCAAACCAAAAAATAATTGATGCTTTAACCAATTTGAACTTGCCTGCTGGAGTGGATATTGAAATAAAGATGTAGACCTAAAAGAATTTAAAAAATATTTACATGAATAAAATTTTAAGGTATACTTAAAATAATAAATTTAAACTTGAATAGCCAAAAGGTTTGAAAACCGGGCTATGCCCGGTTTTCAATTCGTAAGACAGATAATTTATGAAATTTATTTTAGGGGAAAAAATTGGCATGAGTCATATTTTTGATGAAAAAGGGAATCAAATACCAGTAACAATTATTGAAGCTGGTCCTTGTTATGTTACGCAAATAAAGACAAAAGATAAAGATAAATATACGGTTATTCAAGTTGGATTTCAGAAAATTGAAAAGGCAAAAAAAATAAAAAAAACAATGAAAGGAAAAGAGTTTAAATATCTCAGAGAAAAAAGAACAGAAGACAATGAACAATATAAAGTAGGAGATAAAATAGATGTTAGTATTTTTCAAGAAGGTGAAAAAGTAAAGGTTTCTGGAACGAGCAAGGGAAAGGGTTTCACTGGCGTGGTTAAAAGATGGGGATTTTCTGGCAGGAACGCTACTCATGGAGTAAAGCACGAACATAGGACGCCAGGATCGGTGGGTTCTTCTTTTCCTGAAAGAGTGGTCAAAGGCAGAAAACTGCCTGGTAGAGCTGGATTTAAAAGAGTAACGGTGAAAAATTTAAAAATAGTAAAAATTGATCCGGAAAACAACTTAATTGCAGTTAAGGGTGCAGTTCCGGGACCAAAAGGAATTATTTTAGAAATAAAATCTAAATGACAAAATCAAAATCCCAAATAAAATCCAAAATCCAAAGCTCAAAACATTTTGATATTTAGTTATTTGGCATTGATTTGACATTTGAGCTTTGAATTTGAGCTTTATGAAAGTATCAGTTTACAATCAAAAAGGGGAAGAAACAGGAACAACTATATTACCCAAAGAAATCTTTGGTGTTTCAGTTAATCCTGATTTAATTCATCAGGTTGTTGTATCTCAGATGGCGAATAAAAGAATTAATATTGCTCATACAAAAGATAGAGGAGAGGTTTCGGGTGGAGGAAGGAAACCATGGCGGCAAAAAGGAACTGGAAGAGCAAGACATGGTTCAATCCGTTCGCCATTGTGGATAGGAGGAGGGGTGACATTTGGGCCAAGAAAAGATAGAGTTTTTAGTAAAAAGATAAATAAAAAAATGAAAAGATTAGCTTTTTTTATGACATTATCTGCTAAATTGAAAAAAAACCTATTGGTTGTTTTAGATAAATTACAAATTGAAAAAAATAAAACAAAATTAATGAAAGAAATTTTAGAAAAACTTCCTTGTAAAAACGAAAGCGTTTTGATTGTTTTACCCAATTATGATAAAAATTTGATTTTAGCAAGTAGAAATTTAGCGAAAGCAAAAGCTATTCAGGCAAAGGATTTAAATGTTTTGGACTTAATTTCATTTAAATATCTGGTTATGCCGAAAGAAACAATAAAAATCATTAAAGACCAATTTTTAAAAAATGCATCATGAAATTAACAAATTTTTTCAAAAAAGAAAAAAAAGAGATTAAAGAAAAAAAAGCCAAAGTTATTGAAAAAAAAGAAGTAAAAGCCAAAGAAGAAAAACCTGTTGAGATAAAACCTCCAAAAACGAGAGAAAAAAGAATTGATTTAGCATGGAAAGTTTTAAAATATCCACATATTTCTGAAAAAGCAACGAATTTGGTTTCTCAAAACCAATACGTTTTTAAAGTTTTCAATAAAATTAATAAAACCCAGATTAAGAAAGCAGTAGAAGATTTATTTGGAGTAGATGTTGTTTCTGTTAAAACTATTAATGTTTTGCCAAAAAAAAGAAGAATAGGAAAAGTTTCTGGGTATAGAAAAGGATATAAGAAAGCGATTGTTGAAATCAAAGAAGGACAAAAAATAGAAATTATGCCAAGATAAAATTAAATATCGGTATAAATCAGTGGGATTCATAGCTTTTCACGCCGATTAATACTGATATTGACTTATGACAAAGCCAACAATATTAACAAAAAAAGAGCCGGAAAAAAAGCTGCTTTTATCACTGCCAAAAAGGGCAGGGAGATCTTCAAGTGGCAGAATTACTGTTCGCCATAAAGGAGGTGGAGTAAAAAGACTTTACAGAATTGTTGATTTTGGGGAAGAGAAATTAGATGTGCCCGGCAAGGTTATTGCTATTGAATATGATCCCAACAGGACTGCTTTTTTGGCTTTGGTTGAGTATCAAGATGGCGAAAAAAGATATATTTTAGCTTCAAAAGATTTAAAAATCGGGGATGAAATAATTTGTGCTGAAAAAGCAGAAATTAAACCGGGTAATAGAATGAAATTAAAAAATATTCCTGTTGGAACAGAAGTTTTTAACGTAGAACTAGAGCCTAAAAAAGGAGGAAAATTAGCAAGAGGAGCAGGAATATCTGTAAAAGTGGTGGCCCAAGAAGGGGAATTTACTCACTTGGAAATGCCATCAAAGGAAATTAGAAAAATTTATAGTGATTGTTTTGCTTCAATTGGGCAGGTTTCTAATCCAGAACACCGTTTTAAAATTATTAGAAAAGCAGGAAGCGTAAGATTAAAAGGCAAAAGGCCCACTGTTAGAGGAACAGTAATGAATCCATGCGATCATCCTCATGGTGGTGGAGAAGGAAGAACAGGCAGGGGATTAAAACACCCTAAAACTCCTTGGGGAAAGCCTGCTCTTGGAGTTAAAACTAGAAAGAAAAAATGGACAGATAAATATATCATCAAAAGAAGAAAGTAGATCAGCATTAATCAGCGTTAAAAACTTTGTATTCCGCTGATTTATGCCGATAATATAAAATATAAATAGTATGACACGCAGTTTAAAAAAAGGTCCTTATGTCGACCAAAAATTATTAAAAAAGATAAAAAAAGCCAAGCCTGGTGAAATTATTAAAACTTGGTCAAGATCGTGCACAATTACACCGGAAATGGTTGGTTTTACTTTTGGAGTTTATAATGGTAAAGAATTTATTTCGGTTAAAGTATTGGAAGAAATGGTTGGTCATCGTCTTGGAGAATTTTCACCGACAACGAAATTTCATCGTCATGGCGGTAAAATGCAAAGAGAACTAGAAGTTAAAGCTGCTGAAAAAGAAGCAGCAAAAATAAAAGAAACGAAAGAAATAGAAAAATAATTATTATCAATAAATATGCAAGTCACAGCAAGATTAAATTACTTTCATACAGCGCCGCGAAAAGTTCGTTTAGTTGCTGATTTAATCAGGGGGAAGTCGGTTGAAGACGCCAAAACAATTTTACAATTTACTGTAAAAAAATCGGCTAAAGATCTATTAAAACTTCTAAAATCAGCCATTGCCAACGCAAAAAATAATTTTCAGTTAGATGAAAAAAATTTATATATTTCAAAAATTTTAGTAAATGAAGGTCCAAAATATAAAAGATGGATGGCGCGAGCAAGGGGACAAGCTTCAGAAATACAGAAAAAAACTTCTCACATCACATTAATTTTAGAAACAAAAAGCGAAGAAAAAATTAAAAAAGTTGAAAAAAAAGAAAAAATTGAAACAGTTCAAGAAATAACAAAAAAAGAAAAACCAAAATTTAAAATAGAAAAAGAAAAAAATAAACCAAAACTTGAAAAAGGAATAAAAAGAATTTTTAGAAGAAAATCTTTTTAATATGCCACACAAAGTTCATCCAAAAATTTTTAGAACAAAAAAAATTGAAGACTGGAACGTTAGAGGATTTTATGGGAAAAATTTTTTAGAATACCTAAAAAAAGATTTTCAGATTAGGGAATTTATTGCTAAAAAATTAGGGAAAGTTGGCATAGAAAAAATTGAAATTGAAAGGGTCGCCAAAAAAATCAATATTATTATTTTAACAGCCAAACCTGGTTTAATCATTGGTCGTGGAGGAGAAGGAGTTGAATCATTAAAAAAAGAGATAGAAAAAAAGTTTAAAGAAAAAGAAATAAGAATTGAAATTAAAGAAGTAGGAAATCCTTGGTTATCAGCTGCATTATCGGCACAATATATAGCCCAACAAATTGAAAAAAGAATGCCTTACCGAAGAGTGATAAAACAAGCATTAAGCAAGATTATGAGCAATAAAGAAGTCAAAGGCGCTAGAATTGAAGTTGCTGGTAGGTTAGACGGTAATGAAATTGCCAGAAGAGATTGGTTAAAAGAAGGAAGATTGCCTCGCCAAACAATACGTTCAGATATTGATTATGCTCAAGAGAAGGCATATTGTACTTATGGCGTTATTGGAATAAAAGTTTGGATTTATAAAGGCGAAAAATTTGAATAATATGGCAATATTAATGCCCAAAAAAGTTAAACATCGGAAGTGGCGAAAAGGAAGATCAAAAGGAGTTGAAACAAGAGGAAACGAATTACATTTCGGAAGTTTTGGATTGAAGAGTTTAGAAACCAAATGGATAACCTCTCGTCAGATTGAAGCGGCCAGAAGAACAATTTTAAGATATCTAAAAAAGGGAGGAAAACTTTGGATTAGGATTTTTCCATCCAAGCCCGTAACTAAAAAAGGAACTGAAGTGCCGATGGGAGGTGGCAAGGGTAGCGTTGACCATTATGTTTTTCCGATAAAACCTGGTAGAATTATTTTTGAATTGGATGGCATTAAGGAAGAAATCGCGAGAGAGGCGTTAGCAAAAGCTTCTGATAAATTACCAATAAAAACAAAATTTATTAAAAAATGAAATTAAAAGAATTAAAAGAAAAAAATGAATTAGAGTTGCAGAAATTGCTTCAGGAGTCGCGTGAAAAATTACGCCAACTTAGATTTGATTTATCGGCAGGAAAAGTAAAGAATGTTAAAGAAGTTCGAAAATTAAAAAAAGAAATTGCCCAAATTTTAACATTATTAAAAATCCGTAAATAAAATATGTCAAAAAAACAATTAACAGGAAAAGTTGTTTCAGATAAAATGCAAAAGACGATTGTCGTTGAAGTTGAAAGAATAAAAGAACATCCAAAATATAAAAGGAGATATAAGGTTTCAAAAAAATACAAAGCCCATGACGAAAAAGGAGAGTATCATGTTGGAGATAAGGTTATAATTGAAGAATGTAGACCGATAAGTAAAGAAAAAAAGTGGCGAGTTATAAAAAAGTTGTAAATGTTATAGTGTTTTAATTGTTCTATTGCTTCACTTGTTTTATAGATTCAATTATAAAATTACAACAATTAGAATAACTACTACATTGTATTTATGATTCAACTTAGAACAATTTTAAATGTTGCCGATAATACTGGAGCAAAAATTATCCAATGTATTAGGGTTTTGGTTGGTTCAAAAAGGAAATATGGGCAAATTGGAGACGTAATTGTTGGCGTTGTCAAAGAAGCTGAACCAAGAAGGTTAGTAAAGAAGCACGATGTGGTAAAGGCAGTAATTATACGTCAAAAAAAACCTTTTCGTCGGCCGGACGGTTCCTATATTCGTTTTGACGATAATGCCTGCGTGATTTTAGACGGAAAATCAAAAGACCCAAAAGGGAACAGAATTTTAGGTCCTGTACCAAAAGAAATAAAAGAAAAAGGGTTTGAAAAAATCGCTAATTTAGCAGAAGAAATTATATGAAATTTAAAAAAGGTGATACAGTTTTAATAATTTCAAGTAAAGACAAAGGGAAGAAAGGTAAAATTTTAAAAGTTTTCCCAAAAGAAAACCGAATTCTCGTAGAGGGCGTTAATTTGAGAAAAAAACACCAAAAACCAAAAAGGTCAGGTGAAAAAGGTCAGATTATCACTCTTCCTATTCCGATTCATGTCTCAAATGCAAAATTAATTTGTCCAAAATGTGGAAAAGCTACCAGAGTTGGATATAAAATTATTGATAAGAAAAAATTTAGAATTTGCAAGAAATGTGACCAAGAAATATAATTTTAAAATGTCTAATTTCTAAAATTTAATTGTTTAGAATTTCATTAGACATTAGTCATTTTTTTATGTTAAGATTACCCGAAAAATATAAAAAAGAAGTTATACCTGCAATGAAAGAGAAATTCGGTTATACTAACGATATGGCGATTCCGAAAATTACAAAAGTGGTTGTAAATACTGGTTTTGGCCGTTTGGTAAGCGGAAAAACATCAGACGAACAAAAAAAGATATCAGAAGCTATTGCAAATGATTTGTCTTTAATTGTAGGTCAGCGCGTTCTTTTGACACAAGCAAAAAAGGCAATTTCAAGTTTTAAAATAAGAAAAGGTCAAACAATTGGAGCTGCCGTAACTTTAAGAGGAAAAAGAATGTATGATTTTATTGAGAGATTAATTCATATCGCTTTGCCAAGATCGCGTGATTTTCAAGGAATTGATCCAAAATCAATAGATAAAAATGGAAACTTAACTATTGGTATTAAAGAACATATTGTTTTTCCAGAAATTTTGCCAGAAAAAACAAAATTTATTTTTAGTTTTGAAGTTACCATTGTTACTAATGCTAAAAAAAGAGAAGAAAGTTTAGAGTTGTTTAAATTATTAGGCTTTCCAATAAAGTAAAAATATGTAAAAATATGGCTACCGCTGCTCAAATTGCAAAATCACAAAAAAAACCAAAATATAAATCACGAATCGTTCGTCGATGTTTTCGTTGCGGCAGGAAAAGAGGATATATGAGGGATTTTGGATTGTGCCGAATTTGTTTTAGAGAGATGGCAAATCAAGGATTAATACCAGGAGTTAAGAAGTCATCTTGGTAAATAATCGTTCTAATGTTTTAGCTGTTCTATCAGCCTTCGGCTTTGTTCTAATATTTAATACAATAATTGAGCGAAGCGAACGATAGAACAGTTTAATACTATAACAATAACAATGGATCCAATAACTGACATGTTAAATCGAATACGTAATGCCCAAGCCGTATTAAAAGAAACGGTTGATATTTCCTTTTCCAATTTAAAATATGAAATTGCAAAAATTTTAGAGAAAGAAAAATTTATTAATAAAGCAGAAAAAAAGGGCAAAAAAACAAAAAAAATTATTGAGATTACTTTAAAATACCACGAAAAAATACCAGCAATTTCTGGACTAAAAAGAATTTCAAAACCTGGTCAAAGGATTTATAAACCTGTAAAACAAATAAAAAAAGTAAAAGGAGGTTATGGAATTGCTATTATTTCAACGTCAAAAGGATTAATGACCGACAAAGAAGCAAGAAAACAGAAATTGGGAGGAGAAGTATTATGTGAAGTATGGTAGGGGCGCTTCGGGAGTAAATAGAAAAAATTTAAACTTTTAAATATGTCTCGTATAGGCAAAAAACCAATTTTAATACCAGAAGACGTGAAAGTAAAAATTGAAGGACAGAAAGTTATTGTTAAAGGACCAAAAGGCGAACTTCAAAAAGAGGTTTCTCCTGAAATTAGAATTGAACTCAAAGAAAATAAAATATTTCTTACCATTTTGAACGAAACGAAAAAAAACAAGTCATTATGGGGACTGACCAGAAACGTTTTGGCAAATGCAATAAAGGGCGTAAGTGATGGTTTTGAAAAAAAATTAGAAATTGAAGGCATAGGGTATAAAGCTTTAATGTCAGGTAATGGACTTGAATTTTCTGTTGGTTTTTCTCATCCTGTTAAATTAGAAGCGCCTGAGGGGATAAAATTTTCAGTTGAAAAAAACACAATTATCGTTTCAGGAATTGATAAAGAATTGGTCGGTCAAATAGCGGCCAAGATAAGGAAAATTAAACCACCCGAACCTTATAAAGGAAAGGGGATAAGATACGCTGGCGAAATAATTAAAAAGAAAATAGGAAAGAAAGCAGTTGCCGCCGGCGGATAAAAATTACTATGTTAAAAAAACAAAAAAATCTTTATCAGCGACATCGAAGAATAAGAAAAAAAATTTTTGGCACAAAAGAAAAACCACGATTGTGTGTTTTTCGGTCTAATAACCATATATACGCACAGCTAATTAATGATGAGAAGGGAGAAACAATTTTATCAGCAAGCGACTTTGAATTAAAAAAAGATAAATCTTCGTCTGGTAAAATAGGAATTGCATTAAAGGTCGGAAAATTAATTGCCGAAAAAGCTTTAAAAGAAAAAATAGAAAAGATAGTTTTTGACCGAAGAGGATATAAATATCATGGCATAATTAAAGCATTGGCAGATGGAGCCAGAGAAGGTGGTCTTAAATTTTAAAATTAAAATGAAAAACGAAAAAACAAAAATTGAAGAAAAAAAAGAAGAATTTGAATCAAAATTATTAGATTTAGCAAGAATCGCCCACATGAAAGCCGGTGGGAGGCGTTTTAGGTTTCGGGCAATAGTGGTGGTAGGAGATAAAAATGGTAAAACCGGAATTGGTTTGGCTAAGGGTTTAGATGTTGCTCATGCGGTAGAAAAAGCGACAAGGTTGGCAAAGAAAAATATAATTGAAGTGCCGATTGTAAATGAAACCATTCCTCATGAAACTTACGCAAAATTTGGAGCAGCTGAAGTTTTGCTTCGTCCCCAAAAAAAAGGAAAAGGAGTAGTGGCAGGAGGTACGGTAAGAGTAATTTGTAATTTAGCTGGCATAAAAAACATTTCTTCAAAGATTTTAGGAAGAACGGGAAATAAAATAAATAATGCAATGGCTACCATTAAAGCACTAAAAAAATTGAAATCGCGCATTTAAACGAATGAGCTGCGAATTTAAACGAATATTCACACAAATTCGTTTTTAAATTCGTTTAAATTAGCGAGATAACTATGCAATTACACGAACTTAAACCAATCCATAAAACTAAAAAAAGAAAACGTGTTGGAAGAGGAGGAAAACGCGGCACTTATTCCGGCCGCGGATTAAAAGGGCAAAAAGCCAGATCTGGCAAAAGATTAAAACCATTTATCCGGGAGTTAATCAAAAAATATCCGAAACTAAGAGGATACAGGCAAAGAATCAAAATTCAAAGTTTAAAATCAAAAACTGCGATTTTAAACTTAGAAGTTTTGGAAAATAAATTTAATACTAACGAGAAAGTTACCCCTGAGATATTGTTAGAGAAAAGAATAATTCGTAAAATAAAAGGGGAAACGCCACAGGTAAAAATTTTAGGGAAAGGGGAGATTAGTAAACCTTTGGAAATTGAGAATTGTCAGTTTTCAAAACAAGCAAAAGAAAAGATAGAAAAAGCCGGCGGAAAAATAAAATAAATTTCAATAACCAATTTTCAATTACTATTCAATACTGTATTTTCTCATATTTGAAAATTATTTTGCAAAGCAAAAGCTATGTGGTATCAGAAAATCATACAAATATTTAAACTTCGCGACTTAAGAAAAAAAATCCTTTTTGTTTTAGGTATTTTTGCTATTTTTAGAATAATGGCCAATATTCCAATTCCCGGTTTTGACGCTCAAAAATTAACAGAATTTTTTAATCAATTTCAAATGTTCGGCCTTTTAAATGCTTTCACTGGCGGTGCTTTAGATAATCTTTCTATTGTTATGCTTGGATTAGGTCCTTATATTACGGCAGTAATTATTTTTCAATTATTAACAATGATTTTCCCTCAATTGGAAAAGATGTACAAAGAAGAAGGAGAGGCGGGTCGTCAAAAATTCAATCAATATTGCCGCATTGCCACTGTACCTTTGGCTGCTCTTCAAGGATATGCAATGATACAGTTATTCCAGAGAGAGGGGGCAATTTCTTATCTTTCTCCAACACTGCTTTTTACTTCACTTTTAACCATTACCGCCGGCTCTTTGTTTTTAATGTGGCTGGGAGAATTAATTTCTGAAAAAGGAATTGGCAATGGCGTTTCTCTTTTGATTTTTGCTGGTATTGTCGCTGATTTCCCAAACAATATCAGGCAAATACTCGTTGGTTATACGCCCGAAAAAATTCCTTCTTACTTGCTTTTTTTCAGTTCGTCATTACTAATTATTGCCGGAGTTGTTTTGGTAAATGAGGCAAGAAGGAATATTCCTGTTTCCTATGCCAAAAGAGTGAGAGGAACGAAAATGTATGGCGGGGTTTCAACATATCTACCTCTCAATATAAACCCGGCAGGCGTAATCCCAATTATTTTTGCTCTTTCAATTTTACTTTTTCCAACAATGATTGCTAATTTTTTAGGAGGAAGCGGAGGAAAAATTGGCGAATTATCTAAAAGCATCGGTGCTTTTTTCCAAGACCCATGGGTTCATGGAATTTTCTATTTTATTTTGGTTTGTCTTTTTACTTACTTTTATACTGCTGTTACTTTTGACCCGAAAGCCATTTCTCAAAACCTTCAAAAAATGGGAGGGTTTATTCCCGGCATCAGGCCTGGCGAAAGCACTGCTCATTTTATTTATTTCATTTTAAACAGAGTATTATTAATTGGTGCTTTATTTTTAGGCTTAATTGCGGTAATGCCATCAATTGTTCAAGGCGTGACAGGAATTCAGCAATTTCGATTTTTAGTTGGAGGAACTTCTTTGCTTATCGTTGTTTCAGTAGTTCTAGAAACGATGCGTCAAATAAAAGCCCAGTTGCAAATGCACGAATACGAAACCTTCTAAAATATGTCAAAAGTCAAAAATCAAAAACCAAAAGTGATTATAATTATGGGGCCACCAGGCGCTGGGAAAGGAACTCAGGCAGAATTGTTGGCTGAAAAATTTAATCTTTATTACTTTGAAACTAGTAAAGTTTTGGAGGAGAATTTTAATCAGAAAAAAAAGAATTCTTTTATTGAAACAGAAGGTAAAAAGTATTTCATTAAAGAAGAAGAAAAGTTATGGAAAGAAGGAAAATTATGTAGTCCGCCATTTGTCACTTTTTTAGTAAAAGAAAAAATAAAAAAATTATGGGAAGAAGGGAAAAATCTAATTTTATCTGGTTCTCCAAGAACTCTTTATGAAGGAAAAAAAATAATACCTTTGATAAAAAAATTATACGGAAGAAAAAATATTCAAGTAATTCTACTTGAAATTTCTCCTCAAGAAACAATTTTTAGAAACTCTCATCGGAGAATATGCAAATTAATGCGCCATCCGATTTTATACTCAAAAGAAACAGAAAAATTAAAAACCTGCCCTTTAGACGGCTCAAGATTGATAAAAAGAGAAGGATTAGATGATCCAGAAACAATTAAAGTAAGAATAAAAGAATATAAAGAAAGAACTCTTCCTTTAATAAATTATTTGAAAAGCGAAAAATTAGAAGTTAAAAAAATCAACGGTTCTCCGCCACCGGCAATTGTTTTTGAAAATATTTTGAAAACAATTTAATTCGCATGATTCAAATTAAGTCACAAGCTGATATTGAGATAATGGCAGAGGGCGGGAAAATCCTGGCAAAAATAATGAAAACCTTGGAAAAAAAAGTTAAGCCAGGAATTACCACTAAAGAATTAGACAGGCTTGCTGAGAGCCTGATTTTAAAATCCGGAGGAAAATGTTCCTTTAAAGGATATGAGGGTTTTCCAGCTTGTCTTTGTACTTCGGTTAATGAAGAGATTGTCCACGCTATTCCTTCAAATAGAATTTTAAAAGAAGGAGATATAATTTCTTTAGATTTGGGAATTTTTTATAAGGGTTTTCATACTGATATGGCGATAACTATTCCAGTAGGAAAAGTTGATCCTGAAGTTCAAAGATTAATTCGGGTAACAAAAAAAGCTCTAAAAAGAGGAATTAAAAAAGTAAGAATTGGTAATACTTTTGGTGATATTGGAAACACAATTCAACGATATGTTGAATCACAAGGTTTGAATGTCGTTAGAGAACTTTGTGGTCATGGAATTGGTAAAGAATTACATGAAGACCCTCAAATTTTAAATTTTGGGAAACGTCATACTGGAGAAGAAATAAAAGAAGGAATGGTTTTTTGCATTGAACCAATGGTGACAATGGGGGATTGGAAAATAAAAAAATCAAAAGATGGCCACGGTTTTAACACCCAAGATGGTTCTTTATCAGCCCATTTTGAACACACTATTGCCGTAACCAAAAACAGCTGTCAGGTATTGACAGAATTAAAATAAAAAATATACTAATCATTAATACATAAGATCTGACCATTTTGGCAGGCCCTCCCAAATTTTGCTTCAAAACTTGGGAGGTAAGCAGAAAGGAGAAAATTTGGATATTTCTCAAATTAGTGCAATATTTCTTTTAATTGTAATTGCTTTCATAGTGATTTTATGGGGGGCGATAATTTGGATTGGTGTAAGGCAGTATTAAGGGGCGTTAGTTTATAAACTACACGCCCTATTTTATTTTTAAACTTGGAAATGGTATAATAATTTAAATCTATGAGAGGAAAAAACAAAAAAAATAAATTTCCATCAGAATTACGGTTTGATTTAATTTCAAAAGATTGGGTTGTTATTGCTACTGGTCGAGCTAAAAGGCCAGAGATGTTTAAAAAAGAAAGAAGAATAATAAAAGAGGTTCCAAAAGAGAAGTGTCCATTTTGTCAGATTGAAACTCAGGAAAGTCCTACTTTAATCTTTGCTAATGGTAAAAAAAGTCCTTATAAAATTGGCGAGAAAATTCCCAGCAATTGGACAACCATTGTTATTCCCAACAAATTTCCAGCCTTTTTGCCTTATTCAAAATTAAAAGAGAAAATTGAGGGAGGTTTATATCAAACAATGAATGCTGTTGGATTTTGTGAATTAGTTATAACCAAGGATCATAAAAAATCCCTTGCTTTACTACCGGTAGAAAATGTAAAAGAAGTGATTGATAGTTATCAAGAAAGATATTTAACTTTAATGAAAGAAAAATTTGTGAATTATATTTCTATTTTTCACAATGAAGGAGCTGAAGCAGGAGCTTCCCAATCTCATTCTCATTCTCAAATTATTACTACTCCTTTAATTGATATTGATTTAGAAGAAGCTCTTTTGAATTCAAAAAAATATTATAAAACAGAAAAAAAATGTATTTATTGCCAAATGAATGGATGGGAAATAAAAACCAAAAAAAGAATTGTTTTTGAAAATAAAGAATTTTTAGCGGTTTGTCCCTTTGCTTCCAAAACAGCTTTTGAGGTTATTATTTCACCTAAAAAACATTTGCCATATTTTGAAAAAATCACAGAAAACGAAAAGTGGGAATTGGCAAAGATATTAAAAACTGTTTTATTTAAACTTTACAAGGGCTTAAATAATCCTGCTTACAATTTTTATTTACATACCGCTCCTTGCGATGGAAAACCTTATCCTTATTATCACTGGCATTGGACCATTTTGCCAAAAACCGCTACTTGGGCTGGCTTTGAAATTGGGACAAGAATGGAAATTTCAACAATTGAACCCGAAAAAGCGGCAAATTATTTGAAGAAACAATGACTCCAGAATTAAAAACATTTTTAATTGCTATGTCGCCAATTATTGAATTAAGAGGTTCAATTCCTCTTGCCCTTGAAGTTTACAAATTACCAGTCTGGTCCGCTTATTTTTTCTCAGTTTTGGGCAATTTAATTCCTTTAATTCTAATTATTTCAGTTTTAGAACCTATTTCCCAATTTTTGAGTAGAAAAATATATTTTTTTAATAGATTATTTGCTTGGATTTTTCATCATACAAAATCAGCCCATCAATCAAAATTTGAGAGATGGGGCAAAAACTTAGCTGTAATAATTCTCACCGCTACTCCTATTCCTTTTATTGGCGGTTGGACAGGCGCAATTTGTGCTTTTTTATTTGGAATTCCATTTTGGAAAGCTTTACCATTGGTTGTGACAGGATGTTTAATTGCAGGTTTAATAGTCACAGGCGCCACCTTAGGCATGTTTCATTTTTTAAAAATATGAAACTGCTTATTGTCACAAATTGCCTCCTACTAATTCCTCGTTTCATTTGGAATAGTACGGGGTAAATAAATGTAATCATTTTTATGAAACTGTTTATTATAGGAAACTGGAAGATGAACCCTAAAACATTAGCCGAAGCTAAGCAGCTTTTTAATTCGGTGAAAAAGGGGATTAAAAATATTAAAAATGCCGAAATTGTTATTTGTCCTCCCTCCATTTATTTACCAGTTTTGGCTACTTTCATCTTGACCAAAGGCACTAGGAAGTTTGTTTTAGGTTCACAGAATTGTCATTGGGAAACGGAAGGGGCTTTTACCGGAGAGATTTCTCCAGTAATGTTAAAAAATTTAGGCGTGGAATATGTAATTATTGGTCATTCAGAAAGAAGACAAATTTTGAGAGAAACAGATGACATGATAAATAAAAAAATAAAAACAGCAATTAAGGCGAGATTAAAACCGATTTTATGTGTTGGCGAAACGGAAGATGAAAGAAGAAAAGGAGAAACTTTTAAAGTTTTAAAAAATCAACTTCAGCAAGATTTAAAAGAATATAAATTGAAAATTAAAAATTTAATTATAGCATACGAACCCATTTGGGCTATTGGCACGGGAAATCCTTGTTTGCCGGAAGACGCGAAAGAAGTCTTATTATTTTTACGAAAAAATATTCGCCAACTTGTTAAAATAAATGCTAAATTTTTATATGGAGGAAGCGTTAATTCTGAAAACGCCTTTAGTTATATCAAAAAAGCGGGCTTTGACGGACTTTTAGTGGGCGGGGCTTCTTTAAAAGCAAAAGAATTTATTAAAATCATAAAAACGATAAATTAAATATATAAACCTAAATTTAATAAAAACAACATTTTCAGTGTTGATTTTTTTTTAATTTTATTGTATTTTGAATTGAGAAATTATGGGAAATATTTTAGATGGAAATTTTTATAATCCCACAAAAGGCAATCTTTCTTTAGAAGAAACAATTAGAGAAATCGTTAATTATATTACTGAAAAACCGGAAAGATTTTATGATATCATTGTTGGTTGTGATTCTCCTTCCAGCGAAACGCCTTATTTTCCGGTGGTAGTGGTTGTTTTAAGAAAAGGAGAGGGCGGTCGCTTTTTCTTGAAAAAAATTACTTATAAAAACAGAAAATTTTTTAATTGGCATCAGAGAATTTTGGAAGAAGTTTTACTTTCAATTGAATTGGCTTTAAAAATGAGGGAAAACCTTTCATTAAAATTAAAAACCATTACCGAACCACTTGATTATCAGTTCCGTTACATTCATGCTGATGTCGGCGAAAATGGTATAACAAAAGAAATGATAAAAGAAATTATAGGATTAATAAAAGGCAATGGTTTTGAACCAAAGATAAAACCAGAATCTTTCGCCGCTTCGGTAGTAGCCGATAGATATACCTAAAAATTAAAGTAAAAAAATTAAAAATGTCATAACCACTTCAAGTGGTTTTTATTATTTGAAAAAAATGTAATTTTTAGTAAAATAAAATAATGTCCTCAAATAATTTAAGAAAAATATTTTTAGATTTCTTCAAAAAGAAAGGGCACACAATTGTACCTTCTTCTTCGTTGATTCCTACTGACACTTCAGTACTTTTTACAACTGCTGGAATGCAACAATTTAAACCTTATTACCTCGGAGAAAAATCACCTTATGGCCAAAATGTCGCTTCTTGCCAAAAATGTTTTAGAACTTCTGATATTGAAGAAGTGGGAGATGAAAGACATTTAACTTTTCTTGAAATGCTGGGGAATTTCAGTTTCGGGGGATATTTTAAAGAAGAAGCAATAAAATTTGCCTATGAATTTATTTTTAAAGAATTAAAATTGCCAATAAAAAATGCTATTTTTACGGTTTTTGAAGGAAACAAAGAGATTCCTGAAGATAAAGAATCAGCTGAAATTTGGGGAAAATTAGGGATACCAAAAAACCAAATTAAAAAATGCGGGAAAGCTGACAATTTTTGGGGACCAACCGGCGATGAAGGCCCTTGTGGTCCGACAACAGAAATTCATATTAATGGCACGGAAATTTGGAATCTTGTTTTTAACGAATACTATCAGAACAAAGAAGGAAAACTGACACCTTTAAAACAAAAAGGCGTTGATACTGGAATGGGGCTGGAAAGATTGACAATGATAGTTCAGGAAAAAACATCGGTTTTTGAGACAGATTTATTTCTGCCGATTATTAACGAATTACGCATTAAGAAATACGAATTAAAAGACATTAAAGCGGAACGAATTATCGCCGACCATATAAAAAGCACCGTTTTTTTGGTTTCTGAAGAGATTTTACCTTCAAACGTGGAAAGGGGTTATATTTTAAGAAGGATTTTACGAAGAGCAATAAGATACGGGAAGATTTTAAATCTACCAAAAGAATTTTTAATACCCCTAGCCCAAAAAACAGTTGAAATATATAAAGATGTTTATCCGGAAGTTAAGTCAAGAGAAACAGATATTTTAACAGTAATCCAAAACGAGGAAGAAAGATTTGAAAAGACATTAGAAAGGGGGATAAAAATACTCTCAAAATGTTCAAAAATAGATGGCAGAGAATTATTTAATATTTATCAAAGTTATGGTTTTCCTTTTGAACAATCTTTAGAAGAACTAGAAAGGGAAGGGAAAAAAATTCCTCAATCTGAAGTTGAAATAATTAAAAAAGAATTTAACGAAGAGTTAAAAAAACATCAAGAAATTTCTAGAGCAGGGGCTGAAGAAAAATTTAAAGGAGGTTTAATTAATCACTCTGAAAAAGCAATTCAATACCATACTGCAACCCATTTGCTTCTTGCCGCTTTAAGAGAAGTTTTAGGTCCAGAAATTTATCAAAAAGGAAGCAACATAACAACTGAGCGGTTGAGATTTGATTTTAATTATCCCGAAAAACTAAACGAAGAACAGATAAAAAAAATTGAGAACTTAGTTAACCAAAAGATAAAAGAAAACATTACCGTAGAGATGATTGAAATGCCAAAGGACCAAGCGCTTAAATTTGTTAAAGTTTCTTTTAATCCGGATAAATATGGTAATTTTGTAAAAATTTATAAAATTGGAAATTTTAGCATTGAGCTTTGCGGAGGACCTCATGTGAAGAGAACTGGTGAGCTTGGCCACTTTAAAATAATAAAAGAAGAATCTTCTGGGGCGGGTATAAGAAGAATCAAGGCAATTTTGGAATAAAAATTTTTGTGATAAAATATACTTAATGAAAATTATTTCTCTTTTTAATCCCAAAAAGACAAAAAATCATTTCCTTGCATTAGATATTGATAATGAAATAATAAGAGCTATTTTTTTAAAAAAAGAAAAAGAGAAAATTATTATCATTAAAACCTTTCTTGAGCCGATTGAGAGGCCGGAGCTAAAGGATAATTTTAATCTTTGGGCAGATTTAGTTAAAAAAGCTGTTTTTAAAATAATTAACGAAATTAAAGAAAAAGTTCAAACAACTATTTTACTGAAATTACCAGCGCGCCTATTAAAAGTTGAGTTAATTTTTTATTATTTAATAAGGAACAATCCAAAAGTTAAAATCAAAAAAGAGGAAGAGACAAAAATTTATCATGAGGTTTTAATTGGGGCAAAAAAAGAAATTGCAAATCAATTTTTCAAATCTTTTGGTATTTTGCCGGAAGATCTAGAATTTATAAAATTAGATATTTGCGAAACTAAAATAGACGGTTACACGGTACCTCAACTTTCCGGCTTTAAAGGACAAGAATTAAGCTTTAAAATAATGGCGCTTTTTTCGCCAAAATATTATTTAGAACCTTTTAAAGATTTTAAAATAGTTCATTTGATAGAAGGTTTAAAGAAAATTTTTGATGAAGGTATTTTCATTGAAATAAACGATGACTTAACTCAAATTTTTATTATAAAAGAAAGAAATTTATCTTATTTTTCAGAAATTCCAATTGGAGGAAATGATTTTAAAAAATTACTTTCTCAAGACTTAGGAATCAGTGAAAAAATGGCTGAGAATTTAAAAGAAAAATATTCTCAAAAACTTATTTCTGAAGAAAGCCGCCAAAAAATTAAAAGTATATTTAATACACTTTCCCAAAAATGGTTTTTAGAGTTTATATCTAAACTAAAAGAATCAAAAATATTTCCTTTACCATCTAATGTCTACCTTATAGGACCAGAAAGCACTTTCCCCGATATCAAAGAAAAGATAGAAGACATAGAAGATTGGAATTTTAAAGTTTTTAATATCGCACTGGAAGATTTTAAGAATATTGAAGATAAAACAAAAAGTTTAAATAATTTTCAATTTATTCCTTCGCTTTTAATTTGTTATACTTTATTATAAAAATATGCCCACCCAAAAAATATACGATATTATCCCGCCAAAAATAACAAAAACAACGATAAAAACAGAAAAAAAGATAGAGGAGGAAAAAAGAAAAGAAGAAAAAGAAATAACTAAGAAATATATTTTTGAACAAAAAAACCCAGTTCATTTTTCTCCCTTTAAGACGTCAATTTTAATTTTAGTTCTGATTATTTTATTTGGCGGCGGAATTGTTTGCTTCAAGTATTCTTGGGCTGAAGTTGAGATTTGGCCAAATTTTGACGAATTTAATTTTAAAAAACAAATAGAAATTAACCAAAATGTCAAAAACGTTGACGTGAATAATTTTTTATTGCCCGGGAAAATATCTGAGATTGAAAAAGAGATTTCCCAAGATTTTTCTTCTTCTGGAAGGGCAATAAAAAAAGCAGAAGGAGTTATTAGGGTTTTTAATAATTATACCAAGGATCAAGTTTTAATAAAAAACACTAGATTTATATCAACTGATGGTAAATTATTTTATTCAAAAAACAAAATTATTGTTCCTGCTGGAAAATATACTGATGTTGGAGTAATAGCAGCAAAAGAAGGGGAAGAATATAATATTGGACCTTCTGTTTTTTCTATTCCTGGTTTAAGCGGTTTACCTCAGTATTACTCCATAACAGGCAAGTCTTCTTCTCCTATGGCAGGTGGGGGAGAAGTAAAAGTTGTTTCTCAAGAAGATTTAGATAACGCCAAAAATGTGTTAATAGATAAATTAGTTGAAGAGGCTAAATCTTCGTTAAATAAAGATTTTATTTTATTAAATGAGGCAATCTCTAAAGAAATTGGCGAAATATCAGGACCAAAAGTAGGAACAGAGCTTGAATCTTTTAATCTTAAACTCAAAGGGAAGGTTTATATTTTATCTTTTGCAAAATCAGATTTAGACAATCTTGTCAAAGAGTTTCTTTTATCTCAAACTCCGGAAGGCAAGACAATTAATCTTGAAAGTTTAAAAATAGACTGGACAGTGGATTCAGTTGATTTAAAAAAGGGAAAGATTGTTTTGAATTTAAATTTAAGCGGAACAATGTATTCTATTATTGATGAAAATTCTTTAAGGGAATCTTTAGCTGGTAAATCTAGTGAGGAGATTCAGATTATTTTTAGCTCTGTTTCTCAAATTAAAAATTTTCAAATAAAATTTCACCCTTTCTTTTTAAGAAAATTTCCCGAAGAAGTTGATAAAATTAAGTTAAAAATAGAAAATTAGTAAAACTGTTGACTCAATTTGTTATTTCTGATATACTAAAACACATTAAATGACAAAAGAAAATAAAAAACCCTTTGTCAGAGAAGGGGAAGTAATTGAGACTTTACCTAGTTTAAGTTTTAGGGTAAAATTAGATTCTGGTGAGGAAGTACTAGCGCATTTGGCTGGAAAATTAAGGCTTTATAGGATTAAAATTTTGGCAGGGGATAGGGTGAAAGTAGAATTAAGTCCCTACGACGAAAAAAGAGGAAGGATAATTTATAGAATAAAATAATTTTATAAGATATGAAAGTTAGGCCATCAGTTAAAAAAATTTGTAGAAACTGTAAGGTTGTTCGTCGAAAAGGACGAGTTTATATAATTTGTAAAAATAAAAAACACAAACAAAGACAAGGATAAACTATGCCAAGAATTGCAGGAATAAATATTCCGGAACAAAAACCAATAGAAATTGCTTTGACCTATATTTATGGAATAGGTCGTTCTTTGGCGCGGAAGATTTTAAACCAAACTAAAATTAATCCATTATTACGTGCAAAGGATTTAACGTCTGAACAAATTAATCAATTAAAAGAAATTATTGAGAAAAATTATAAAGTGGAAGGGGAATTAAAAAGAGAAATAATGACGTCAATTAAAAGATTAAAAGATATTGATTGTTGGAGAGGTATGCGTCATATAAAAGGATTGCCCGTTAGAGGTCAAAGGACAAGAACCAACACTAGAACCGTTAGGGGAAACGTAAGAAAAACAGTAGGATCAGGTAGAAAACCACCACCAGAACCAACATAACAACCGCCAAGATAATACTGATAACTATGCTGGATAAGCGCTGAAGCAATATCAGTATCAATCAGCGGCAGGGTCGCCAAAGCCACTGGCTAAATCAGTATTTTCATTAAGTGAAAGAATATGGGGAAAAAACGTATTATTCAAAAAACTGAAAAAGAGCTTTTAGAAGAAAGAGACAAAATAGAAGCAGCAGTAAAAAAGGAAATAAAATTAGAACCCTCTCAAAAATTTAAAGAGGGAAAAGTTTATATTATTGCCACTTATAATAATACAATTATAAATTTAACCGACTCTCAAGGAAATGTTTTAACATGGGTTAGCGCTGGAAATATTGGTTTTAAAGGGACAAAAAAATCTACTCCTTTTGCTGCTTCAAAAGTGGCTGAAGCTCTTGCTCAAAGAGCTCAAAAATTAGGAATAGGAAAAGTACGGGTTATAATAAAAGGCGTGGGAGCTGGAAGAGACTCAGCCCTTAGATCTTTAGCTAACCAAGGTTTAGAAATTACTTCAATTAAAGACGATACGCCTATACCGCATAATGGGTGTAGACCTCCGAAAGTACGCAGAGTATAATTTTTATTATTTTTATTTATGTATATTGATTCAAAATGTAAAATTTGTAGAAGAGCGGGGCAGAAACTTTTCTTAAAAGGAGAAAGATGTTTGGGGCCGAAGTGTGCAATGATAAAAAAATCGTATCCTCCCGGGAAAAAAGGGAAAAGAAGAATGTCTCCTCTTTCTGAATACGGCAAAGAATTAAGAGAAAAACAAAAATTGAAAAATTGGTACGGCTTAAGAGAAGATCAATTTAAAAAATACGTAAAAGAAGTTTTAAAGAAAAAAGGAACAGAGAAAGTTACAGGTGCAGAATTAATAAAAAAATTAGAAACTCGTTTAGATAACGTAATTTTTAGATTAGGATTTACAAGTTCTCGTTCTCATGCCAAACAATTAGTTGGACACGGTTATTTTTTAGTCAACGGAAAAGAAGTTAATATCCCTTCTTATCAGGTAAAAAAAGGAGACATAATAACTTTTCGTTCTTCAGAAAACAAAAAAAAGATTTTTCAGCAAATCGCTACAGCCATTAAGAAATATCAACTTCCATCATGGTTGAAATTAGATAAAGAAAAATTAGAAGGAAAAATTATTAATTATCCAACAATAGAAGAAACAATTCCTCCGGCTGAACTATTGTCAATTTTTGAATTTTATTCACGTTAAAATAATGAATAATGAATAGCAAACAATGAAAAAAATTCACTGTTTTCTAGTCATTATTCTTTAAATATATTATGATTCCATTACCACTTCAACCAAAAATTATTGAAAAAAAAGGAAACAAAGCAATTTTTGAAATAGAAGCTCTCTATCCTGGTTATGGAGTAACAATTGGCAACTCCCTCAGGCGAGTTTTACTTTCTTCTTTAAGCGGAGCAGCCATTACCCAAGTAAAAATTAAAGGAGTGTCGCATGAGTTTTCAACAATTCCCGGTGTTTTAGAAGATGTAATTACTCTTTTACTAAACCTAAAACAGCTAAGGTTTAAAATGTATTCTGAAGATCCCCAAAAAGCAATTCTTAAAGTAAAAGGCGAAAAAGAAGTAAAAGGATCTGATTTTGAATTACCTAGCCAGTTAGAATTGGTAAATAAAAATAATCATATTGCTACATTAACAGAAAAAAAATCGGAACTTGAGATGGAGGTAGTAGTTGAAAAAGGATTAGGGTATGAAACGGCAGACAAAAGAAAAAAAGAGAAATTGCCCGTGGGCGTAATTGCAATTGATTCTATTTTTACTCCTATAAAAAATGTAGTTTTTCGTGTAGAGAATATGAGAGTAGGAGAAAGAACGGATTTTGATAAGTTATATTTAGAGATTGAAACTGATGGTACAATTACTCCCGAATTAGCCCTTTCCCAGGCCTCGAATATCTTGACTAAACATTTTTCTTTAATCGGAGAAAGTTTGAAAGGAGCGCAAGAAGAACATATTTTAAAAGAAGGAGATATTTTAAAAACAAAAATTGAAGATTTAAAACTTTCAAATAGAACAATTCACGCCCTTCAAAAAAATGGCATACAGACATTAGCTGGTATTATAGGAAAGAATGAAAAAAGTTTAGCGGAATTGGAAGGAATGGGAGAAAAGGCTATTAAAGAAATAAAAAAAGCTTTAAAAAAATTAGGAATGGAACTTAAGACAGAATAAAACTATGCGCCATTTAAAGAAAAAAACAAAATTTAATCAAAAAAAAGCTCTTTTTAAGAGTTTACTTTCTAATATAATTTTAAAAGAGAAAATTAAAATTACCCAGGCCAATGCGAAAGAACTCCAAAAATTAACTGAAAAATTTATTACAAAAGCCAAAAAAGGAGATTTATCATCAAGAAGATATTTACTTCGATATTTAAAGCCAAATCTTGTTAAAAAATTAATTACAGAAATCGTACCAAGATATAAAGAAAGAAATGGGGGATATACAAGAATTATTAAACTTGGTCCAAGAA
>Ga0272448_1000918_pt1 | contig 42125 bp, 43 predicted proteins | sample YNPCB0191_FD_202220 | JGI IMG/M metagenome (GOLD analysis project Ga0272448, IMG submission 202220) | Hot spring sediment microbial communities from Yellowstone National Park, WY, United States - YNP-CB-019-1 | ecosystem: Environmental > Aquatic > Thermal springs > Hot (42-90C) > Sediment...
CTATCAAGTGATTGCAATTAAGCCTGATTCGCCCTTAGTTGAACAGATACGAGATAAACTCGGATATTTAAGGAGCAACACTTAAATTTATAGATTCTGCTAAAGACGCGGATGATCGAAGGGCTAGCCACAGCGTGTGGTCAATGATGGCCCGCCCCTTGCCCATTTTCCGCTAATTTGCTCTCCATGGTGCGCCCTGCCTGAACGATCTGGAAAACATGCACGTTATATGCACTTCCCCAACAAAATGAGAAAGGCAGGTCCGATGATCTATCGGTCACCTGCCTTATTTATCGTTATTTTCTGGTCGGAACGATGGGATATGAACCTCCAGCCTCCGGCCTTGGGTGGCTGCCCGGACCCCGTTCATCTGGAATCCGTGCACAGGAAATGCACAGGCAATAAAAAGAAGCTAACGACCAATCATTAACCCCTTGAAATTTCTGGTCGGGACGAGAGGATTTGAACCTCCGACCCCCTGAACCCCATGCGGTCCAGGGGGTTTTTCACAAGTGGCGATATACTCACAATAATTTGAAATCACTACAAAAAAGGGTGTGGAAATAATTGGAATCATGGGGCCAGCTAAGAGGGTTGAAATGATAAATTGACACAAAATTGACACACATTAGAAGCCCCTCCACCTGGTGGCGTGGCTTTATCCTTCTTTCCTTAGCCCTGGTGAAAGCCGGGGTTTTTTTACTTGACATAGACACCTCATAGACATATAATGTCTATATCAATGGAGGACACCCCCATGGTTAGCTCAAAAGATATTCTCAGCAAAACCGGACTAAAGAATATTAAAACCTTAACCCGTTGGTACAAAGCGGGCATTATTCCTGAGCCTTTAATTAGGACACATCCATCTGGAAGAGGAAAAATGGCTTATTGGCCAGATTGGGTGCTTGATCGGTGTATTAGACTTGTGGAATTACAAAGACAGGGGCATTCTCTCCGCTCTGCTGTAATGCAAATGGACTTAGAAAGAATCAATAACATAATGAATGAGGTCAAGGAACAACCTTCGATTTCAGCTATGCTTGAAAGTAAATCTTTTGCACTTAAAGACGGTCAACCCACAAATTTATTAAATTTATTTTTCGCTGTAATAATGCAGGATATTAAAAAGGTTATCTCTGACCCTGATGCTATCAATGTATTGCTATCAAAAATGAAGGAAAGAAAGATTATCGACTTAACATTATCTTTTTTAAAAGCTGGATATAACCCTATATTGCTTTTTGATGGCACTGACATTGACATAACAACTGATTTCATGGTTAGCCACCAGCTAAGCTATAAACCTCAAAACGGCAAGGTCATAATTGTTGTTCAACTTTTAGGCCCCGTTCAGAAAGCCTTTTCTATCATAGGCCGCAAATTTCCTGATATTCCCGATGGAACGTTAGCATTACCCGCCCCCAAAATTTGGGCGAAAAATAAAGACTTACTTGTTGAATATGACATTTACCTTGGCGGGGGCTTAGGTTTCGAGTTGATAAGGGAAACAGCAAAAGTAGTTGGAAGGTTAGAGGATACCAAAAATTTGGAGGGGGAATAAATTTTACGGGGTTAAGTGATGAATAAAAATAGCTTTCACCATGAACACCTCTCAGATTTACGGCGATCCGGCCTAACCGATGAAACCATCCGGGCGGCGGGTATATACACCGTCCCCCCTGGGGAGATCGGGAAAAAGCTGGGAGGTGGGGACGCCGGAGTAGAAAGTCTGCTGGCCTTCCCCTACCCCGGTTGTGAAGGCTATGAGCGTTTCAGGGTTTGGTATCAGGAAGGCAAGAGCGGCCCGAAATACAAGCAGAGATATGGAACCGGCAACCACCTCTACTTGCCCCCCACGGTTGACCTTGCGGGCGATTCCCGTTTACTGGTGGTGGAAGGCGAAAAGAAGGCCCTGGCCTTGGTACAGGCCGGCTACCAGGTGGTGGGCTTGGGCGGGGTGTGGAACTGGTGTGAACGGGCTGAAGGTTACAAGAGACCAAAAGAATCCCGGCCCATTCCTGACCTTGACCGGGTGAACTGGCGGCGGACCGTGACCATCCTCTTTGATTCCGACGGCCATGAAAACGGGAATGTGCGCCTGGCAGCCTTTCGCCTGGCCCGTGAGTTGAGCCGGCGGGGGGCAAAGGTGAACGTTCAATTCATTCCCATGGTGGAGGCCCAATGAAGGCCGGGGCAGATGACTTCCTGATAGCTTACGGGGTGAAGGCCCTGGAAGACCTTCTTGAAACCCCCTTTCCATTTGACCCTGCACTTTCGGATGAAGAGGTTGAAGTCGCCTGGCAAACAAAAGACCTGACCCCACAGACCCCCCTACCCGAGAAATTGAAGCGCCTGGCAGCCCTGACCCCCACCTTGGCCCGCTTGTCAAATATGGAAGTGGCGACGATCCTGGAGGAACTGCGGGCGCGTCTGAAACTGAGAGGGGAGGACCTGGCCGGCCTGAAGGCGGATGTTAAGAAGGCCCGAAAAGACCGCGAGGGCAAGGGGAAGAAAGCCCACGGTAAACCCCAAGAAATAGGCGATCTTCAAGAAGGCTTGCGCCTGCATCCGGCCATTGACTTTATGGCGGATGCAATGACCATCGGCTTCCGGGTGACCCTGGCCGATAACGAGCCTGGCCTTTTGCTGGTTTTTTCAGACGGCCAGGGAGTGCGGGCGGACGTGAACCCGGAAACCATAGAGAGCGGTGAACGGGTTTACCAGGTAATCCAGAACTCAGCCCCACCTTATCTTCAAGATGTGTGGGGCCTGGAAAGATTGAAAGCCTTCCTGGATCACCCCGACAGGCCGAATGCTCTCTATATTGAAATCAAAGAGACGTTGCGGCGCTTCCTTGACCTTCCTGAACCTGCTTACGGCCTGATAGCAGCCTGGATAGTGGGAACCTACTTTGCCCACCTGTTTACCGCCTTCCCCTTCCTGCATTTTTTCGGCCCCAAGGAAACCGGCAAGAGCAAGTGCCTTGAAGCCATGAGGTATTCTTGCTTCAATGCCTGGAAAGGCCGGGACATAACCGCGGCGGCCCTGGGAGACACAGTGGACGGCCAGAGGGGGACCGTGCTTTTTGACCAGGCTGAAAAATTGAATAGCGAGAAGGAAAACGGGAGCCTGCTTGGCCTGCTGGCCGATTCGTATAAGAAGGCGGGGGGAAGACGGCGGGTATTGGATACCGGAAGTAAGGTGGGCCGGGCGGTTCTCGAATTTTCCACCTACGGCCCCAAGGCATTCGCCTCCACCAGGAACCTTGACGCCGACTTATGGGACCGGTGCGTTAGAATCCCCATGACCAGGACACGGCGGAGATTGCCGGATTTGGAAGGCTCTGAGCCGATATGGGGAGAACTCCGGGACAAGCTTTACCGCTTCACCCTGGCAGCCTTCAAGGAAGTGCGGAGCTATTACCAAGGGATACCAGGGGACGGCACAAGGTTAAGCGAACTGTGGAGGCCCATGCTTGCGGTACTTCAAGCCCTGGGAGTGGAGCAAGGGGAGATTGAAGAGGTCCGGGGCCTATTCATGGCGGCGGCGGAAGAAACCCGGCATGAACCTACCCCCTGGGAGAGTAGGTTACTTGAGGTATTGATAGAGGAAGCCGGGAAGGGTGCCCAGGTTTTTGAGTTAACAGCCGCAGAAATCATAGACCTCATGGCCATTGAAGGAGACAGACAGCCTACTCGAAAATGGGCGGGAGATATTCTCTCCCAATTTCATCTTTATCAGGACAAGCGCCGCGCCAAAATACAGGGGAAAAAAGAGACAGTTTATCAATTTACCCCTGCCCGAGTCATTGAGCTTTGCAGCCTGTACCTCAGAGAAGACGGCCCGGATGAAAAAGCCTCAACAAAAAATGGGGATACCCGCCAAAATGACGTGTCCCTCTTGTCCACCGGTAATAATGCCAATGATTCTAATAAGATTGAGGGGACAAAAGAGAATCAAGGGACACGTCCCCACCTGTCCCCTTTGGAAGGGGAAGAGCATAAGGGACACGAGGGGACACGTCCCCAGGAAATGACCTGTTCCCTTTATCATGCGGAAAGCATTGCAGAAAATGACCGGGGACATGAGGGACACGAGAAATCAGGGGGTATGGAAGAAAAAATTTTTGCAGACCTTTGGGAAGGCGAGCTATGAGGCCGGGAGAGGCGGTTATCGAACTCAGCCGCATGGGGTTCAAGTTTGAAGTTGCCGACGGCAAGGTCCGGTATCGGTATGAAGGCCCTGGCGAACCGGACCCCGGCCAAGCGGTACCCTTGCTTGAAGTGGTGAAGGCGCACAGGGATGAAGTGGCCTTTTTCCTGAAATGCCATTGTCCCCGATGTGGCGGGGTAGTGTTTGGAACCTTTGAAGGCAAGAGCCGTTGTCTGGCGTGTTATTGGGAATCAGAGAAGACAGGGAAGCAAGACCTTGGCAGAACTGAACTTCGCAAAACTGCTTAATTCCGGTGACCTTATCCGGCCTGATGAATTGGCCAAGGGCATGAAGGTTGCCCAGGGGACCGTTTACGCTTGGGTAGAGCGGGGCCTGATTCCCCATATCCGCCTTGAAAAGTGCATCAGGTTTGACCCGGCGGAAATCCGGGAGTGGCTTGAGAAGAAGCGCAAGGCGGCCAAGAAAAATCCAGGCGGGGGGACACCCCAGGCGGCCACCTGATACGGTATCAGAAAGCATGGAGAAATTATTAGTAAATACTAATAGTTATAAAGACAGGTGTCATTCAACTGTCAAGGATTTTGTCCTCATGCCCCACAAGAGAAAAGACGCAAAAAACCCGGTGATAGTCCATGGTCTTTATGCAGACCTGGCCAAGCGCAAGATAGACGGGAGAACCAAGCTGGCCAAGGCCATGAGGGAGGCCCGGACCGGCCTGATTCAACTATTCCCCGGCGGTCAAACGAACGCGGCGGCGGGATTACTCATTGACCGTATTCTTTTCAAGGCCCTGAAATTGAGCCTCTATGAAACCCAGGACCTGAAGGGGATGGAGGGGCTAAGCCCAGGATCGGAGCAACGGTATCTGAACATGGCAAACAGCCTGAGAGAGGATATACGGCTTTTAACGGCCCTGGCCCAAAAGCAGACCCCGGAAAAGGAAGTCCCCGATTTACAGGAATACCTTGCAGCCCTGAAGGAAGCCGGTAAAGGGGCGGCCATTGTGCCTGTGGAGGTGGGGCCAGGAGAGGGGGAGAGTAAATGAGCCGTAAGACTGTGGGGAAACCCATGACCTTTGATAATATCATTGAACGCATGGCGGCCATACACAAAGCCAAAAATGCGGACTATGGAAGCTCTTATAATCTTGCGCCGGCGCTATTAGGCATTCCGGCCCATGTGGGGCTGCTGGTGAGAATGACTGATAAGTTGGCCCGTGCTTGCCGAATGGCCCAACGGCAGACCCCACAGGTGGAGGGGGAAGCCTTGCAGGACACCTTACTTGACCTGGCCAATTATGCGGTTCTGGCGATCCTGGCCCTTGAAGGAAAGAGGAAGAACGAACCCGAGCCATGATTAATATCATTCAGGCCATAACTGATAAGCACTTATTTAAGCCCCTCTTTAGGGACATGGCTTCCTGGGAGGCGTCGCAAACCTTCTTAAAGGCCCTGTTTGCTTTGCCCATGAAGAAGGCAGAGAAGGCTCAGTATCGTGAATCCACGGGCCGTGAGACAATCCCAGGACAGCCATTCCGGGAAGCCTGGGTAGTGGCCGGGCGGCGGTCCGGGAAGAGCTTCATTGCGGCCCTGGTAGCCGTGTTCCTGGCCTGCTTCAAGGACTACAGGCCCCACCTGGCCCCTGGGGAGCGGGCGCATATCCTGGTGATTGCCGCAGATCGTGGCCAGGCTCAGGTGATCTTTCGTTACATCAAAGGTTTCCTGGCTTCTGTCCCCATGCTGGCCCGGCTGGTGGAGTCAGAAAAAGCAGAGTCCATTGACCTGACAAACCGGGTGACCATGAGTGTGGCCACATGCAGCTATAAGAGCGTCCGGGGGTTCACGGCGGCGGCGGTGATTGCTGATGAGGTTGCTTTCTGGCGATCCGATGAGGGGGCGGACCCGGCCACAGAGGTTATAAGGGCGGTGCGTCCGGCCCTGGCCACTATACCGGATTCCCTTTTGCTGGGAATTTCCTCCCCTTATGCCAGGTCCGGCTCCTTGTGGGAGGCTTACCGCAAGCACTACGGGGAAGATTCTGACACCCTGATATGGCAAGCCCCCACCAGGTTGATGAACCCTACCGTTTCTCAAGCACTGATAGACCGGGACATGGCCGCGGACCCTGAGGCGGCCCGGAGTGAATGGGAGGCGGAATTTAGAAGCGATCTGGCCAGCTTCCTTGATCCAGAAGTCATTGAGGCCGTCACGATCCCTGGACGCTATGAGCTTCCCCCACAAGCCAGGGTACATTACACGGCCTTTGCGGACCCCTCAGGCGGGCGTGGGGACGCCGCGGCCCTGGCCCTGGCCCATGCTGAGGGGGAGCGGGTGATATTGGACGTGGCCCGGCGCTGGCCGGCCCCCCATGATCCGGCGGTTGTGGTGGGGGAGATGGCCGGGATTCTCAAAGCCTACGGCTTGCGGCGAGTAACCGGGGACCGTTACGCCGGGGCCTGGCCTGAACAAGAATTTTTAAAGCATGGTATCACCTATCAGGCGGCGGCCAAGGATAAGAGCACCCTTTACCTTGAGCTTCTGCCCCTGGTGCTTTCAGGGAGGGCTGAGATTTTGGATATTCCCCAACTTTTTTCGGAGCTAAGGAACCTGGTGAGGCGGACCCGGAGCGCCGGGCGTGACTTGGTGGATCACCCCCCACGGGGTCAAGACGACCTGGCGAACGCCACAGCGGGGGCCTGTGCCCAGGTGGGGGCAGAGGTAAGCCGGCCCAGGCCGCGAATCCGGTGGCTTTAGCCATGGACTGGCCTGGAAGCCCCCAGGCGGTTCAGGTCCCCCCACCCTGGTTTCCTCCCTACCCATGGCCGGCTCCCGGCAAAATAATTTTCTGAGAAGCCCCAGGGCAGGCGATCCGGGGTGAGGCAAGGGTAACCCCGTCATCTGGAATAAGAACTTATCCCCTTGGTCTTAAGTTTTCCTGAATCATGGCCCCTCTTGAAATATTAAGTATCCGAGTTCTTCCATTTTGTGCTAAAATATATTTTGATCTTTGGGGAGCTTAAGGATTGTAATTGTCTAAACTTGTGACTGACCCCTTTAAATTAACGGCGGTTAACGCCTTTGAGCATACCCGTCGGCATATCCTCAAGAGTCTCCTGTAATCCTTGGGTGAACGCCTTAAGGCCACCAAAGGAACCCGGCAAGTTAAATTATGACTACTGCTGAAATTAATACATATATTAAGAATTTTTCCCTGAATAAACAATATGGGCTATTTGCTGATGGCCCTAATGCTGTTATTGAATATATCAATATCGGCAATATTGAGGTGCCTAAGTATATAAATGAGTTTTGGACATCTAAACAAAGACAGGCATCATCTATTCATGAGATATCATATAGAGCTTGTTTTAAACCTCAATTGCCACAATTTTTTATTCAATTATTATCTAGCGATAACGATGTGGTTTATGATCCTTTCTCTGGAAGGGGCACAACACCGATAGAAGCCGCGCTTTTGGGTAGGCAAGTTATATCTAATGATATAAATCCATTAAGCGAAATATTGACCCGTCCTCGGTTAATGATACCTGATTTTAAAGATGTTGAAAAAAGGCTTAATACTATCAATTATAAAAAGCAAGCCAGAGCTGACATAGATTTGTCTATGTTCTATCATCCAAAAACGGAAAGCGAAATAGTTTCTTTGCGTGAATATCTTATAGAAAAGGATAATTACGGTGTCTCAGATGAGATTGATAATTGGATAAGGATGGTCGCAACAAATAGACTAACTGGACATTCAAAAGGTTTTTTTTCGGTTTATACTCTACCTCCAAATCAGGCCGTTTCTCCTGATAAACAGATAATGATTAACATAAAACTAAACCAAACACCTGATTATAGAGACACTAAAAAATTAATATTAAACAAAACGAAAAGTTTGTTGAGGAATTTAACTGCTAAGCAAAAAGATTCTCTTAGAAGAATTGGAGGGACTGCACTCTTCTTTACCGAAGACGCAAGGAATACACCAGAGATAAAAGATGAAACGGTGCAATTAGTAGTTACATCTCCACCGTTTTTAGACACAGTTCAATATTCTAAAGATAATTGGCTGCGCTGTTGGTTCAATAATATAGATATACAAAATGTTTCTGAAAGAATAACAATGAGCAATAAGGTAGAAGAATGGACTTATGTCATGAATGGTGTTTTTGCAGAATTATATCGTGTCTTAAAAAAGGATGGTTGGATAGCCTTTGAAGTTGGTGAAGTAAGGCGAGGGAAATTAAAGCTTGATGAATATATTGTCCCCTTGGGGTTAAATAATGGCTTTAGTTGCGCCGGAATATTAATAAATACACAAGATTTTACTAAAACATCAAATATATGGGGGATTAAAAATATGGAGATCGGAACAAATACCAATAGGATAGTTATATTTAAAAAATAATTAGTGATGCGAAAGGAATTCATATGAAAAACAATTATATAAAAAACCTTGAGAATGTTATAAAGCAAATGCTTACACCCTTGAAAAACATCCCCCTTAATTTAGTTATAGAAGCTATTTCAGGATATAGCATTACCCCTTTTGATAAAGATAATGAGCAAGACAAAATAGTGCTTGAGAAGCTAAAAGGTGTTGCGAGGACAGCAGGGACAAACATTAATGCTAATCCGATAAATAGACCAAGGCCAAATGAAGTTGGTAATGATATAGAGCCATTTGTTAAGGAAGCATTAGCAAAGATAGGGTATAAACCCAAAACACCATTAACAACAACAGGGAAAAGGAAAAGCACTGGCTACCCAGATATAGAATTTGAAGACGAATTCGGAAGAACTGCTTACTTGGAATGTAAAACATATAATATAGAAAATATCGCAACAACACAGCGATCATTTTATCTATCACCATCGGAAGATTTTAAAATAACAAAGAACGGCCACCATTTTGTAATATCGTATGAGATATATGTAGATGGTAGGACAGGAACAAATAATGTCTATAAATGTAAGCAATGGAAGATACTTTCAATTGAAAAGTTGTTAGTAGATGTTAAGTACGAATTTAATTCTGATAACCTAAGACTTTATGCAGAAGATTTAATTTTGGCTGAAGGCGAATTATAAAGCTGGACAAAAGTGGCTTCTTTGTCCAATTTCTCCCCAGGTCTAATGCGAAATTCTCATCTTCTAATTTGACCTCCCCACCTGATTATGCTTGCCTGCCCCCAAAAAGAAAATGAGCGTGCCTTGCAGGCCATGGCCCCGGGGTTTGTCCTACCGATGGAAGGACCGTGCCCCAGGGACCCGCATAGGTCTCACCGCTCATGTTTAAAGTAAGGGTAACACAGGGTATTGTCAAGCATTATCTTTATGGGGGTTCACCGGATAACCCATTGAAAATACTAAACGTGGCGCGGGGACTTGAACCCCTGACCTGCTGGGCTTGGAACCCCTGACCCCGTTTTCTCCCCCCTTCTTTTTCCCCTTTATCAGAACAAAGAAACCCAAAGCCCCAGAGGGGACACGTCCCCCGATTTTCTCATGTCCCCCGTAACCAATCAATATTACAACTTTATTTGCTGGGGACATGAGGGACAGGTGATTTCGGGAGGGGCATAGAAAAAATTTGACAGGTATATTTTTCTCTTGACAAAATATATCCAATGGCTACAATTGAACTATGACAGGGAAGGAATTACAGGAATGGCGGCGGAAGTGGGGGTTATCCCAAGAGGGTTTAGCCCAGCGTTTAGGCGTGATCCGGGTTACTGTGGCCCGCTGGGAAACCGGGACGCGGGCCATTCCTTCCTTTCTTTCCCTGGCCTTAGAGGCGTTAGAAAATCGGATGGAAAAGGAGGGGCGTCATGGCGAAGGTGTATAAGCGGGAGGGTCCCAGAGGCGTTTCCTGGGTAGCGGATTGGCTCACACCCGAGGGAAAGCGGCTACGAAAATTCTTTGAACTCAAGAAAGATGCTGACGATCACGTGGCAAAGGTGCGGGTTGCTAAGAGGGAAAACCGCTATCATGATGTGTTTGACGTGAAGAAAGAAACCCTGGTGACCTTCAATGAACTGGCAGACGAGTATGTTAAAAATTTCGGCGGGCAACGGTCTTTTGAGGGCTTCAAGCGCCATGTGGTGAAGGATTTGCGGGAAGTGTTTGGGGACAAGCGGCTTTCTGAAATTACCTACCTTGAGCTTGAGACTTACAGGAACCGGCGCAAAGATACCCCCACTAAGGCGGGCAAACCCAGGACAGACGCGAGCGTCAACCGGGACATGGCGATCCTGGGGCATATGTTAAGCAAGGCGATTGAGTGGGGGATGCTGGAAACCTCCCCCTTCAAGAAGGGCAAGCGGCTGATGTTCAAGGAAAACAATCAACGGCTGCGCTTCCTTGCGGATACTGAGGTTGAGGCCCTGATGAAGGCTTGCAGCCCCCACCTGAGGCCCATAGTGGAGGTGGCCCTTTTGACCGGCATGAGGCGGGGGGAGCTTCTCGGGCTGAAGTGGGAGCAAATCAGGAACGGCTTTATCTACCTGACCGAAACCAAGAGCGGCAAGGCCCGGCAAATCCCGATCAATGACCGGCTGGCAGAGGTTTTCAAGGAAGTGCGCCGGGAAAAGCAGCTAAAATCCCCCTATGTGTTCTGCGATTCCCAGGGGAGGCGGTTCTTTGAAGTAAAGCGGTCCTTTGCTTCAGCTTGTCGGCGCGCCGGCCTGGAAGACTTCCGCTTTCACGATCTGCGCCATACCTTTGCTTCCCACCTGGTGATGAACGGGGTAGGCTTGAAGGCGGTACAAGAGCTTTTGGGCCATGCCGATATTAAAATGACCATGCGTTATGCCCACCTTTCCCAGGCCCACCTTATAGAAGCCGTGGCGGTGCTCAACAACTTGGGCATTGACACAAAATTGACACAAAATCCCCGCCAAAACAAAAAGGCTGACAGCCTTACCTCTGCCAACCTCTTGTAATTCCGGCTAATCTCTGGTCGGGACGAGAGGATTTGAACCTCCGACCCCCTGAACCCCATTCAGGTGCGCTTCCAGGCTGCGCTACGTCCCGACAAAGATTGAGTTTAACAATCCTGAGACCCCCTGTCAATGCTTGTTGCGGGTCCGGGCCCGAGGTTTTTGCCCGAAAACCGGTTTTTTGGAAAACCAGGTTGAAATATTTCCTGATTTTTGATAGTTGTTAAATTTCGTGCCCGGCCCTCTTATCCGGGTGGAGGTATACTTGTGACAAGGAGATCGTGATGTCCGGTAAAACTGCAACTATCCGCAACCTGGCCTTTATCGGCCACAGCGGCTGCGGCAAGACTTCTCTCGCCGAAGCCCTTCTTTTCAGTACCGGCGCTACCAACCGCCTGGGCAAGGTGGATGACGGCACTTCCGTTCTGGACTATGAACCCGAAGAGCTCAAGCGCAAGATCACCATCTCCTCCGCTTTTCATCATTATTCTTATAAAAAGCACACAGTCTACCTGGCCGACACCCCCGGCGACGACAATTTCCTGGCCGACACCCGGGCGGTTCTCCACGTGGTCGATGCCGCAGTGGTGGTCGTTGATGCGGTGGACGGAGTCAAGGTGGGCACTGAAAAAGTCTGGCAGACCGCCGATGAGCATAACCTCCCCCGATTGGTGTTCGTCAACAAGATGGATCGGGAGCGGGCCGACTATAATCAGGTTCTGGCCGGACTGAAAAACATCTTGGGGGCCCAGGTCGTCCCCATCCAGTTCCCCATCGGTCAGGAAGCCGATTTCAAGGGAGTGGTGGACCTGGTAAACCTCAAGGCCTATGTCGGCAAGTCAGGCAAAATGGAGTCGGGTCCGATTCCCGCTGACCTCAAGGACGAAGTCGAGCAATGGCGGGGTGATCTCCTGAATTTCGCGGCGGAGAGCGATGATGCCCTGATCGAAAAGTTCCTGGAAGAAGGCGATCTCTCCCCGGAGGAAATCTATCAGGGCCTGCGGGCGGGCACCCTCAAGGGCCAGTTTGTCCCGGTCCTCTTCGGCGCCACCCACGACAACCTCGGGTATGAATTGCTCCTGGACGCCATCAATCTTTACCTTCCCGCCCCCGAAGACCGGGGCCCGATCAAGGGCATCAATCCCACCACCAAAGAAGCGGTGGCCCTGGACCCCGATCCGGACGGTCCCCTGGCCGCCCAGGTTTTCAAGACCGTGGCTGATCCCTATGCCGGCCGCCTCTCCATCTTCCGGGTTTTTTCCGGCACCATGAAGTCCGACGCCACCGTGTTCAATGTCACCAAATCAGTCCCCGAGCGCTACGGCCAGCTCTTTCTCCCGGAAGGTAAAGGTCAGAAGCCGGTGAGCGAGGTCGGACCAGGGGCCATCGCGGCGGTGGCCAAGCTTAAGGAAACAGTCACGGGGGACACCCTGGGCACCGAGGCCAAACCCGTGTTGCTGCCGCCCCTGGCTCCCGTCCGGACTATGATCACTCTGGCCGTGGAGCCCAAGAGCAAGGGCGACGAAGACAAGGTGTATTCCTCCATCCAGCGGCTGCTGGAGGAGGACACATCCCTGAAGCTCACCCGCAATCCCGAAACCAAAGAGATCCTGCTGTCCGGGGTGGGAACGGTGCATATCGAAGCCACCGTCGAGAAGCTCAAGCGCAAGTTCGGTGTGGAAGTGAACCTCAAGCAACCGAAGGTGCCCTACCGGGAGACCATTAAAGGGTCCACCAAGGTCCAGGGGAAATACAAGCGCCAGTCCGGCGGCCGCGGCCAGTACGGCGACACCTGGCTGGAAATCTCCCCCTTGCCCCGGGGCGAGGGCTTTGTGTTTGAGGATGCCATTGTCGGCGGCGTTATCCCCAAAAATTATATCCCCTCGGTGGAGAAGGGCATCGTGGAGGCCATGCAGGAAGGGGTGCTGGCTGGCTTTCCGGTGGTGGACGTCAAGGTCCGACTCTACGACGGCTCCTTCCATGAGGTGGATTCTTCGGACATGGCCTTCAAGATCGCCGGCTCCATGGGCTTCAAGAAGGGCGTGCAGCAGGCCAATCCCATCCTGCTGGAACCCATCATGAAGATGGTGGTCACCGTGCCCGAAGAGAATATGGGCGACATCATCGGCGACCTGAACGGCCGGCGGGGCCGGGTTCTGGGGGTGGAGGCCCAGGGGCGCAACCAGGTCATTACCGCGCACGTGCCCATGGCCGAGGTGCTGCTCTATGCTCCAGACCTTATCAGCAAAACCGGAGGCCGGGGCACCTTTGATATGGAATTCTCCCACTATGAAGAAGTGCCGCCGCACCTGGCCGAAAAGATCATCGCTGAGGCTCAGGCGGCCCGGGAGAAGGAATAGTAAAATCCTTCAAGGAGGGCCGGGAACTGCCAAGTCCCGGCTCTCCCCCAGCCTTTTCCCCTCCCCATGATGCCCGACCCTGCGGACCGGGCCGACGGTTCTCCAACCTTCCAGGAGATTTTCGCCAAAAAGAACTTATCCTTAAGGCTATGGGAAAAAGGTATGCCCAGGTCATCCACAGAGCTTTCGAGATCGGTATTTTTCTCAAGGGGTTGAATGGCGTTCTGGAACTGCTCGGCGGCCTGCTTTTGCTTTTCCTGCCGCTTGCCACCATCAATTCTGTGGTGGGGCTGCTGACCCAAAATGAATTAAGCGAGGACCCCAGAGACCTTATCGCCAATTTTCTGGTGCGCTCGGCCCATGATTTGTCCGTCCGCGGTCAAGTTTTTGGCGGTTTGTTTCTCCTGAGTCATGGTCTGATAAAAATCGGCTTGATCGTCGCGCTCTTCCAAAGAAAATTATGGGCCTATCCCCTGGCCATGGCGGTGTTCGGGTTATTCATTGTTTATCAGATGTATCGCTACACCCTTTCCTATTCCGCCTGGATGATTTCCCTGAGCGGGCTGGATGCAGCGGTCATCCTGTTGACCTACCTGGAATATCGCAACCTGAAGGCCGAGGATCTATCAAGAGGACCAGATCGTTAAGCCGGGGTCGGTGGCCAGGTGCTTTCTAATATCCCCTCGTCTCAAGGAAAGCTGCAATCCGGGGGTCTGTCTGCCATGGTCCGGTGGGGTTTTCTTGAAAAAAGCTAGTGGCAAGGCTTCCCGGCTGTGCTATTTTTTATTAAAGGTAACAAGACATGGCATTGGCAAAAGAAATGAAACCCGACTCCAGAGTGGTGGCGGTTTCAGTCAGCGACCGCAAGGGCGTGGTCAAGGAAAACGTGTCCCAAGCGGAATTGGTGGTGGATCACGGGGTCAAAGGCGACGCCCACGCCGAGGGAGGCAAGCGCCAGGTAAGCCTGCTCGCCCTGGAAGGCATCGAGAGGATGCGGGCGGGCGGGGCGGAGGTCAGGCCCGGCGATTTTGCCGAAAATATCACCACCCGGGGACTGGCCGTGGACAAACTGCCCGTCGGCACCCGCCTCCGGATAGGAAAGACGGCGGAACTCACCATCACTCAGATCGGCAAGGCCTGCCATCACGGCTGTGCCATTCGAGAGCTGGTGGGGGACTGCATTATGCCCCGGGAGGGAGTCTTCGCCCAGGTGGATAAAGGCGGCTTGGTGCGGCCGGGGGATCTGATTGAAATCCTGGAGATTCCGGGAAATCCTGAAACTCCGGCATGACGAAAGGAAAAGCGGAAATGCAGGGTGAACAATGTCGGCCACCTCTTTTCAGGTTAACCGTGGTCAGCGGGATAACCCTCCTTTGCGCGATCCTGACCTTTTGGGGGCCCGAAAGTTTCGGCCTGCCGGCCGCTCAGGCCTTGACAGCTCCAGCCAAGCCGGGGGCTTTTACCCCTCCGCCAGGAAGTGCCGAACGCCAGGCTATCCTGGAAGCGCTCCGCCAAAAACTGGAAAGCCTGCATCAGATAAAGATGGTCTTGCCGGTGAAGTATCTTAAAGTTCACCAAAACTGGGCCTGGATTCAGGTCCAGCCCCGTTCTCCGGACGGCACTGGGAGATACGAGGATGTGCACGCTTTGCTTCAGAAAAAAGCCGGTTGCTGGCAGGTCGCGGAGATAGCCTGCACCGAGGAAGACAACCCCGATTGCCTGGGGGCCCCAAATTACTTCAAGAAACTCAGGGCCAGATTTCCCGGCGCTCCGGCAGACATCTTTCCGGGGCCGGTCCCATAACCTGCCAGAAAGAAGCAATGTTTACGGTGGGCCTTCTCACGGTGAGTGACAAGGGCGCAGCCGGCGACCGGCAGGACACGGCCGCCCCGGCCCTTAAAAACCTCCTCGATCCCCGCTGCTTTGAGGTGAGACGCTATCAGATCGTGCCGGATGAGTACGAGGACATTGTGGCGGCGTTGGTCTCCTGGAGCGATAAGGACAAGCTGGACCTGATACTCACGGCCGGAGGCACCGGCCCCGCACCCCGGGATATCACCCCGGAGGCCACCCTGGCGGTGGCCGAGCGGCTGGTACCGGGGATCGCCGAAGCCATGCGCGCCGCGGGCCTGGCCAAAACCCCCCATGCCATGCTCTCCCGGGGCGCAGCCGTTATCCGGGGGAGCACCCTGATCATCAACCTCCCCGGCAGCCGGAAAGGTGCCGTCGAAAGTCTGGAAGCCATCCTGCCGGCGCTGCCCCATGCCCTGGAGAAAATCAAGGGCAGTCCCGCAGATTGTGGAACATGAAAAGGGGGGCCAAATCCTCTTATGCGATTATGGCCTTTGCTCTGCAAAGAGAATAATGACCCCTACGCGGGGGAGGGCCAGGGAGCGGCGGCCCCCTGCCCTCCCCCCACCCCCTCCTCCCAACCCTTTATGATTGGCCGGGGAAGACGGGACTCTTAAAAGACCGCCCCGTGACCTTAGCTTGCCTCGGAGGCCTGGCTTTCCGCCGGTGGGGGCGGTTCGCCAGCTCGGGAAGCCTGGATCTTCTCCCGCAACGCGGCAATGGCCTGGTAGTGCCGCTGTTTGGTCTCCTGAATCATCTGCGCCTTGGCGAGGCGGTCCTGCACTTCCTCGACGGCCATCGGGTTGACTTCGCCTCCCTCCACCGCCTGGTGAATCTGTCTGCCCAGGAGACGCCAGGCCCGGCAGAGGCGCTGCTGGTGAAAGCAGATGACCAGGTAGCGCCCCAGGATGAGGAGACGGCGCCACAGGTTGAGGAGGAAAATTTTCAGACAGCGACCAATGGCTGCCAACCTCCGGCCAGGCTGTTTGGCAGGTTCAGACGCCATGGCAAACTCCTTTTCGGGTTGGGGGCCGGGCAGAGCCGCCGTCGCCTGCCTCAGCCAGCACCTCGCGCAGTCTGGCCGCGATCCGGGCCGGGTGGCTGCCGGGCCAATAGAGACGTCCACACCGGGGGCAGCGAAAAAATGCCGCCTGGGTGTGGAACACGTGATCCGGGACCATCCCCAGGGCCGTCTCCCGGGGGACGGCTTCCAAGAGATCGTTGCATTCCCCGCAGCGGCTCAGGGGAGCCAGGTCTTTGCGGCTGATCTTCAAACGGCGCAGGACCTCCACCAATTGGTCCTCGGGGTCATTGGCGGTCAGGATGAGCAGATCATCCCGCTTGAGGCGGCCGAACGCCGCCTGTCTGGTCAAAAGAAAGGTTCCGGCCTCCGGAGCGGGCAACCCTGCCCCTCGGGGGGAAAAGCCGGCTAACCCAGCATCAAGACCGCAAAGCCTGAGCCACTTGACTAAGCCCTTAAGGGGCCGGTCCACCAGAAATTTCATGGTCTTAAGGGCTGAACCGCTGCTCCCGGCGGCTTCGGCAACGCCAAATCGCCCTGCGTCAGGGACGGATTCGGGGTGAACTCCTTGTAAGTCAGCCGCAGGTCCACTTGGGAGCCGGCAGTGACCAACTTGACTTGCTGGGGCCGGCCGGGAGCCAACCGGTCGAACTCCGCCAACTCAGCACTGAAGGCCAAACGGCCGTCCGCCCCATACCATTCCTCTTTGCGGGGCTGGAGCTGGTCGGCGGTTACCCACAGGCGCTCCTGGGGGGAACCGTCGCTGTTCAGCCATTCCAGCAGATAGTCGCCGGCTTCAGCTTTCAGGCGGGAGGGGGGGCCCGGGCTTAGAGGCAGGTCGCCCACCATCAGCCGCATGGCCTGGGAGGGTTTCACCCCCGGGGGGAGGAACGCGGCCAGGTTGCCGGGGGTGGCTGGACCCTGAAAGAATTTATTCTCCCGGGGGAAAAATATTTCCACCGTCCGGCCGTTGGTGTAAAAGCTCAGGACAGAGCGCCCCAGGGGGTCCCTGAGGTCCACCCGGAGGGTCTCGGGGAACTTTCCCTTGACCAGGGCCGTACCTGTGGCATTCTGTTCCGGGGAAATCAGGGTGAGGCGTCCCTTGGCTTCAAAGGCCTGCAACTCGCCCCGGCGCGCCCGAAGTTGCGCCAGGAGCTGTTCGGGAGTGAGCTTCTCGGCCACCACCGGAGGTTGGGGCGGTCGCATCAGCCCCCGGCAGCCTACCAGGGCGGCGGCAACCAGGACCAGGATAACCCAGCGCAGTTTCATAAGGTTTGGTTCTGAAGCCGGCGCTCAATGGCGTCGATCTTCTGCCGCAGGCGCCGGACGTCAGCGTTCTCCAGATGCAAGGCCTTCCGGTAAACCCGCAGGGCGTCGTGCAGACGGTTCTGCTTGATGTACGCGTCTCCCAGGTGCTCTGCAATGGTGGCATCGGTGGAGAGCTTGCGGAACGCCTTTTCCAGCTGCACCACCGCCTGGTCGTAGAGCCCCTTTTTATAATAAACCCAACCTAAGCTGTCGATAATCTGGCCGCTGTCCGGTTTGGCGGCCAGGGCCTTTAAGATCAGGCGCTCGGCTTCGTCCAGGTTGGTCCCTTCTTCGGCGTAGGTGTAACCCAGGAAATTGAGCATGTCCGGGTTATCCGGTTCCAGCTCCAGGGCCTTCTTGATGAGCTTGATGCTCTCGGGTCGGTTTTTTGTTTTCTCATAGAGGAGCGCCATCCGGGAATAGAGCTCCGCGGACTGGGGCAACCGTTTCACCCCCTCTTCCAGAGCGGTGATGGCCCGGTGCCACAGGCCATCCTCCTCGTAAAAATAGGAGATGGTGAGGTAAACCTCCTCCCGGGCCGGGTCCAGCACCTTGAGTTCATTTAAAATCCGCCGGGCCTCGTCCTTCTTCTGGTCCTGGTAATAAAGATAGGCCAACCGCAGCCGGGCCGGGACATAAAAGTCCGTACCCCGTTCCACCCCATGGTACATTTGAATGGCTGCCTTGGAGTCCCCTTTTTCCTCCAGAGCTGTCCCGATAAAATAGCGGGCCTGATTCTTGTAGCGGGGCTGGGTGAGCAATTGCTGCAATTCCCGGATGGCGTCGTTCAGATGCCTCTGCTCCAGGTAGATAAGCCCCACCTGCATAAAGGAGCTGGGGCTGTCCTTTTCCAGGTTCTTCACCTTCTGAAAGGCCCGGCGGGCCAATTTATCCTTGCCGCTGGCCAGATAAAGGCGGCCAATGCCGGCCCAGGCCCGGGAACTGTTGGGCTGTTGCTGGAGGATCTCCCGATAAAGAAGCAAAGCCCGGGGGTATTGTTTTTCCTGCTCCAGAACCAGGGCCAGGTCATACTTGGCCGGCAGGAAATCCGGGTCCTTGGTCAGGGTCAGGGTCAATTCCTGCTTGGCCTTATTAAGCTGGTTCATCTCCAGGTAAAAACGCCCCAGGTAATAATGCCCTACGGCCAAATCAGGCTCCCTTTTCAGGATGCCCTGGATGGCGTTGATGGCTTGGGGAAATCGCCGCTGCTGGGCGTAGAGAGTCGCCAGAAAAAGCCGGGCTTCCCGATTGTCCGGGTTGAGGACCAGGACGCGTTCGTAAGATTCGATGGCCTCCTGGAGTTGGTTCAAGCCCACATGCAAACCCGCCAGGAGAAAATGGGCTTCCTGGTTTTTCGGGTCGATTTTCAGGGCCTTTTCCACATGGCTGAGTGCCTTGGTCAGCTCTCCGTGCTGCTGATAGAGAATGGCCAGCTCAATTTGCAGGTCCGTGGAGTTAGGATCATACTTGGCGGCTTCCTGGTATTCCCGAATGGCCCCGCTGATATCGTCATCCAGCAGATACTGCTGGGCTTTGAGATAGTGATAATAAGACTGGGACTTGGAAGGCTCGACTTTGGGGACCTTCTCGGCCCGTTTCCCTAAGGGGATAGGAGGATGCACGGTCTGGCAGCCTGTCAGCCAGCAGGCTAAAGTCAGGCCGACCAAGCCAAAGAAAAGAATTCCGGCGGGCAATTTTCTCATCGGTTTTGAGGGGGGTACATGATTGGCCATGGCAGTTATGCAACAAATACCTCTGGTTAGTCAGTCAAAAATCGAGGTGCGGTGCTCCTCCCAGTCGGAAATTTCACTCCTCAAGTAATGCCTCAGTTTCTTGATGAGTCGGTCTTCGATCTGACGTACCCGCTCCCGGGAGACGCCGTGACGAGCCCCGATTTCCTGCAGGGTCAAAGGCCTTTCGGCCAGGAGTCGGGAATCCAGAATATCCAGTTCCTTGTCGTTCAAGGTCTGGCGAAACTCGGCCAGTTTGCGGCGGAACACTTCCTTGAGCTCGGCATTCGCCAGCATCTCCTCCACCTGGGGTTCGGTAGCCGGCAAGAAATTCTTATGGTATTCTTCCGAACCTTCCTTCAGCGGGGCATCCAGGGACAGCTCCCGTCCTCCCAGGCGCTGTTCCATCTCCACCACCTCCTCCTCCCGGACATGGAGGACATCGGAGAGGAGTTTGGGGCCTGGTTCGAAACCCAAGGCCCGCAGTTTTTCCTTTTCCCGCTTCAGGTTGTAAAACAATTTCCGTTGGGCCTGGGTGGTGCCGATTTTCACCAGCTTCCAGTTGTCCATGATGAACTTCAGGATATAGGCTTTGATCCAAAAGCTGGCGTAGTAGGAAAGCTTGATCCCCCGGTAAGGGTCAAATTTCTTGATGGCCTGCATAAGTCCGATATTGCCCTCCTGGATCAGGTCGAGGAGGTTTTTCATCCAGTATTTCTGGAATTCCAGGGCGATCTTGATGACCAGCCGGAGGTTGCTGGTGATGAGTTTATAGGCCGCCTCCTTATCCCCGGTTTCCCGGTAAAGTATGGTAAGATGCTTCTCCTCTTCCGGGGTCAGGAGGGTAAAGCGGTTGGCTTCCCGCAGGTATACCTGGAGTGGATCAAGCTCCGAAGGGATCGGGAGGGTGGCTTCTTCTTCGCCAAGCTCCTCTATCTCCGGCTCCAAAATCTCCGGGGTGTCCTGGGGATACTCGGGGAATTTCAATTCCCGTTCGTCGGTCATGGGCCACCTGGATTGGTCCTGGCTTGGTGGTTAAGGCAACGTCAGCCGGTCACCGATTCCTTCTAATCCGCCCTTCCCCCAAGGTCGGCAGGGCTTTGTTGATTATTTCCGGCAGCCACCGATTAACCTGGCGTTTATGAGGCCTCCGGTCCTACCAGATAAGGCGCATCGGTATTCCTTGGCGGGCCAGATGCTCCTTGATGGCCTTGATGGTATAGGCGCCGTAATGGATCATGGACGCGATCAAGGCCGCGTCCGCCCTGCCTTGGGTAAGCACCTCAGCCAGATGTTCGGGGCGGCCGGCTCCCCCGGAGGCAATGACGGGAATGGACACCGCCTCGGAGATCATCCGGGTGAGAGTCAGCTCATAGCCTTCCTGGGTGCCATCGGCGTCAATGGAATTGAGACAGATTTCTCCGGCGCCCAGGCGTTCCGCCTCTTTAGCCCACCATAGGGCATCGAGGCCCATCGAGGTCCGGCCCCCATGGATCACTATCTCGTACCCCGAGGGAATCTGGGGGGAAGGACTCACCCTTTTCACATCCATCCCCAAAACGATGCACTGGCTGCCGAAAGCCCGGGCTCCGGCGGCGATGATGGCGGGATCCAGGACTGCGGCGGTGTTGACGCTCACCTTTTCGGCCCCGGCCAGGAGCACCTCCCGCATGTCGTCCAGGGTCCGGATGCCGCCCCCCACCGAAAAAGGGATGAAGATTTCCCGCGCCACCCGGCGCACCACCTCGATCATGATATTCCGGCGATCGCTGGACGCGGTGATGTCGTAAAACACGATTTCATCGGCCCCGTCCTCATAATATTGCCGGGCCATGGCCACCGGGTCGCCGATGTCGAGGTTGTTGCGGAATTTGATGCCTTTGGTGGTCTTGCCGTCCCGGACGTCCAGGCAGGGGATTATCCGTTTACTCAGCATACCTGCCGTCCCAAGCCAGGAAATTTTCCAGGATTTTCAAACCGAATCGTCCGCTTTTCTCCGGGTGGAACTGGGTGGCCACCAGATTACGCCAGCCGATGGCGCTGGGGAATCTGATGCCGTGCTCCGTGACCCCCAGGATCATGGAAGGTTCCGCGGGATCCGGGAAATAACTGTGCACAAAATAATATTCCGCGGTGGCGGGCAGGCCGGCAAACACCGGGTGGGAGCCGCGGAAGTCGACCCGGTTCCAGCCCATGTGGGGAATCTTGATGCCTGGCTGCCGGGGCAAGGCCCGGGTGCGTCCGGGTATGAGACCGAGGCAGGGAGTAGCGTTTTCTTCGCTGTAATCCAGGATAATCTGGGCCCCCAGGCAAATGCCCAGAATCGGCGTTCCCTGGCTGAAAGCTTCGTGCAAGGCCTGATCCAGGCCCCGATTTTTCAGAATGGCCATGGCTTCGCCTGCAGCGCCGACCCCCGGAAAAATAACTCGCCGGGCCTTGATCACCACCTCAGGACCCTCCGTCACCGTGCTCTCCACCCCCAGGGCCCTAAGACTGCGTACCACACTGGTGATGTTGCCGGCCTGGTAATCAATAACCACGACCACTTTAATGGCTGATTTCCCTGAAAACAAGGAATATTCCCTTACCTCTAAAAATGTAACAACCACCGGGATGGGAGTCAACATGATTATGCCGGATCCCGAACCCTGGCTGGAAAATCCGGACTAAAATGCTTCAGCCATCCCGGCAGGCTGGTTTTTTCCTTGACATAAGACCTCCATCATTCTAACTATAGCTATCCTGACCCACGGCCTGCGGCCCTGGAAGGGGCACTTTTCTCGGGGGGGAATCTATGAAGAGAACCTTGGGTCGACTCCTGGCCATTATCCTGGTGGTCACCTTCTTGTTGGGCCCCGGCCTCAAGCAGGTTCAGGCCGATGCTTCCGGCGCCACGGCCACAGCCGTTGCCTCCTGGACCGGCATCACCCTGGCGGCTGCGACGCTCGCTTATCTGGCCTGGCTCTACCGGCCGGCCAACCGTCCCGTGGATTGGAGCGTCAAGGGGCCCGGGGGCTATTACCTGGGACTTTACACCGGGGTCTCCTTTATTCCGACCATGGACTGGCATTACAAGTCCCCCGATTTTAATTTTGGTGCTCAAACCCCTTATCCTACCACCGCCTCAAATATCGCCCTGGGGACCTCACCCGTGGTAGGCGCGAAGTTCGGCTACTATTTCCATAAGCTCCCTAATATCGGCCTGGAGGGGGACTTCTTCTATTCCAAGCCCAGCGCCAAGAGTCAAAAAGTCAGGCTTTCGCCGCCGTTCCCGCCCAACAACGCCATTCCGGGGAGCCAGGCCCTTTTTCCCGGTCAGGACATGAACCAATGGACCTTGGCTATCCACATCATGGCCCGCTTGGGCCTCATCAAGGACGATGAAGTCCCCTTCGGCCGCCTCCAGCCGTATGTAGGCCTCGGTCCAGGCTTCACGGTCCTGTACGGCCAGGACGATTCCGCCAAAAACTTCGGCATCGACGGACTGGTCGGGGTGCGCTTCATGCTGCGCAAAAACCTTTCCATCTTCTCCGAGTTCAAATTCAACCACCAGTTTGCCGTGGAGCTTGAGCACCAGCGGCTCAAGCAGCTGCCCCCAGGCTTTCAAACGCAGCGGGCCATGGCCTCCTTCGACCTGACCATGTTGACCTGGGCAGTGGGCATGTGCGTGCATTTCTGGTAATTTTGGCCCTTTGCGCCGAGTTTGCCTGACAACCGGGCATGATTGTCAAAAAGGGGGTAACCATGAAAAAATGGAAGATGGTTTGGGTCATTGCGGCCCTGGCCTTGCTGCCGGCCCTGTCAGCCACAGCCCAGGCGGCAATGTACATGGAAGGTTACGTGGGAGGCAATGGCGCCAGCAACCTGGGGTCGACGGCCACGGTGATCGGAGGCTGGAGATTGGGCGTGTGGTTTGTCCCCGAAGGGGTGTTGGGGTTGAAGTACCCGAATTGGCTGAAACACTTCGGATTTTACACCGATATCAGCGTGCATGGGATAAGTTCTGATCGCCGCGAGCTCCAGGGGGACGGCTACATAGCCACTTTTGCCTTTATGCCCGCGGTCCGCTGGGGCTTCGTTAAGGACGAGGAAGTCCCTTTCGGCCGTTTTCAACCCTACCTGGCCGTCGGCCCTGCCATCTTTCATGCTGATTTCAATAACTTCAGCGGCGCGAAGGTATCGGCGGCCCTGGTGATGGATGCCGGGATAAGAGGCATGCTTAGCAGGAAATTCTCCGTGGATGTCTTCTTCCGTTACCGTTATGCCCAACAGAATGTAACCTATAATCTCTTCAGCGGTTGCGTGGGATTTTCTTACCACTTTTAAGTCCTGTAATATTTCAAGCCAAGTTCCTTGGTTTTACTTCCTCGCCAGGGGGGTACACCGGACAGTCCGACAACTGCACTTGGCCGGAAGCATTTCAGGATTGAGGTGTGCCCCTTCCCCCCCGCCAGCCAAAACCTCCCCTTAAGATTTGTGCCCCAGGGGCCGCAATTTCCGCCAGGACCAACCCTGGGGCACCAGGGGCTCCTCCTTAAGGGTACGCCACCAGAAATACGCGGCCACCACGGCAAACAGAATATCGGCAAGATAGGGGGCCAGAGCCGGATTCAGGGCATTGCTGAAGGCCAGACGCCAGGACGCGGTGAACACTACGTAGTAAATGAGGAAGGTGAGCAGGCCCACCACCAGCCCCCAGGCGCGCCCGTGGACCCGGGGGCTGAGCCCCAGGGGGACGGCCAACAGGCACAGCAGAAAGGCGCCCAGGGGCAGGGCCAGGCGCTGGTGCAGCTCCACCACCAGGCGGACGTAGCGCTTGGAGCCGGGGGTTTCGGTCCGGATGCCTTCCTGAAGTTCTCGGAAAGACATTTCCCGTTCGGATAGTCGGCCTTCAGTGGCAAAAAGCTGCAAGGGCAGCTCATAGGATTGAAATTCCACGGTCTGCAGGCGTCCCAGTTCCGGTCCCCATCGGATCACCAGACCCTCCGTCAGCCTCAAGACCATGGAGCCCTGAGCCGGATCGTAGTGGATTCGGCCTTTTTTAGCATAGATGGTCTGGGGATTTTCCGGCTCCCGCGCGTCGTTCACAAAAATCCCCTGCAAATTCCCGGCTTGGGGCCCCACCCGGTTGACAAACAGCATAAGGTTGCGAAAATCGGTATTGAAGGTCTGTTCCCGGAGGCCCAAGTCGGCCCTTTTTTTAACGACTTCGGCCAGGAGCTCCCGGGTGGATCTCTGTCCCCAAGGACTGCCGTAGGTGGTAAGAAGCAGGGTGATGAGGGCCGCCCCCAGGGAAAAAACCAGGATGGGGGAAAGCAGCCGAAAATAACTCAGGCCTGCGGTCTTAAAGGCCATCATTTCCTGGTCCACGGACAGCCTCATAAGAGCCAGGATGATGCCCACGGTCGCGGCCATGGGGAGGGTAAAGACCAGCAGGTAGGGGAACAGGTACAGGGCGGAATTGACAATTTCCTTTAATCCGATGCCTTTGACCAGGATCAGGCGGGTGATGAGCAGCAGCCGCCCGGAAAAGACAATGGTGGTGAAGGCCAGCAGAGTCACCACAAAGGGGGCCAGAATCTCCCGGATCAAATAGCGATGGATGATGAGGGGCATTATGCGGCTTTCCGTTTTCAGTTTTCGATGTTCGCCCAAAAATGCTCAAGATTATTTTCGGTGAGACGCGATTAAAAGACAATCATTCTTCCGGGCGATAATGTCATAGGTCCGGGAAACCCGGGCTTTAAGCCAGAACAAGTCCCCGGCCTTCAGATAAAAGAACACCAGGGGCCGGGAGGCGCAAAATTTCTGCAATTCTGCCATATCTTTCAGGAAAAGGCCGCAGTCCGGAGCGAGCCTTTGCCCGAAGTTGAGTTCAGTGCGAAATTCCAGGAGATGAAAAACCTGGCCGCTGTAAAAGCTCAAGCCTTGGGAATAGAGATAGATCCCTACCAGCGCGGCCCCGGGCTGCCAATGATCCCTCAGGGTCACCCCCAACTCCCGGGGGGAGCGCTGGAGCGCCAGGCGCTCCAGGCCCAAAGGCAGGACCGCCGCAAACAGGAGCGCCCCCGCCAGCAGGACTTCCAGCCGCCGGGTCACCAGGGTCGCGGTGGGAGCAAGAGCCAGCAGGACCAGGCTGGCGGGCAGATAAGGCTCCAGGAACGCGGCCTGCCGGACAAGCGGCGCCAAGCCCCCCGGCGGCCGGAAGTACAAGCCTGCCAGAAGCCAGCCCAGCGCCGCCCCGCTAATAAGGCTGACCCGTACACCCAGACGCAGACCCCTTCCCTCCGACTGGACCGCGGCCAGGCCCTCGCCCACCAGCAATGCCAGGGGCAATAGCGCCGGCAGGATATACGGAGCCAATTTCCCCCGGGACACGGAAAAAAAGCCCAGGATCACGCCGGCCCAGATCAGCAGGAAAATCCGGTCGCCGGCAACGGGTCCGGCCTGGCGGCCCAAACCCCAGGGCGCCAAGGCCGTCCAGGGCAGCAGCAGCGCCACCAGCAACGGCCCGAAATACCACCAGGGCTCGGCATGGTAGGTCACGCCGGACACATAGCGCGCCACGTGATGCTCCCAGAAAAAAAAGCGGGGGAATTCCGGGTAACGCCAGGCCACGTACAAGAACCAGGGCAGAACCACCGCGGCCAGGAGAAGCCAGCTGCCCGGCCGCACCAAGGCCCAGACCGCCTGGCGGCCCCGCCGGAAACCCACCGGCCCCCAGATAAGCCCCGCCAGAACCAAGGCCACCGGCCCCTTCGCCAGAACGGCCAGGGCCAAGGCCAGATAAGCCCAGGGCCACAGACGGGGCCGCTCCCGGCTCAAGGCCAGGTAGCCCAGCGCAATTCCCCAATCCAGGAAGAAGGTGAAAACCATATCCAGGGTAAGGAGTCGGGCCAAAATCACATACCCGCCGCAGGTGGCCAAAACCATGGCCCCCCAGAAACCTTGGCGCTCCCCCCACAGGGCCCTTCCCAGCCCAAAGGCCCAAAAAACCCCAGCCAAGGCCGCCAAGGCCGACGGCAGGCGGGCGGCCCCCTCGGTAAGGCCGAACGTCGCGAAGCTGAGAGCGGTCAGCCAGTACACCAGGGGGGGCTTTTCCAGATAGGGAACCAAGTTCAGGTGGGGGATGAGCCAGTCTTTTAAAAGGAGCATCTCCCGGGCGATTTCGGCATAGCGGCCCTCGTCCGGGTCCATGAGCCCGGGGGTCCCCAAACGGAAAAAGAAAAGGCCCAGGCCCGCGAGCACCAGGAGACCGGGATAGAGCCCCCCGGACACTTTGGCTGGAAGGCCCGCGGATATCCGGGGCGGGGAGGCTGATTCGGACATGGTTGTCGGGAAATTATGCCGGGTTCAGATCTGAGCACTTCCAAGCATATTAAATTCCTTTGTAATTGTAAACACATAAGAATTGGCCTTGTTCTTGCTCAATGAAGGTCTGGAGCAGGAGGAAAAACTCCGGGGCTGTCAGGGAAGTCACCCCCATCCGCTCAGGCTTACTCGCTTGGAGGCTCAAACCAAGGGGGATAATCATTGCAGATTGGCCGTAATGCCTTTATTTTATTTCGCCCCGGGTCATCCGCGAGCCACCGGAAAATATTGCCGTAGGCGATAAGGTCCAGATCAAGGCGGGTGTGATCCCGCGCCCGGAAACGGGCTTCACCGTCATCGGCAAAGCCAGGGCCTGCCTCAACCGGGGGGATATTGACCAGGCTCTCAGGTTCAACCATAAAGGCCTTGGCTGACTCCCGAAAAAAAGCCGTGCAGGCCTGGTTCAGGGAGGTAAAAAATTTTCATTCGGGTGCTTGACAGGCCAAAAATCCAGGCTATATTTTATTGCGATGATGCGCAACAAAGCAAAAATAACCTCGGACGCCGCCGGCTCATCGCCCCTGCCGGAGGCCAGGCTGTACGAATTGCAGGCGGATATCTGCCAAACCCTGGCCAACGCCAAGAGACTTCAGATACTTAACCTCTTGAAAGACGGGGAGATGTCGGTGGGGGACATGGTAAAGTCCCTGGGGGTGGCCAAGCCCAATCTCTCCCAGCACCTGGCGGTCATGAGACAAAAGGGCATTCTGGCGGTTCGCCGGGAGGGCACCACCATCTATTATCGACTGGCCACACCTCGGATTATCGCGGCCTGCGGGATTATGCGCCAGGTTCTGGCCCAGATTCTGGCCGAGCGGGGCAGCCTCTCCCAAAGCCTGGCAGCTCTTGACCCTGACCGTGCCGGCCTTTCACAGCCTGAGGCTTCCGATTAGTTCAGGGATTTTTTTTGCCAATTTTTGTTGCGTTATTGCGCAACAATATAAGGAGGTTTAAGCTTGTCGACGAAAAGATACCGGTGCGATCCATCCAGAGAATTTCTTTCCAGGGCCAAGAATCCTCAGAAAACAATCTCGCCTCGGTCAAAGAAGGCCCTCCTGTCCCAGGCGATGGCCAGCCGCCGCCTGAAGCAGGGCCTCACCGGGGCAGCCTTTATTATCTTCCTGGCCGCCGGCTGGTTTTTCCCCCTGATCGGCTATTTCATCCCGGTGTGCATGCTGGCGGGTCTCAGCCTGGCCGCGTGGCGCGGGCGCTCCTGGTGCAACTGGCTGTGTCCCCGGGGGGCTTTTCTTGATGCGCTGCTCCAAAAGATCAGCCGCCGGAAGAAAATCCCCCAGATTTTCCGGTCCACCCCTCTGCGCCTGGGCGTTTTGGCTCTGTTGCTGAGCGTTCTGACGGTGCAACTCCTCCGCCTCTGGCCGGACCCCTGGGCCATCGGGGGCTTTTTTATGATTCTGCTTACCGGGACAACGGCTGTAGCCGTGGTCCTGGGCAGCATCTTCCAGCAGCGCACCTGGTGCTACCTGTGCCCCATCGGCACCCTGTCCAGTTGGGTGGGCCGGTCCCGCCGTCCCCTGGCCCTGGCCGCCGAGCTCTGTGTGGATTGCCAACTCTGCGGCAAGAACTGTCCCATGCAACTGTCGCCGCAAGAAATAAAGCTTACTGGCCGCTTAGCAAACCAGGGGGACTGCCTGAAATGCGGCCTCTGTGTGGCCGGTTGCCCCACCGCGGCGCTGGCTTGGCAAATAAGCCCCCGGAAAAGCATCAAGAGGCCAATATCCTGAGCGCTCTTAAAGCCTCAATTACACGCCTAAGGAAGTGGGGAGGAGGCTGAGGGGTCCGTCAGGGCTTGGAAAGGTTATACTTTTTCATTTTGCGCCACAGGGTGGTGCGCGGCAAGTCAAGGATGCGGGCGGTTTCGCCCACGTTAAACCGGGTATGTTGGAGGACCCGGCGGATGTATTCCCGTTCCCGGTCTTCCAGGGTCCCGAAAGGCTCTGCGGCCTCCCCGGCATGTTCCCGGAGGTCCGGAGGCAGGTCGTCCACCGTGAGGATTTCCCCTTCGGCTAAAGCCACAGCCCGCTCCAGGAGGTTCTCCAGTTCCCGGACATTGCCGGGATAGGAGTAGGACAGCAGGATTTCCCGGGCCCGGTGGTCCATCCCACTGATTTTTTTGCCGAATTTCTGGCTGTAGCGGGAAAGGAAGTATTGGCAGAGCAACGGGATGTCTTCAGGGCGCTCCGCCAGCCGGGGCAGGGTAATCTGCACCACGTTGAGGCGGAAGTACAGGTCCTCCCGAAATCTGCCGGCGGCCACCTCCTGCTTTAAATCCTTGTTGGTGGCCGCAAGAAAACGCAGGTCAAGCTGAATGGGCCGGGCGGCTCCCACCCGGAAAATGCGCTTTTCCTGGATTACCCGCAGGAGTTTGCCCTGCATGGAGGGGGGCATGTCGCCGATCTCATCCATGAACAGGGTGCCGCGGTGGGCCGCTTCCATGAGGCCGATCTTGGTGGTGGTGGCCCCGGTGAAGGCGCCCCGCTCATAGCCGAACAGTTCGCTGGCGATAAGCTCTTCGGTAAAGCCCCCGCAGTTGAAAGCCACAAATGGGCGGTCCCGGCGGGGACTTTCCCGGTGGATGAGGCGGGCCACCAATTCCTTGCCGGTGCCGCTTTCCCCCTGGATGAGCACATTGCAGTCCAGGGGGGCCACCTTGCGGATCACCTGAAACACCTCTTTCATCCGGGGGCTGATGCCGATCATCCCCTCCCAGCCCGCCAGGGGTTCGAGGCGGGCCTTAAGCTGGCGGTTTTCCTCCAGCAGGCTCTTATGCTCCAGGGCTTTCCGGGTCAGATGCCTGATCTCCTCCAGCTTCAACGGCTTGGAGACATAGTGAAACGCGCCCAGCTTCACGGCTTCGATGGCCGCATCCAGGGAGGCATGGCCGGTGATAAGAATGACTTCCGTCTCAGGGGCGCGGCTTTTGATGGCCTGCAGCACTTCCATACCGCCCAGGCCGGGAAGCACCACGTCCAGAAAGACCAGATCGAAGCGGGAAAGGTCCAGATCGCCTAAGAAGGCTTCCCCGGAGGGATAGGTCTCCACCCGGTGCCCCTCTTTTTCCAGGGACTGCCGCAGGCGTTTCCGGACAATTTCTTCGTCGTCAACCACCGCGATACGCAAGTTATTCCTTTTTCTCTTTGGCGACCGGCAGGGTGATGGTGAACACGGTCCCCTGCCCTTTTTGGCTGTGTGCCTCGATATGGCCCCCATGTTTTTCGATGATGCCGTAGGTCACGGACAGGCCGAGGCCCGTACCCCGCCCCACCTCTTTGGTCGTGTAGAAGGGGTCAAAGATATGGGGCAGATGTTGGGGGTCGATGCCCTCTCCGGTGTCCCTCACGTTGATTTTCAGCCACTGTCCGTCCTCCTGGTGCACGTCGATGCGGAGATAGCCGCCGTCAGGCATGGCCTGAATGGCGTTGATAAAGAGGTTCAGAAAAACCTGCTGGAGGCTTTTGCGGTCTCCGGAAATCTTCGGCGTGTCAGGAGGAATATCTTTCTCCACCTGGATGCCCGAAAGCATGATCTGGTTGCGCACCAGTTTCAGAGTTTCATCGATGACCGTGCCTATGTTCAGCGGTTCAAGTTCCGGCCGTTCGGAGCGGGAGAAATCCAGGAGGCCCTTGACGATCTCCGAGGCCCGGTCCGCCTGCACCAGGATGTCCTGAATGAGACTCAGTGATTCTGCCTGATCCAGTTGGTGAAAATCCTCTTTCAGGGTTTCCGCGGTGAGGACAATGTTGTTTATGGGGTTGTTCAGTTCATGGGCGATCCCGGAGGTCAGGGTGCCGATGGCCGCAATCTTACGGGATTGCAGAAGCTGCTCCTGGTGTTCTTCCAGTTCCTGGATCATGCGGTTGAAGGCCCGGAACAGGGTGTGGAATTCCTCGGAAGGGCTGGTTTCCGGGATGGGGGTGTAATCGCCGTGGGCGATCTTCTCCATGGCCGCCTGCATCTGGTATAACGGCCGCACCAGCAGCCGGGCCAGGTAAAAGGCCACCAGGATCCCCAACCCGATAAAAATAACAATGGAGACCAGGAAAAGATAAAGGGCCCGTTGGAAGAGTCTATCGATCTGGACCCGCTCCTCCTTATCCCAGCGTTCGGTGATTTCCACCAGCTTTTGGCCCAGGTTGCGCAAGGATTCTTCCAATTGGGGGAAAATCGACGGTTCTCCTTGGGCCCCGGGCTGGATCAGAGTCCGAATCTGGACCAGGGTGTTTTTGTAGGCAGTGAGGGTGCGGCTGAATTCCGGGTCTTGCGGGCCCCGCTTCAGCAAAAGTATCTCGGCCTCATGGGTGCTGTACAGGTTCTCCACCCGCTCCACGAAGGCCAGAGCCTCCTGGAGGCTGGCCGGCTGCTTATATAGGAGAAAGTTCTTTTCGAAGCGGCGAGCCTCCAGGATGTTGGAAAACAGGTCACCGGTGAGTTCCAGGAGCCTGAGCCGCCGGCCGATATCCCGGTGGATCTGAAAGCTGAAGCCGGCAAAGATCACCACCGACATGACGCAGAACAGAAAGAGGGTGATGACCCGGCGCCGGATTTTAAAAGTAGTTTTCTTCACCGCTTTGCTCGAAAAAGATTTTGGGCCGTCCGACCGGCCATCGGCAACAAGGCAAATATACTAATAATATACGTTGGATGTCCAGGGAGAAAGGGGTGACCTCGGAAACATCTTAGGCTCGGGGGTTTTAGATTAGGGAAAATAGGGAGGGGGCCGCTTTTCTAAAGAGAACCTGGGGGGTTACCTTGCCGACTGTTTATCCCCCCGCCCCCTTCCCGGAATGAGGAAGAAAATCTCTCCCCGTGGCCAGGAGATCTTGCTCCATTTGAGCACACCCCGCCCTGGGCCGCCTTACTGGTACTGGACGTAAATCGGTTTCGGATTCAGCCTCAGCAGGTCCTGCGGCGTCATCAGGGGGTCGCCCTTCTTGGTGTCGTTGTGGTAGAAGAGCTTGAACCCGGTGTACTGAACCGGCTCGGAAATAATATAATCCCGGTAGGAGTCCCGTTTCAGCCAGGGAGCGCCCCAGCCGTCCATGTTCATGACGATCTGCACTTCGGGGTGAGGCGTGATCTTTCTGGCGTTGGTGACCATGTCCCGAGTGAAACGGTGCACGATCAGCACCTTGGGCGGGAGGTTGTATTTCTTTACCAGGTCTCTCAGGTACGAAGCCACGTAGTTGACGTCCGCGGCGTCATAGGTGCCGATTTTGCTGCCGGGTTTTTTGCCGCTTTTGATCAGGTTAAATTCTGGATCCATCCCCACGTGCACATCGGGATTCTTCAGGAGCCACTCAAAGCGCGGCAGGATGGTGCGGATGTCGGAATGACCGGTCTGAATGTCAATAAAAATGATGGCGTTGGCCTCTTTGGCCCAGCCGTAGACCTCATTGATGATTTTGTCCGGCATGATCATGCGGTATTTGCCTGCCTTGCCGGGTTCACCCTGGGCCACCACCGCAACCAGGTGCAGGGCGGGTTGGACCGGCAGCGACGGGTCCGCCTTCTCCCATTTGGCCACCTCGGCCTTCAGCCGCCGCAGCATCTCATCCTTGGGGTATTCGCCCAGCACGCCCATGCGCTTGGAAAGGGGGTTGCCGTAATAGGCCACAATCCTTTTATGGGGCAGGATCGACCCGGGCAGGGGCGGCGGGGTTTTGACCGGCCAACCGCATTTTTGGGCGAATTCAGGGTCCTCGCCGGTGTCATATTTGGGCTTGGGGGGCGCCTTGGGGGTCGTATTCTCCAGGGAGGCCAGCACTTTCTTCTCTTTGGTCTTGCTGTTGGTCCTGGCCTTGCCCTTGGCCCGTTTGGCCGGAGCCTTACGGGTGTCAGGCCCAGCGGTTTCAGTGGGGGCGGGGGCGGCTGTGGGCGTAAGCGTTGTCGCCGGTGAAGCTGCGGGGACAGGGGAGCTGGTTTGGCCGTTGACCGGGGCTGCCAGGGACACAACAGCCAAAAGGGCAGCCAGTAGCGGAGCGATTATCACCATGGGCAAACAGCACCTCCGGACTGATAGGATAATGCCTTCAAAAATTTTTATCATATCAAAGATCGCCAAGAGAGAAAATGCAACCCTTACCCCTGGGCCCGCAGTTCCTCCCGGATGACCCGGCGCAAGGTCTCCTCCAGGGTCTTGTCCTGCTGCTGAATATGGGCCCGCAAGGCCTCGTTGATCATGGTCTGATAGTTGCCGCCGCCCTGCTCGTTCACCTTGTTCCAGAACCAGTCCAAAATCTCGGCGTCCAGGCGGATGGTGAGGCGCACCTTGCCGGGCGGCGCCGGGACCACCGGGCCGCGTTTCCCATGGCTGAAATCATATTCTTTTTTCATACCAAGCAGGCTGTTGAAAAACCACTACGATTAAGCTGTCTCTCCTCGTTGAGGAGGATTTCGGCACCCTTATGACGGGCAAATTATCTGAAAAATCTGGGCTGTTTTCCTCCTGCCATGGCCGGTTGCCGGGAGAATAACCGCATTCCCGGGGTCTTTTCAGGTTCAAGGAGACACCGCCGAGTCGGCGGTGGTGAAGCGAATCAGTTTCATGGCGGTATTCCTTCTTAATGTCTGGACTGGTTTAGAATTCGACTTTGACCTTAGGCGTCGAGGGCGGTGAGTACGGCGAAGCACTCGCGGCGTCATGGCATTCCTGCACCCGGAACCTCCACCTCGACAACTTGGATGCTCGCGCTCGGATTCCGCTGGATTTCTGCCGGATCGTGGGAGCCTGACGTACAGATGAAGAGGTGCCTCCGCTCCGGCCCCCCTAACATCACCGCATAGGCGTGAGTGTCCACCTTGATCCGGTCCGTGATTTCCCCGCCGGCGCGGACCCGCACCACACTGTCCTTGCCTTCGGGGTTGGCGCACCACACGGCCCCCTCGGAGTCGAGGCAGATGCCATCGGGGCCAACGGACGAGGGTAGCTGCGCCCAAACCCGCCGGTGGCTGAGGGAGCCGTCCTCCTGGATGTCGAACGCGGTCAGGCGATGGCCGAGCGTCTCGCCGACGATGAGCGTTCCTCCGTTGGGGGTGATAACCATGCCGTTCGGGAAGAACAGCTGATCGGCGACCACGGACGCCCGACCATCAGGCCCGACGAGGACGATCACGCAGGTTTCGACGGGTTTGGCCGCCGGGTCAAAGAAGTTGTAGCCGATGTCCCCCACATACAGACGGCCTTTGGCGTCCACAATGCCGTCGCTCAAACAGAACTTGGTGAAGCCGCTGATGTCGGCCACCTGTTGCAGGGCCGCTCCGGCCAGGCGGTGAATCCGGCGCTGAAACGCATCACCAACCACGATCGTTCCCTCGGGAGTGAGCCCGAAGCTGTTCGGAATGAACGGCAGTTCCAGTACTGTTGCAACAGAACCTGAGAGGTCTACAGTTTTGATCCGCTTGTCATGGATGTCGAGGAACCATAGCTTCCCGTTGTGCCAACGGGGACCGCAAAGCAGTTGTCGCTGACTTGTTGCATCTTCATGAGGCTGGTCTCCTCCATGGGGTGGCGGTGGTTTCGTCATCCAAGGTTGGTTGGCGTAACGGATTGCTAAGCTCGGAAAGAAGCAGAGGGCCTTCCGGGCGATCAAAAACCCTTTGTCTCGCCCGGTTCACGACGTACTGGAGCGAATGGGGGGGTGACTATCGATTATTCTCAATATGGACCAGGATGTCAATCCTGGGGCCTGTTGATAGCTGCTCTGGATGGAAACTTATCAACTTACTGAAAATTCAACCTATATAGTCCATAACGACACATCGGGCTCACCGCCAAGGGTGCCAGCTCGTGCAGGTTTGGTTAGGCTATCCTCGGGTCAACCGCACCCAATTCTGATAACCAGATCAGATCGACAATTTCTGCCGGCCCGGTGATAACTACCGGGGATGGCAAGATAGCTGCAGCGCAAAGGCAATAACTTAGGGATCTTGATCAAATATTCAGACCTGACTGGCGCAGGCCGTCCAGGAGGCTATCGATCAGGTAGGGAAATTTGGCGTAGCAGCTGATGAGAACGCGGCCGGCGGCGGGGAAATCCGGCCTGAGGTGGAGCAACTCCGCCAGGACCTGGGCACCTTCCCGCCCCCTTCCCAAGCGGCCCAAAGCCGCGGCCCGCAACAGCGGATCCCAGAAGAGTTGGGGCATCTGGAAGGCCAGGGCCTCCTGATAGGCCTCCTCACAGCTCCCCTGAAGATAGTAATAAAAAAACGGGGCCATCCGGAACCACCCCGGGAAGTGGGGATTCAACGCCATGCCTTTTCTCAGGATGGCCAACCCCTCCTCCCACTCCCCATACAGGGCCAGGAGCCAGCCGAGAAAGCCAATAATGGCAGGCGCGTTGGGGTTGAGGGCCAGGGCAGTTTCAAGTTCCACCAGAAAAGACTCCCGGTTATTGCTGAAGAAATGCACATGGGCAAGCGCGGTCCGAGCAATCTGGTTCTCCGGTTCCAGGTCCGCCCCCTTCTGGGCCGCGGCCAGGGCCTGTTCCAGGGGTGACTCTATGGGCGCTAATTGCAGAGAGTAGCTTTGGCCATAAAGGAATGCCAACAGGCTCCAGGCAAAACCGGACTCCGGCTCCCACCGCACGGCTTGCTCCAGAACACTCAAGGCCTCGGCGAAAGTCTGAGGGCTCATGATGGTAATATGGTGGTAGAACCGCAGGAAGGCCTCATAGGTCTCTAAAGATTCAGGGGGCTTCCGGCGAGACTCCCGGGACAGAGTTCGGGGGATGATGCCATACACACTGCCAATCCTGGCCGCCACCTGGCGGGCAATCTCCTCCTGTAAAGCGATGATATTGTCAGCCCTGAGCTCTCGGCAATATTGCTCCCCCCAGACCCGCAAGCCGTTTTGCGCATCCACCACATGGAGGTCAATCTTCACGGTTTTGGCGTCCCTCCGGAGGCTGCCCTCCACCAGAAAGCGCACCCCCAGGTCCTGGCCTGCGGCCCGGGCCTCTATCCTCTTGCCCTTCCACCGCCGGGTGGACTGATAGGCAATCACCCGCAAGTCCTGGAAGCGGGCCAGTTCACTGGTCAATTCTTCCGCCAGCCCTTCAATGAAATACTCCTGTTTCCTGTCCCCCGTCAGGTTGAGCAGGGGCATCACCGCCACGGAGGGCCCTGAGGGGAGCGCCAAAATTGCTGCCTGGCGAACCTCAGGTATGACAGCACCTGGGTCCTCTTGCCGGGAAGCAGAGCGAAACATGGGCACATAGGCGCCCCGGGGCACATCGATGATCACCGGGTCACTTTTCCCCTGCTCCAGGTAATAATTTTCCAGGGCCCGGCGCAGCCGGCCGGCCAGAATCCGGACAATGGGGTCCAGGTTCGGATCAAAGTCCGCCTTCCTCCCCAACACCTGAGTGGCCACGGTGTAGCCCTTGATTTCGGCGGCCTCCCCGGCCAGGGTCTTTTCCACGATAAATTGAAGGAAGTGGCGCAGATTAGGAGAGTTGACAAAGTGGCGGCTGGTCAGGATCTTGTCAAGTTGCTGCCGAATGGCTTCCTCCGGGAGACTGGGATGGGAGTTGGAACCGGGAGGGGGGTGACTGCTGCCCTCGTCAGCCATGGGGCGACTCCTGGGTGTGGGCCTTAATAAGCCGCGGATGTATTATGGTATCAGAAGAGAGCCATATCGTAAAGAACCGTAATGTTACCGTAATATTACTTTTACAAATCCAGGGAAGGAATACGATGGGCCTGGTTATACTTCAATCTTACCAAGGGACCGGGATGAACCCTCCAGACAGCATGAATGCTGCTCAAGAAGCAATCCTGGCGCCAATTTTGGAAAAGTTCCTGGAGGCGAGGGTAAAAATCCAGCAACTTTTTTACGAAAGTCCTTCTTTCCAGTCTCTCTGTGAGGACTACCGGGATTGCCTGGCGGCCTGGCGCTATTGGCGGCAGTCCGCCTCCGAGGACGCCCCGGCCTTGTGCCAATCCTACGCCGAACTCCTTAAGGAACTGGAGCAGGAAGTTCGGGACTATCTGGAGCAAGAGTCAGTTCAAGAGGCAACAATGGGAAAAGGGCCGGCAACGGACAATGCTTGAGAACGCTACCAGGAGAAGTTCAGGCAAAGAGGCGCTCCAACTCCGCCCCGAGGGTGGAGAAGCGATAAAAAACTATGGAGGTTGCATGAAAAATCGTCAAGGCAGTTTGGTAAAAGTGTTGACCGCAGTGGTTATGGGGCTCTTTATGGTGATGGCCTTTTCCACCCTGGCCCCGGCCCAGGAGGCGAAGGTGCTCAAAGATGCCGCCAAAATGATGTCGGATGCCTGGAAGATGTTCGATGATGGCCAGCGCCTGGTTATCAAGGGGCTGGAAATGAACAACCTGATCGCCGCGCAGGCGGGCGTCCAGGATCTCATGAATCCTGGGAACAAGACCATCGGCTCAGGACGGGACAGCGTCCTTGAGGGGGCCAAACTGTTTGCCCAGGGTCAAAAGGTCGTCATGGACGCCAGTGACGCCAATGTCATGAAAGAGGGCGTGGACATGCTGCGCAATGGCTTCAAGATCGCCATAGGCGGCAAAGAGACGATGGAGAAGGGCATGGCCATGAACGACCAGGTGGCGCAGTCCAAAGGCATCATGGACAAGTTTGCCGACGGCAACAAGATCATGAAAGACGGCATGGCCACCATGGCGCAGGGCATCAAGCTATTCATGCAGGGGAACGCCCTCTACCAGGGAAACAAATAATTACCAACCATAGTCAGGCCGCGGCCAGCCGGGCGCGGCCTGGCTAGGCCGAGTTCTGAAGACCCGGGGTTCTGTGGCATGGTGTGAGGAGGAATCCATGAAGAAGATACAGGTGGTTTTGGGAATCATCCTGATACTGGTGATGACTGGGACTCCCGGCCATGCCGCCGCGCCGCCGGGAGCCCCGTCCGAGGAGGCCACCAAGGTCAAAGAAGATGACCGCCTTCCCATCCACCAGCAGGAAAAATGGCAATTCTTTGTGTCCCCCTATATCTGGATCCCAGGCGTCAATATGACCACCACTTCATTGAGAAAGGACGTGAATACCAACGTCCCCTGGTGGGACATGGCCGCGGCCTTGTTTTCCAAGACCATCGGGGTCATGGGCCGGGCCGAAGCCTGGAAAGGCAGATGGGGGCTCTATGTTGACGGCTATTTCACCTATCTCGGCTTTTCCGATAGCCAGGTGGGGGCCACCCGGCATAAAAGCTTCGGTCCGGTGGATTTCACCCTGGACAAGCAGGTTCATCTCGACGGCGTCAGCCTTAATTTGGGCATCCCGGGTCAGGTAAGCGGCAACGTCACCCTGACGCCCTCCGGTTCGGTCAAGTACATCGGCCGGGTGGGCAGCCTGGATCTGGGCGGCCGCTTTTTGGTGGGGACCCGGCCCCTCACCGCCGGGAAGCCGCTGCCGGTGTTATCCCTGGAACTCCTGGGCGGCCTCCGGTTCAACTCCATTAACCAGTATCTCCGCATCAATCTCAGGGATATCAAGATCGGCAACACCAGCATCGACATCCACAGATTTTCTTTGTCGGGCAATCATCAGAGCATTAAGGGTGGTTCTCTGGTGGTTGATTATACGATCCAGTTTTTTGAACCCTTTCTGGGGGCCCGGCTGGGCCTGTGGCTCACCCCGAAATGGCTGGTCAGCCTCAAGGGCGACGTCGGCGGCTTCGGCTTTGTGGTTAACAATAATGTGACCTGTAACTTGGAGGCCCTGTTAGGATATCGCTTCCATAAAAACGTCTATGCCTACGGGGGCTACAAGGCCCGGGGCTCCTGGTATGACCTGGGTGAAGACCTGGCGCAGATCAATTTTTCCGGGTGGTTCCATGGGCCGGTGATGGGAATGACCTTCACCTTTTAGGGTTCCGGAAAAGGCACCCTGGCTCGGGAGTGGCGACTCCACCAAAGCCATAGAATAGAGGGTCGAAAGAGAGAGATGGCACCAAACCCACAGCCGTTCAAGTCCCAACTCTGGCGGGGGAAACCCATCCGGCGCCTGCACGTCATGGTGAAGCCCACGGGGCCGGTCTGCAACCTCAATTGCACCTACTGTTATTACCTTTCCAAAGAGTTCATGTTGACTACCGGGAACCGTTGGCGCATCAGCGACGAGGTCCTGGAGGCCTTTATCCGCCAGTATTTTCAGGGGCAAAACTACAAGGAGGTGGTGTTCTCCTGGCAGGGGGGAGAGCCCACCCTGCTGGGCCTGGACTTCTTCCGCCGGGTGGTGGAGCTGCAAAAACGCTACTGCCCCCCCCACGTGCGCTGCGAAAACGACCTCCAGACCAACGGCACCCTTTTGGATGAGGCCTGGTGCAAGTTTTTGGCCGAACACAATTTTCTGGTGGGCTTAAGCTTGGATGGCCCCCAGGAACTCCATGACCAGTATCGCAAAAATAAGCTCGGTGAAGGCAGCTTCGAGCGGGTGTTCCGGGGGGCGCGACTGCTCAGAAAACACCGGGTGCATTTTGCCACCCTGACTTGTGTCAATCGGTTGACCGCCCAGCACCCGTTGCAGGTATACCGCTTTCTCCGGGATGAGGTGGGGGCCAGGCGGATGCAGTTCATCCCCATCGTGGAGCCCCTGGGCTTCTGGTATAAGCCGCCGCCCTTCCTGGACCGCCAATCCATGCCCCTGGACGGCTCTCCCCAAGCGCGGCCCGGCCACCCCGAGTCGGTGGTGGAGGACTGGTGCGTGGACCCGGAGGACTGGGGCGAGTTCCTCTGCCGCATCTTCGACGAGTGGCTGAAAAAAGATCCGGGCCGTTTGTACGTGAATTATTTCGAGGCCGCGGTGGAGACCTGGATGGGGCACCTCTCGCCCCTGTGCACCCAGGCCCCCCTGTGCGGCAAAGGGCTGGCCCTGGAGCACGACGGCGCGGTGTATGCCTGCGACCACTATGTTTATCCGCAGTACTGCCTCGGCAACATCCTCACCCAGCCCTTGGAGGACATGGCCTACTCCGAGGGCCAGGAGCGCTTTGGGAAAAGCAAGGAGGGCACGCTCCCCGGATATTGCCGCCGGTGCGCCTATGAGTTCGCCTGCTTCGGGGACTGCCCCAAAAACCGGTTCCTCAGGACGCCTGACGGCGAGCCGGGACTGAATTATCTGTGCCGGGGGTGGAAGCGCTTTTTCGCCCATATCGATCCCCATATCCAGAAAATCGTCCGCAGCCTGGGCGCTCAGGTGGTGAAGGAAGGCAGGGCCCCGGCGGCCGAGCTCTGGCGTCCGGAGAAAAGGCGATGAACTGGGAGATGGTTGACCTGGAGGACGGCCACCGCCAGCTGCAGGTCGAGGCCCCCTGGGAGGAAATCGCACCGGACTACCGCGATATTCTTGGAGATTTCCAGGGGGTGGCGGTGCCGGGCTTCCGTCCGGGGAAGGCGCCCCGGCAGGTGCTGGAGGTGCGCTTTCGCCGGGACATCTCGGACCAGCTTACCTGGCGGGTTGCCCAGCGTTTATGCCGCCGGGCCCTGGAGGAGGCCGGAGTCCAGCCCGCCGGGCCCCTGGAAGTCTCGGGAGTGGAGTGGGAAAAGGACCAAACCTTCCGGTTCACGGCCCGCTTTCTCCCCCTGCCGGAGTTCGACCTGCCGGATTACCGGTCCTGGGGGCCTGAGGTGACAGAGGCCGCTGACCCCCAGGGGGAACTGTCCCTCCGGCTCCTGGAGAAGGTGGATTTCCCCATCCCGGATGAGCTGGTGCGGGGGGAACTGGCCTTCGACGGCCAACCCGACTGCGACCCAGGGAGCGAGGCCTGGCAGGCCGCGGCCCGGCGGGTCAGGCTCATGCTGATCCTGAAGCGTCTCGCCCGGGAGGAAGGCCTCGAGGTGGAGGACGCAGAGGTGGAACAGCGCATCCAAAACAAGGCCGCGGAATTCGGGACCACGGCCGAGGCGTTGACCGCCGAACTGGAGCCAGGGGGCGGCCGGGCCCGGCTCAAGGATATGCTCCTGGCTGAGAGCGTCCTGGAATATCTGCTGGAGAATATGCAAGCAAGATATCCGTAAGCCGAACGGAGGGGGGGCTCAATGGGTAAAAACAACTCCAGGGAAAAGAAAAGGAGTAAAAGTGTGGCCCAAAAAGCCAGGCGCCGCCTGTACCTCCATATGGCTGCGCTGGTGTTGATCTTTGGGGCCTTGGCCGCCGGGGTCTTTTTTTTCCTCAACGGCAGGCAGACTGCAGCCCAATCCCCCGGTCCGTCGGCGGGTCAAGAGTCGGTCAGCGCCCCCGAGACCACGCCGGGATTTGACCGCCTCCAAGGCCGCTGGCAGCGTCCCGATGGCGGGTATGTCATTGAAATCAAAGATGTTGAAGCCGGCGGGAAAATGACCGCGGCGTATTTCAATCCCCGGCCCATCAAGGTCTCCCAGGCGGCAGCGGCCCTGGATGGCGCCACCCTCAAGGTTTTCATCGAACTGCGGGATGTGAACTATCCGGGCGCGACGTATCACCTCACCTATGATCCTGGGAGCGATCAGCTCCGGGGAGTCTATTTCCAACCGGCCCTGCAGCAGAGCTTTCAGGTGTTCTTTGTCAGGATGAAGTAAGAGACGCTGGGAAATGAAGAACCGCCGCGCCTGGCGATTCAGTCGCCGGTGAGGTGCCGACACTACATTATTTTAAAAGCAAGCTAACCCCAAAGAAAGGAAAGTCTTATGGAATCACCGCAACCCCTTAACCGCCACAAGGCCCGCACCTGGGCCGTGGTGGGGGGTGTTTTGGCCGCGGCCGGCGTCCTGTGCGCCGGCCCGGCCTTGGCCAAGGAGGCCGGGAAAACAGCAACCTTTACACCACAGGTCACCGGGGTGCCGGGTTCGCCCAACGCCACCACCACCATCAGCGGGAAACAGCTGCCGCCGCCCGATCCGAAATTCGGCGGCGTGATCCAGGAGAGAGCTTCGGAGTCTAAGGCCTGGTGGCCGCCGCGCGTCGTGCCGCCGAAGGGTGCGCCCAACGTGCTGCTCATCATGACCGACGACGACGGCTTCGGCTCGCCCTCCACTTTTGGCGGGGTGATCCCGACTCCGGCCCTGGACCGCATCGCCAAGAGCGGGCTGCGCTTCACCAATTTTCACTCCACCTCGCTGTGCTCACCGACGCGGGCGGCGATAATCACGGGACGCAACCATCACTCGGTGGGCTTCGGGGTGGTAGGCGAAATCGCCACGGGGTTCCCGGGTTACGACTCGATCATCCCCATCGAGAAGGGCACCATCGGCACCATCCTGAAGGATAACGGCTACGCGACCTCGTGGTTCGGCAAGGACCACAACACGCCGTTCTTTCAGAACAGCCAGGCCGGGCCGTTTAATCAATGGCCCAACGGCATGGGCTTCGAGTACTTCTACGGCT
>Ga0272448_1000919_pt1 | contig 42107 bp, 30 predicted proteins | sample YNPCB0191_FD_202220 | JGI IMG/M metagenome (GOLD analysis project Ga0272448, IMG submission 202220) | Hot spring sediment microbial communities from Yellowstone National Park, WY, United States - YNP-CB-019-1 | ecosystem: Environmental > Aquatic > Thermal springs > Hot (42-90C) > Sediment...
CAGCCTAATTGTCTTCCCGCGATACGCGAACAGGTCCGCGGCGAAAATTTCGCCACCGAAGAATGCCGGCGGATTTTTGAAAGTTGTTGCCGCCTGGCGGATGCCGGAGAAACGCCGAGCTTCGAGCAGCTGATGCTCGAAATCGAAGAACCGCGGCTGAAAAGCCTGTTGGTAGAGCTGGACGAAGGCGGCAGGGCAAAGGAGTATGCCACTGTCGCCGCCGAAGAGCTAATCGACCAGTTGATTAAAACCATGTGGCGAAAGGAGGTGGAACGACGCCGCGCGGTGGATATTGCGGCGCTTCGAGAAGGAAAACTGGATGACCGCGAACAGGCGGCGATGCTCGAAGAGATCATCCGTCAAAAACGAAAACTTTCTTAGACTTGCGGCTGGGGGTCGCAAGTAACGGATAAACTGAAGGACAGTTCCCCGCTCAAGGATGGGCGCGGATGTCCGAAAGTGATGAATGTCGGACCCTCTTACGCGCAGGAGGCGCGAAAGGAGTACCACAGTGGACCTGTTCGATAAGGAATTGCAAGAACTGGTCGCGCGGGGGAAATCGCAAGGCTATCTCACCTATGATGAGGTGAACGAATACCTGCCCGACGAAGAAGTCAATCCTGACAAACTCGACAATCTCTTAATCGCCCTGGAAGAAGAGGGCATCGATCTGGTAAATCAGCCGCCGACGCGGGAATACTACGATGCGGCGGAACAGTCGGTAACCGAGGGCGACGGCGCGGCTTTGCCGGCTTCCGCGGCGGAGCTTTCCGCGCTGCCTGGCGAGGTCCTCAAGTTCAGCAGCGACCCGCTCCGGCTGTATTTCAACCAGATGTCCGAAATCCCGCTACTGTCGCGTGCGGAAGAAATCGCCCTGGCAAAGAAAATCGAGATCACGCGCAAACGGTTCCGCCGTACGGTCGTCGGTTGCGCCGTGGCGATGCGGGCGACCGTCGCGGCGCTGATCAAGGTCCATCAAGGCGTCTTGCCTTTCGACCGCACAATCAAAGTGTCTCTCACGGAACGGCTGTCCAAGGAACAAATCCTCGCGCGCATGCCGCATAATCTGAAGACGCTTTCGCACTTAATGAAGGAGAACGAAAAGGATTTTCGGCTGCTGCTGAGCAGAAAGACTCCCGCAAGAGTGAAACTCCTGGCCCGAAAACAGTTCATTCGTCGCCGGCGGAAGATGCTCACATTGGTCGAGGAATTGAGCTTGCGGACACGTCGGGTACAGGCGCTGATGCGCCAGATGGAGGACTCTTTGAAGCGGATGGAAGGAATCCGCGAACAGTTGCGGATGATGCTTGATAATCCGGCTACGGCGGGAAAGCGTGCGGCGCTCAAACGTGAACTCCGTGACTTGATGATTCTCACCCAGGAAAGCCCCCGAAGCCTCCACATTCGTTGCCAAACCATGCGTCGGCAACACCAGGAATATGAGGAGGTCAAGCGGCAACTCTCCAGCGGGAATCTACGCCTGGTGGTTTCGATTGCCAAGAAATACCGCAATCGGGGGTTAAGCTTCCTGGATTTGATTCAAGAAGGAAACACCGGCTTGATGCGGGCCGTCGATAAGTATGAATATCGGCGGGGATTTAAGTTCTCCACCTATGCCACCTGGTGGATTCGCCAGGCGATCACCCGCGCCATCGCCGACCAAGCCCGAACTATCCGTATCCCCGTGCATATTATTGACATGCTGGGTAAACTGCGGAATATTTCCAAGCGATTGCAACAGGAATTGGACCGCGAGCCGACAACGGAGGAAATCGCCGTCGCTGCCGGACTGTCGCTGGATGAAACGCGGCGTGTATTGTTCATGGGCCGGCAGCCGCTGAGTCTTGACCGACCGGTGGGAGAAAGCGAAGATAGTAGTTTCGGCGAGTTTATTGAAGACGAAAGTTTTCCGCGACCGGAGAGAGCCGCAAGTAATGAGCTGCTCCGCGAAAAAATCGAAGCCCTGCTCAAAACACTTTCCTACCGCGAACGGGAAATCATTCGTTTGCGGTATGGGTTGGGCGACGGCTATACCTATACTTTGGAAGAGGTGGGCAGAATTTTTAAGGTTACGCGCGAGCGTGTCCGGCAGATCGAGGCCAAAGCCGTTAAAAAGCTGCAACACCCTGTTCGCAGCCGCGAGTTGGTGGGCTTCCTGGACCACCCCCTCCAAGAACGTGCAGCCGGTTAAGCAAAGCCGGCAATCGGGTTATTTACCCGACCGACTAGCCCACGGGCTGAAACCTGTGGGCTTTTTTGTTGCCGCCTTCACACCCCTTGCCAGACGCTGCTTCGTAATAAACCTAGAAAATATATAGTTGGTAACCACACACGGGGGCGACTATGAGTAATGATCAGAAGGTAAACTGTGTTGCCGTTTTTCGGACTTTGCACAGGATTCATCGTCAGTTGACTGATTTGCGGGAAAGGTTGGCGCGAGGGCCGCGTCAGATTCGAGCCGCGGAAGCCGCCGTCCTCCAGCGCCAAGAAGCCCTGGCAAAGCTGCAAGCCGAGGTCAAGGCCCATCGCATGGCTCTGGACCGAAAACAGCTTCAGCTCAAGTCAGGCGAGGAAAAGGTGAAGGAGTTGAAAATAAAGTTGAACACCGCCGCCAGCAACCGAGAGTATCAGGCGCTGCGCGACCAAATCGCCGCCGACGAGATGGCCAACAGCGTGTTGATGGACGAAATTCTCGAAGCCATGGAGCGAAGCGATGCTTATCAAAAAGAGCTTGTTGCCGCTGAGGCCGCATTGGCCGCCGCACGCCAAAAGCTGAACGAAATCCGCGAGGAAACCGCCCACGAAGAGCCGCGCCTTCGTGCCGAGGTGGAACAACTTGAAACTGAATTGCGCCAAGAAGAAGCGTTTCTGAGCGGAGAGATTCAAGAGCTGTACCGACGCGTGGTGCGGCAGCGCGGCGAAGACGCCCTGGCTGTGGTCAATGATCAATGTTGTAGCGGCTGCAATCAACAAGTGCCCATTAATCTTTGCAGCCAAATCATGCTCGGCCGACCGGTAGCCTGCCGGACCTGCGGCCGATTGCTCTATTTGCCGGAGACCGGCTGATTGCCGGAGGCTGTCGCTTCGACCTGCACAGCTTGGGAGTACTCGGTTCGTTCACCGAAATAGTAACACACTCCTAAGCCGGCTATGAGTACGGTAATCAGTCGATAGGCCAAGGCCACGACCAGCCCCTGCCCGACGGCAATTGCGGGACCGGCGACGGGCACATGCGTGTAAAGATATTCCAGCACAAACTCAAACGGCCCCAGCGGTAACGGCAATACGCCCGCCGCCGAGCTTAACGGCATGACGACAAAATGTTGGGCCAGAGAAAGATAATTTCCGGGAAGGCCGCGTGCAATGAAGTAGCAGCCGCAGGCAAACAATGCATGTACGCCGATGCTCATCACCGAGGACACCGTCAGCACCATCGGCCTATCGCGGTAGAGCCAGACCGCCCGAATCAAACTTTCCAGCGGCCGACCGAGTTTAGGTATGAGAGTGCACCAGCGTGTTAGAAGCTCCTCATCTAAGCGGTAGGCCGACATCAGCGCCAGTACCACTCCGCCGGCGATGGTGAGCAAAAAAGTGAGCTTGCAAATCCAGCGTACGTCGGCGTCGAAGACATGCCACAGGCCGGAAAAAAGTATGCCTGCCGAAGCCACGACAAACAGCAGATACAACCCGATCACGCGATCAGCCAGTACGGAAGCCACGGCCTTTGCACGATGCGACGGCTGACGATGGGCAAGCATGACGGCCTTAAGCACATCACCGCCGACGATGCCCAGCGGCGCCAGGTTGAAGAGATAACCCCAAAAGCTGATGCCTAAGGCCTCATTCAGGCCGCAAGGAATGTCCAGGGCACGAACCAGATACCACCAGCGTACGAAAGTGAGCAATACGGCCAGGGTACAGCAAGCCCAGGCCAGGAAAAGCATGTCCCACTGCTTGGGCTGGGACAAGAGAGTGGTAAAAACATTTTCTTCTGCCTCGGTCCGCGTGGCATCATACACCAGATAGGCGATAATCGCCGCCGAAATGCCGATCTTCAGCAAAGTGAGCAGCGTTTTTTTAAGGTACTGCAATTTTTTCTGCTGTGAGGACATGAGGCAGCAACGCCGCATAGAAAACCGCTTATCACCGCCGTCGGAACTTACAAGGATAAAGGCAATTGCCGCCTACCACAACCCCAAACTCCAGCTTACCGCCGCAATCCAGCCCAGACCGCAAACTTGCAGGGAAAGAGATTTGTAGGCGATTTCCACCGGCGAATCGCCGTAACCTTTCACATAGGCCAGTCGCAGATAATCAAATATGCCATAGGCGACAAACGGCAGCGAGGCCATTTCCCGGCCAGGCTTCAAAACTCCGCGGACTTCGACGCAGTACAGCGCATAGGCCAGAATCGCCACACCTGCACAAATGCCTACAGCTTGATCCAGAAAACTTTTGCTGTAGCCGCGCAGGCTGGGACGATGGTTAAAATCCAGTTCTTCAATCAGGTCGGCGCGCCGCTTGATGAAGCCCAGGAACAAGGCCAAGGTGGCCGTACACAACAGCAACCAGGATGAAGGAAACACGGAAAGAAGGGCGCACCCGAACCACACCCGCAACACAAACCCTGAAGCCAGAATGAATACGTCCAGCAGTGGAACCTTTTTGGCCCCGACACTGTAGGCCAGGTTGGTGAGTACATAAATCGCCGCAATGGTAATCGTGTAACTCCGATCCGCGACCGCGCACAATCCCAGCCCCAAAATAAGTAATATCAAGCTCAGCACCATGGCAACCGTGGGGCTTACTGCACCGGAGGCAAGGGGGCGAAAACGTTTTTTGGGATGCAAGCGATCTGCCGCTGCGTCGCAAAGGTCGTTGAAAACGTAAACCGCCGAGCTGATCAAGCAAAAGCCGAAAAAACCAAGCAGAAAGCTGGACAGGGAAAAGGCCGCTGCTGTGCCCGCCGCCACGGCAAACGGCAACGGCAGTACCACGAAAACGTTTTTAATCCAATCAAGCGGACGAGCAAGCCGGATCAGATTGCGAAGCATAAGAGAGAGCACCTTCCAAGAGTTGATTTAGAAATTGACTCTTCGCATTACAAAACGGGGAAGACAGCGTATGACGCACATCACCCCACGCCACGGTGAAGGAACATAAACTTCCGGCCGGCCGCGGTCAATAGCTTTCAAGACGCGACGGGCGACAGCTTCCGGCGTACCGGCAAAAGGCGGCGGTTTTAAGCCCGCAGTCATGCTCGTTTTTACGAAGCCCGGCTTAACGCAGACGGTCTTCAGCCCTACAGCCCGAAACTTGTGGTCCAACCCTTCCAGGTAGCGGGACAAGCCTGCCTTCGCCGCCCCGTAGAGAATCACCGGCTTGCGTCCGCGTTCGCCGGCGACGGAACTGAAGACACACAACGTCCCGCCGCCGCCGGCAAGCAACCGCTTCCGCGCCTCCTCACAAAATAAGACGGTGTTGGTAAAATCAGCGGCCAACAAGCGGGCGGTCAGCTCAGCGTCGCGTTCCAACTCTTCCTGCAAGGCAAAAAGACCGGCCGTAACCACCACGGTGTCGAAGCCCTCCAGCACGCGTTGCGCTTGTTCGAGGGCGGGAGCAAACGTCTGCGGCTGCAAAAGATCGCAATGCCCAACGCCCACCGGTCCTTCCGCGCCGCGGATTTCCAGGTCTCGCGCCGAGCGATGCAATTCCTCCAGGTCGTGTTCCAGCAGAAAAAGCTTTTCGCCGCGTGCGGCCAGTAAACGCGCCACCGCTCTGCCCATTCCTCGACTCGCACCGAATAGTACTGCTTTCATCGTGCAGCCCCTGTGGCAATGGCCGAAGAAATCAAAAATTATCTCCCAGCAGCCGAACCGAAAGAGCACTCCGAAGACGGGCCTGAGGATCATACCGCCGACGGATGGCATTAAAGCTTTCCAGTCGCGGCTCCATCGCCCGAAAATGCTCCGCCCGGGTAAACGCATCCTTGGTCAAATATATTCTTCCGCCCTCTTCGATCACCAACTCGTTCAGCCGATCGACGAGGGCTTGGGTTTTTCGCGGATGGACGGGAAAATCAACGGCAATGGATAACCCCGGCCTGGGGAAGGAAAGCAAACCCTTGCCCTCTGCTCCACAGTCTTTAACCACACACAAAAAACCGCTGCCCCCCAAAGAACGAAACAGTTCTAAAAACCGCCGCAAGGGAGCATTATCCGTTTCGCACGGAAGCACACATTGATATTGCGTAAAACCTCGGCGACCATAAATCAGGTTCCAGTCGTCCAGGCCGTCCAAGGGATAGAAAAAGGCTTCCGGGTGCATGACGCCGGCGCGATGGCGCGGGATGTGCTTCCAAAAATAGGCGAGATTAAACAACTTCATGCTCGCCCGATTAAGCACAAAGCCGGGGAACTGAAAAGGGACACGCCACCGGCGTTTCCAAGAAAAAAGCCTGCGAGGCGCTTCGCCGATTTCCGCCCAGCGACCTTTCATCAAGATGCCGCGTCCCAGTTTTTTGCCGCGAGCCAGACAATCAACCCAGGCGACAGTCATGGGCCAGGCGTGCGCGGCTTCCTTCAGGCCTGCCGTAATCGCATCCAGGTCATCGAGCCGTTCCGACTCGCACCAAACCCAGGGCGAAGGAATCGGCCGCAGAGAAAATTCAACTTCCAGAATATGACCCGTCAAACCCATGCCGCCGATAGTGGCCCGGAACAATTCCCTTTCTTCAGTATCAGAACATTCCATGATGCGACCATCGGCCAGCGCAAGTTTAAGGCGGCGGACATGTTCCCCGAAGGAGCCTTCGCAGTGGTGATTCTTGCCATGAACATCGGAAGCCGCCATTCCGCCTAAGGTAACAAACTGTGTACCCGGCGAAACAGGCACAAACCAGCCGCGGGTTAAAAAAACGCGATTTAAGTCGTATAAGGAAACGCCGGCCTCCGCCCGCAATAATCCGGACACCGGATCAAAGCTCAATAGTCGGTTTGCCCAGGTCGTGTCGGCCACAGGCGAATGGGCATTAGCGGGCAAAGAAGCGTCGCCGTAGGATCGGCCCAGGCCGCGGGAGAGCGTGGCCGCGCCGACGATCGCCGCCAAGTTTTCGGACTTATACACCAGTCCTTCGACTACCGGATGTCGTCCCCAGCCGGCCAGGATTGATTTGTATGGTTGTCGGCCCATGTTGGTCTAACGCTTAAAATAATACATGGAAACTTGATAAGCATATTCCAACTGAATGAAGATGAAAACCGTTATCGCAATCCAAAACCATCGATTGCGGAGCAGCTCTGCCCAAGGGCCGTTTCGCCTTTGCCAGGCTTCGGAAACACCGATTGCAGCGAAAGGAAATAGAAAACCCATGACGGGAAAGTGATATTTTCCATTGGCAAAAGCAATGGTATAGGGGAGCATATAGGCCAGTACCAAAGCAATCAACAAAGCGACATGTTTGGCTTCCATGGATTTGGAAAACAGAAACAGCCCGCTTATCACGAAAAACATCAATAAACAATATCCCCCGGCTTCTATCCCAAGGAGCATTAGTAGCAAAGGCTTACCTAGCGTCGGCTTTATCGTCTGCACATTGGCGGTGACGAGATAGTCAAAGCCCCAATAGGCGCGAATACGATTTACAGTCCGCAAGAGAAACAAGTCAGGCCGTGAGGCAATGTATCGCAAGGCTTCGTGCATCATTGCTTGTCGAGGATTCGGTTCCCGCTGAAAGGAAGAAAAATATGCCTTCAATGATTCCGGCGGCGGGTGCTGGCCCCAATGCCAGGTTTTGTAGAGAGGCGTATAAGGATTATTGCCCAGGAAAAAGTTCCTCTCATTGTTGGTGGACAACACCCAGCCGGCGCCCAAGGAAACGTGATGTCTCAAGATCGGTCCGGTAAGGCAAGCTATGCCGCAGAAAAACCCAACGCCGGAAATGATTATTGTCTTTGCTGATGGAACCTTCCATTTGGAAGCCAAGGTTGGCATCATCAAATGGATAAGTAAGCAACTGATGGCGGCGCAGATTGCGAGAAGTAGGATGGCGGTGGCAGAAGGTCGCGTAAGCATGGCAAGTCCCAGGCAGCAGGCTGAAGCAAACCAGGCCGTCAGCGACAAAAACCAGCGATTATGCTGTTGATAGGCCAGGAGTCCAAGAGAAGCAGAACCCAACAAGCCAAGCATCGTGAAGTTCGAAGGGAAACTCCAGCCGGAACACAGCACCATCGGCGGATAGAAGACTGCCAGCCAACCGGCCAGACGCGCCGCAGCACTCTTCCGAAGTACCTGGTGAGCGAGCATTGCCGCCAGAAGCACACAGCCGACATCAATCGCCACTGAGTTCGCCTTGACCACCGCTTCGGAAGTTCCAAACAACCAAAAAAATGGTAGCAGAGCAAGCGAACGCCCCACCGGCCAGAAGAAAGGTTGATCCCAAGCTTCGCCCTTTAGCAATCGGCGTGCCTGGTCGGCGTAGTAGAAAGCGTCGGAATTCTGTCCAAAGGAACCGAAAAGGATAAAAGCCACAATAAGCCTTATCGCCAGAGCCGACAGCGTCAATGTCGCCCAATAATTAACCGTTGTTGGTTTATTTTGATCAATCATGGGCTGACAAACCTGTAACTCCGCGCTGCCGCCACTGCCGGCGAATGAAGCACAGTCGGGCAAAAATATAGAAAATATAGCTTGTTCGGTAAGGAAAAGGTATGCCCATATCTCTTTATCTTGCCTGAAATGCCGGCAATACTTACCATACCTCAACCTCCACCGTGCCGGCATTATCGTGCAATTCTCCGGCCGAATCGTTAATCTTGAAAAAAAGCGTGCCGGTTTCAGAGGGGGTAAATCTTGCGCTCAAGCCGATAACTACAGGTCGCAACAAAGCCGAAGTGCTTTGAGGTGGGGGATTATCGGGCCGAACCGCCGCCAGGAGCACCCCTAACGGATGACCCTGGTAGTAACGGATGGAAACGCCGCCGGCCTCTGAGAGCCAGGGCTTGTTAGTTTCCGCCACCTGAAATCTTCCACGAGCGCGAAAGCGGTATTCCCGCCCCCCCTGGAGCTTCAAGCCGCTATTCTGCCACCCCCGATCGGCGGCGACGACAATCTTTTTCCCCGCCTCTGCCGTAGTAGGCAGGAAGAGCTTGCCCGGCGTAAAATCCACCGCACATCGTTCTATGTCGTAGCCGTATTCCATGCCGACAATGAACAACTGCCATTCTTCACATAATTCCTGCCAATCATTCTGAAAAAGGCGTTGAAACTGGTGGTTGAAATCTCGCTGAGCGACGAAGTTTATCAAGCTGCGAAAGCGCGTGTGATAGCATGGATGCCGATCCAGCAGCGTCGCCGCCGCCCAGGACCAAGCATAGGCTTCAGTCTCACGATGGGCGGTCGGCAATAAGTCGATTACCGCCGGGAAGCGTAATGCCCGACGTTCCGCCACGGCGTCCTGTATAATCCGAATCCGACCCCAACCAGGCGTTTCATCTCGGCTCTGGGGCATGTAGCCCAAAAGCAGCCGACCATCTTGCCAGCGATGTGTGGCGAGGTATTCAGCGACACCTTCCATGTACCACGGCGGCCCGCAACCTCCGAGAATCGCCTCCATAAAGCCGTGTACGCCCTCGTGCAGTAGCAGATGCCGGCGATAGTAGTCGGTCGGCTGCTCGTAAAGCCACAGCCGGTCGCCGCGGGAATAGCCGTGCGCAAAGGGGGGCAAATCATCCGGCAAAAGCCCTGCCGCCGCAAAGGCTTGTTTCTCGCTCATCAGGCATCCACACATGTGCCAACGGGCGTGCTTCTGCGGGTCAACTCCAAAGTACCGGCAGAATTGTTCGAATGCCTGATCAAACACCGACGGCAAACTGTCGATCTCCGCCCCGGAGACATCCGTAAACAGCGTTAACCGCCGTCCTTCCAGCTTGCGAATCTCACCCCCGGCGGCAGCAAGCCCACAACTAAGAACGACTAATAGCCCTGCAAGTTCGAGATACAAAATTACCAGCGGTATAGAGCGCGATGTCGCATTCTTCCTTAGAAGCCGATGGTATTTGCAACGCCCGTAAAACATAAAAGCGAAATCGCCATGAGTCCTTATTTCAAAGCCGCACGTTTTTCTGCTATCAAGCGAAGCAAAGCTTTTTGCGGCTCGGCAAACTTGGCAATGCCTTCGGCCGTCAATACGGCTTCCAGTTTTTCCATGTCCACCAGCCGGTCGATTTCCGCCACTACTTCGAGCGGCGGCAAGCGATCGACCTGACGGGTGAAATGCAGACCGCTGCGAGCCACCGCATCGTTTGTGGACGGAGGATTGGTCTGGATGTCGCCGCCGGCGAAAGCCGCGACATATTTCCAGGGCGGCTCGCCGGGTTTTTTTACACCTGTACTGGCGAAGACAATCTCTTGCTTCAGCGGCGTGGGCCGCTCGGCCCAATACCGACAATTTTCCGCCCAAATCCGTTTGGCGTTTAGAATCCCTACTTGGCCTTGTGCGGCCGGCGAAAGCTCCGGTACAGCCTTTTCCGTATAAACGTCTAAACGAGAAACAAAGATGCTGTAAACACTTTTAAAATCGGCCAGTGAAGAACGCCGTTGTGCGCCGCGCCAAACGGCCTCGCGCGCCAGACGATACTGCCTAGGGGTGAAGAGCAGGGTTACGTTCACCGTTACTCCCGCCGCCACCAAATCTTCCAAAGCAGCCAGGCCGGCAGGCGTGGCAGGCACCTTTATCATCCGATTCTTATGGCCTCTCGACCACTCACAACCAAGCCGCACATATTCGGCTACCCGACGGGCGTGAGGCATGTTTACCCCAGGGTCTTCCAGCAAGGGATCGACTTCAAAACTAACATAACCATCGTCGCCGCCGGTGGCTTCCCATACAGGAAGAAAAACCTCTTGGGCGTTACGCACCAGAAGGTCCGTCATCCGCCAGGCAATCGTTTCGTCGTCCAGACCTTCTCGCACAAATTGCACGATTTTGTCGTCAAACCGTCCCCCGGCAAGTAGGTCAGCCACGATGATGGGATTGGAAGTTGCGCCGGTCGTTCCATGCTCACGATTTTTCCGCACAAAATCCGGGTCAATGGAATCGAGCCACAGCTTCGTGCCGGTAGCCAATAGTGATTTCAATGGACTGCACATAATCCGTTCTATTGAGAAATAACGAGCACGACGAAGAAGAACCAATTTATCTCTCAATTTAGCTATGGCATAGAATAACGCAACCCCCTAAAAGTTGATGCTCTATTCTAGCTAAATTGCCTATAGTCCAAAGACTTCTTGTTTTAACCTTTTGTGTATTGTTACATGAACGGGACTTGAGAAAATAGGAAAAATTGGAAAAGGTTACCAATTTCTCGGCATAAGTAGTTTTTGATGATTTTATCGTTTATTCCTGTTTTTCCGGCAATTATTGGCCGATTCTTCTGTTGTTGGGGATACCCGATAACGCCCGCTACCTTTACAAGCAATCAGCATAGCAAAAGAAACAAGGGTGCTTGGGTAAGGAGGAAAAAAATAGTGAAAAAGGAAATTATTCGGCTGCTCATTATCCTAACGGGTTTTTGGCCGACAGGTACTCTTCAGGCTAATGCTCAATATGGGCCACCGGGTGGAGAGGTGCCCAACGGGCGGCCATCGTTGCCCCAGATGGAGCATAACGCTAACAGCGCCAATCATGCCATGCCGGCTGAAGGACTGCCAAATAAAGCCCAGGCTGAGCAGTCCTCTGAGGTTAATCCCGAAGAGTTCTTAATAGACAATGGATTGTGGGATGGCGAGCCGATTGGTCCCTGTTGTGCCATTTGCGGCGGCGGCAGCGGTTGCCCACCCGACTGGTACACTGAGCAAGGTGTTCGCTTGTTAGGGCGGACTCGGCCCAGGGAAATCGAAATCGGTTATCTTTACGATGGAAAATTGGAAGGCGTGCTTTCGAACCGGACTGCCGCCCCAGACGTTTCCGTAGCTTACAACATGACTATCGGTCATTACTTTGCTCGGGACCGCCTCAATCGCGATCACTTCGTAGAGTTTACCTTCTGGGGGCTGAACGGCTGGAAAGATAGGGCTGAAGTCTGCGGCTCAGGAAATCTTTACAGTCGATTTGCCGTAGATGGGGATTATCTTGAAGGCTTTGACGGAGTGGATTTACACACCACCTATTATGCTTCCTACACCAACAGCTACGAACTGAACGGACGGATTCGACCGCGGGGACGCGACGATCAACTCGTACTCCATCCCAACGGCAAATGGCGGCGCGAATGCCAGCCGGGTGCTTATATCTCCTATCTTTACGGCCTTCGCTTCTTTCAAGAAAACGAAACGTTTGGTTTTCATGGTGAGGGCGAATCGTCAGGTACGGTCTATACCGGCGATTACGAAGTAACCTCCAGGAACAACTTGCTGGGGTTGCAATTCGGCGCCGACCTTACGTTCCGGCAATGCCGTTGGAGTTGGGGGGTGCAGGCAAAGGTCGGTCCGTATATCAATTTCTGTGACCAAAAAAGCCTTGTTACAGCCGGTCCGGCCGGATCGCCTACCTATACTGCACTCATCGGAGCTACAAAACACGAAGCCTCGTTGATAGGCGAAACCGGCTTCTTCGCCACCTACAAGTTCGCTCCGAATCTAATGGGTCGGGCAGGCTATGACTTCATGTGGGTAACCGGTCTGGCGCTGGCCCCGGAACAACTGCAATTCACCACTGCACCGGCCGACAAAATCAACACTAACGGCACGATCTTCTATCATGGCGTTTCGCTAAGCATGACCTGGCTCTGGTAGTCTCTTTCCCCGGCGCCTCATCTCGCATGTGCAATAGGGTTATTTCTTGTCTGCATAGAGCAGCCAGTAAACCAAAGGGACTACAACCAGGGTGAAAAGGGTGGAGGCGAAGATGCCGAAAATTATCGCCCAGGCCAGGCCCGAAAAAATCGGGTCCAGGGTGATTACCCAATTGCCCAATAGCGACGTGCCTGCCGTGAGTACAATGGGTCTGGTACGGATGGCTACGCTGCGGATTACGGCTTCGCGCAAAGCGAGTCCTTCCGCGGAAGCATGATGAATGAAATCAATAAGCACCACTGAATTGCGGACGACAATGCCGGCCAGCGCGATCGTGCCGATCATTGCCGTGGCGGTAAAGAAAACCGGCGTATCATAGCCGCCGACCGGACGGTTAACCAGCAGATTGAGCAGCCAGAAGCCGGGCATGATGCCGATCATCGTCAGGGGAATGGCCAGCATGATAATCAGCGGCAAAGCCCGCGAGCGCGTCTCGAACATCAAAATCAGATAGATGCCCACCAGGGCGACGACAAAGGCAATCCCCAAATCCCGAAATACATCCAGTGTAATGTTCCATTCGCCTTCGCCCGCCCAATCCACATAAAAGCCGGCCGGCAAAGTCCACGGGTCGCCGCCGCCGGGTTTTAACCACGTGCGCTCGCTCACCGGTCGCGGAGCTTTATCGACCGCGATGCGTCCCTCAACCGGCTGCAAATCAAATTGCATGTCGATTACGGCGTCGGCCGGCGAGCGTCCGGCCGCTTCGCCATAGACATATACTACGCGGCGAAGGTTTTTGTGGTAAATGGTTTTATCTTCCAGCAAAGGACGGCCATCGACCCGATCACAAAAGCCGCCCAGGGCGCCAAGTTGCACCAACTGCCCTTCCCTGCCAACGATGTACAGTTCTTCCAACTCCGTGGCGGAAGACCTCGCCCAACGCGGCAGCCGCAGTTCCACCCAGAGCGGTTCGACTTCGCGCGGTTGATGCAGCGTGGTGGTCTTCATACCGCCCAGAGCCAGTTGTAAGGTCTGTGCGATGTCTTCTTTCGACACGCCGGAGAGCGCCGCCTTGGGCTGGTCTGTGATAAAAGTAAGTCGCGGCTGATCGGCTTCGACACTGGAATCCACGTCCACCACGCCCGGCTCGCGTCGCATCCTTTGCTCGACACGGCGTGCGGCGGCGATAAGCTCCTCATATTTCGCATCCGGCGGGCCGTACACTTCGGCCGTAATCGTGGCTATGACCGGCGGCCCCGGCGGCGACTCTACGAGTTTGATAGCGGCGGCGGACTCCTGGGCGATGCGTGTCAGGTCGTCCCGAATGCGCAGAACGATTTCATGCGATTGTTGCCGACGTTGCTTCTTGCTTATTAGATTGACGCGGATGTCGGCCACGTGGGGGCCTTGACGAAGGAAATAATGGCGGACCATGCCGTTAAAATCCATGGCCGAAGCCAGCCCCACGTAAATCTGATAGTCGCGCACTTCGGCGACTCTGGCTAAATACTCACCCAACCGTCTTGCTACAGTATCGGTTGCCTCCAGCGTAGAGCCTTCCGGCATGTCGATTACGATCTGGAACTCATTCTTGTTGTCGTAGGGCAGCATCTTCAAGGGCACGAGCCGCAAGGCCGGCAAAACCAGGGCCAGCAAGAACAATACCCCTACGACTCCCAGCGTCGTCCAGGCCAGCCGACGGCTAGCCAAGAAAGGACCGAGGACTGCGCGACTTATGCGGTAGAGCAGACTTTTTAGAATATCGAAGGCTTCACCAGGCTCGGCAACGATTTTTTTCAAGGCCGTCATCGCCAGCCAGGGCGTAATCACGAATGAAACGCCCAGAGATGCCAGAATCGTCAGGGGCACATTCAATGCCATCGGCGCCATGTACGGCCCCATCATGCCGGTAATAAACATCATCGGTAAAAAGCTGACTACAATCGCCAAGGTGGAAAGAACCAAAGCCGGCCGAACCTCTTGAATGGCCCGAAGCACCGATTGTCGCGGAGGCAAGATTTCCAAAGCAAAGTAGCGAGCGATGTTTTCCACGTCGGTAATCGGATCGTCAACCAACAAGCCTAACGAAAGGATCAAGGCGAAAAGCGTTACCCGATTGATCGTGTAGCCAACCAGGAGATTGACGAACAATGTAACGCTGTAACATACCGGCACAGCCAGGGCGATAACCAGCGCCGAACGCCAGCCGAGAATGACGCCGATCAGTCCGATGACCGTCAAAACAGCAACCACCAGAGCCTCCACCAGATCGTTGACCTTCTCATTAGCCGTCTCGCCGTAGTCGCGGGTTATGCGGTAATGCACACCGTCTGGCAGCAGAAGCGGGGCTAATTCCTGAAGCCGATGTTCCACGTCTTCAGCCACCCAGACTGCATTGGCGCCCTTTCGCTTGGCGATGGCGATGTTTACCGCCGGGAAAGTTTCCGCTTCGGGGGTCGGCGGAGACTTATCTGGCTTTGCAAGCGACGGTATGTCCTTCGGTGCGCGGGGGTTGTCAGCCCCCGGGCCAAAACCGATCCAGCAATAGCTTTCCACTTCCGCCGGACCGTCGATCACTTCGGCTACGTCCTGGAGATAAACCGGGCGATCGCCGACGATGCTAATAACGAGGTTTTCCAGATCGTGGGCATCGCGGAGAAAAGGCCCGGCATCCACGAGATAGCTTTGGTTTTGTTGTTCGAACCGTCCTGCGCGCAAGTTCACGTTTGAAGCGCGCAAAGCCGCCACCACTTGCAGTGGAGAAGTTCGTCTGGCAGCCAGTCGTGCGGGGTCCAGTTCGATGCGAATCTGTCGCGGCCGCCCGCCGATCACCCACACGCGGTTCGTGTTTTCCACGGCTTGCAACTCGTTTTCCAATTGTTCCGCAATCCGCCGCAGAGCATAATCGTCGTAAAATTCCGGGCGTTCAGACCAGAGGGTGAGATTGAGAATCGGCACATCGTCAACTTCAATCGGTTTGACTACCCAGCCGGTGACTTCGGGCGGAACTTGATCGACGTTGGAATTGATTTTGTTATAAAGCTTGACCAGCGATTTTTCGCGGTCTTCGCCGACAAAGAACCGCACCGTAACGATACAGCGGCCGAATTGGGACATGGAATAGACATATTCCACGCCGTCAATTTGATAGAGCAGTTTTTCCAGCCGCACGGAAATCTTCTGCTCAACCTCTTCGGCAGACAAACCTGGCGCAGAAACAAATACATCCGCCATGGGCACGACAATCTGGGGTTCTTCTTCCCGTGGCGTGAGCCATAACGCCGCTAAGCCGACCAAAAGCGAAAGCAGCGTCAACGAAACGGCCACATCGCCCCGAAGAAACACTTCCACAATTCGGGTCAGCAACGGTGTTTTGGCCTGGTCTTCCATGTATCCCTCGCTCATTATCCACTGACGGGAGGAAGTGGATTTTCCGGCGCCTGAACCAGCACGACGCGCTCGCCCGCCTTCACTCCGCTTAAAACCTCAATCCTTCCCGGCATACCTACCCGTCCGGTCTGAATGAATCTGCGTTCCAAACGTCCATCCGGCCGCAGAACGGTAACAAACTGCAACTGCCCAATGGTCTGAATGGCAGCGGTCGGCAGGCAAAGATAGCGGCGCTTTCCGGCAGGAATCAGCAATCTGCCGAAGAGTCCTTCGTACATGCCAGGCTGCTTCGGCAAGGCTACTTTCACCAAAAAAGAACGGCTAGCGGCTTCCGCCTGCGGCACAATTTCGTCGATTTTCCCTTCGACTTCCATGTTCAGGGCGTCGATGCGGACGCGGAAGCTTTCGCCTACTTTGAGCTTCACCGCCAGGTTTTCCATCACCGGCACATCCAACCGCAAGGAAGTCGGGTCGTACAACACCAGCAGCGGTACACCAGGTCTGGCCATGTCGCCCGGCTCCGCCAGACGATCGACTACAACGCCGGCGCGCGGTGCGGTAATCAAAGTGTAGGAAAGCATCACCTCGGCTTCCGCGAGAGCTTCGCGTGCCGCATTGAGCTTCGCGCGGCTGACTTCCAAATTGGCCGTGCTTTGATCCATCTGCGCCTGGCTGATGGCCTTGCGTTCGAGCAATTGCCGATCCCGGCGATAATCATTTTCCGCCTGGCGAAGGGCGGCTTCGGCAGCCACAAGCGCGGCCTGAGCTTGGCTCCGCTGAGTTTTCAGCGCCCGGTCGTCAAGCCGAATAAGCTTCTCGCCTTCCTGAACCAATTGCCCTGCGCGGACGTTGACTTCTTCAATAGGAGCCATCACTCTGGCGGAAATCTCGGTGCGGCCGGCAGCCTTTAGCGTCCCGACGGCTTCAATAAGCATGTCTTTAACTATTTCATGCACCGTTTCGGTTTTCAGCGCTTCGGCTTTTGCAAGACCTGGGACAGCGTCGCGCGGAGGTAGCAAATCAGGCTCGGTTTTCCGGCGAAACACGCCCATCATCCACGCAATAATCAAAACCAGCAACGTCAAGCCAAGGATGAACTGAGCAAGTTTTATTCCTCTTCGATATATGGCCTGAGCTTTCATGCTTCCATCCTGCTTTCTTAAGTGAATCAAGAAAATGCCTGGGCTACCAGACCGATGTGCACCACCGGCGTACAGCTTATCTTTATGCGCCGCCCGGCGGCTAGCCCAGAGCTGGTCTTCGTTTTAGCTGTACGAGCATCCAGGCTACGACAACCGCCCCGATGCATAAAGTAACGAGAAACAAAAGAATCGGTCCCCATTGAATCGCCGTGGTCTGAGCAAACACGTCCCAATAAGGCTTTAAGTTAACATTTTGCACCGCCTGGCGAGAGACAGCATTGGCCAGCAGAACGCCGATTTGTCCGAGGGCGATCAGCGCCGACAGAAGCCGTTTGTATGGCCGGCGTTCGGCCGTCATAATCAAGAGCCAGGGCAAGCCCGCTGAAATAGCGGCCAGAAGCGTCAGCGGCCAGAACGGCCAACGGAACATGGTGCGGCGCAATTCTTCCGTCCAGGAGCCGAACACATACCACGAGCCGGCGGCTACGAACCAGAGCATGCCCAGGGTATAAAGCCGGCGGGCGAACCGCCACGTCCATTGTGTTTGTTCAGGATTATCACGTCGTTTGCTCAGCCAGAAGGCATCGAAAACCAGCCATGCGGCTGTAGTTTCCAGCGCCAATCCGAACATCAGCAGCCACCGCGGCCAAAGTGTCGGGTCGCCGAAGTTCAGCGCCGTGCCTAGGGCGGCGCCGGCGATGCTATGGGCCTGCCACAATTTCGGCCAGCGTTCGACATGGTCCATCAAGCTGAAACCATGTGCAAAGAGGAAACCGATAACCAACAGCAATACGGCGGCCGCCCAAGCTGCCGTCGCGCGCAAAGAGATCAACCCTCTTCCCGCCCCTCTTTCCTGCCAGGCGTAAGCATAAACGCCATAATAGGCGGGCAGAAGCAAAACGACTATCGCCAGCCAGAACCAGGCGACGAGAATTGTGGCCGAATAAAAGGCTTTGTAGTAAGCCAGTTGCAGGAACAACAAGGGCACGATGCCGAGATTGATGCCCAGCGCGATAATCACCGGCATTTGCCGAATCAATCTCCGACCCTGAAACCGCGCCGGCTCGCTGCCGAGAAATCGCAAGACCAAAGCTGACGGCAAGCCTGCGTACCACAGGCTCATCAGCACGGCGTGCAGTGCAAATCCCAGTGTCTTGAACGTTTGCACCAACCAGACGGGCGCCGGCAGTGGGGAGGCCAATTGCTGCTGGATAAGGCTTGCAGGATCAGTCATCTCAGGTCCACCTCTTCGCTGCCGCTATGGCGCCAGACACGCAGGGCCGCCGGCAGCGGCTGCTTGATTGTCATCAAATAATCCGTGAGCAGCTCCAGTTCTTCGGGCGTGCCTGACCAGGGCGGCATAGAATAATGCTCGTCGAGATGCTCTACCCTGAGGCGCACCATTTCCCGCGAACGCCCTTGAAGCAAAGGCCCCACGGCGGAATAGCCAAGCTCCGCAGCGTGGCAATCGTTGCAATGATGTAAGAAAATCGCTCGGCCCACCAAAAGCCGATCTTTGGGAGGCAACTTTAACAGGCTTTGGTAAACAACGCGGCCATCGACTATCAGTTCCGGCCATTTCTCAGCCAGCCAGGCGTAAGTCCACAAACCGTTTTGCAGGAAACCATCCTCACGCAAAAGAGCGACTTCCTCGGCGAACACCTGATTGCCCAACACGATATTATGAACGACGTAAGGCTTTCGGACCGCCTCGCGGACAAACTCGCCGAGTCCGACAGCCGCCAGGCCGAAAAGCAACAACGTTCCGGCAAACCCAGGCGAAAGCCAGGCAGGATTGCGAAACGGCCCAACGTACAATAGAGCGGTCAGCAACAGCGTCAGGGCGATAATTAGGGCCATCATCAGATTCAGGACCGCCGCCGAGGCCAGTGCGGCGCGCGACAAATCAGGAAGCGAAAGAAACCAACCCAATCCTCCCAATATCACCATCACCACACCGAGAAAAGCCGGTCGTGAGGCTCGCCGCGCGATTATCGTTCGCAACTGCTCCTCGCCGACGGTAAGCGAGGCGTGGAGATAAACATACAAAGAGCTGAGCAGCAGTGCACCGCCGGTACGGACAATGGTTTGAGGAAGAAACTGCGGGTTGAAAAAGGCCGACCAGAAATTCTGAAACCCCGGATCCTTTGCCCAATTGCCGGAGTTGAGCATGAATGCCGTAATTCCAGTAATCAGCACCAGGCTCAACCAGGCGGCAATGGCATAAATCCAGCCGACGGCAGTATGGGTTTTTGCCGGCAAACGGTCCCAGTAGTAAAGAAAGATGAAAGCGGAGAGAATTTCCACGACAAACAACACCCATTCCGTCGCCCAGCCGAAAACAAAGGTTCGAATGAGAAATTCGGTGGCCAAAGGGGAGCTAAGCCCGATGGTCCACCAGATGCCCACTCCTGTAATAGCGCCGAAAGCGACCGTGAGTAGCACGAAAAAAGCAGAGTGGCGGCGCAAATAATTCAGATACGCCCCATTCCCTGTGCGATAGGCATAGCCGGTTTCTACGGCCAGAAACAACCCGCCGCCGACGGCATAGTGTGAAACCAGGACATGCAATACGGCTATTCCGGCAATCAGCATCGGGGCCGTAAGATAAGGGACATACCACCAAAGATAATGCATCGTTCGGCCGCTCCTTGCCGGCTGGCGGATTGCCTATTTTCACCTCAGATGAAATCAACGAGATTGCTCTATCGGTCTCCTTTTTTAACCTTCCTCAAGAATAATTGCAACCCCCGGCGAAGCCCAAAACACTCCGGCAACAAAGGGCCTTGTGTCCGCTTGTATTCCTATTTTCTCTCGCTATAAATATCTCTTACTGGGACCAGGATTTCGTAACCAAAAGTAGCTGGAGCATTTTATGTACGATCCGTTTCAAGCCTACGCTGTATTTGAAAGCGGGAGTGGGCCGATAGGAATTTTTCGCCTGACGCGACTGGAAGAGGCCGGGCTTATAAAACTTGCCAGGCTGCCGTATTCCATTCGGGTATTGTTGGAGTCGGTGCTGCGAAACTGCGACGGTTTCCAAGTGCGCGAAGACGATGTTCGCGCACTGGCCGGCTGGCAACCAACCCGACAAGTTGTGGTGGAAGTGCCGTTTAAGCCGGCAAGAGTGTTGCTCCAGGATTTTACCGGCGTGCCGGCGGTGCTCGATCTGGCCGCCATGCGCGGCGCCATGCGGCGCCTCCGCGGCGATCCGGCGAGAATCAATCCCTTGATTCCGGTTGATCTGGTTATCGACCATTCGCTCCAGGTCGATTTCGCCGGCTCACGCGATGCCGCAGAAAAGAACATGGCCAAAGAGTTCGAGCGGAATCGAGAACGCTATGTGTTTCTGCGATGGGGGCAAAAAGCCTTTCGCAACTTTCGTGTCGTCCCTCCCGGCTCCGGCATCATCCATCAAGTGAATCTCGAGTATCTCGCTACTTGTGTCCGCCGAGGAGAAGGTCCGCACGGCACGATCGCTTATCCTGATTCGCTCGTCGGAACCGACAGCCACACGACGATGATTAACGGGCTGGGCGTGGTAGGCTGGGGCGTAGGCGGAATCGAGGCCGAAGCAATCATGCTCGGTCAGCCGCTTTATATGCTCGCACCCGAAGTGATCGGCTTCGAGCTGACCGGTGAGCTTCCGCCAGGCGTTACCGCCACGGACCTGGTGCTGACGGTAACCAAGATTTTGCGCGCCGAGGGAGTGGTCGATAAGTTCGTCGAATTCTTCGGCCCTGCACTGGCGACTATGAAAGTTACGGATCGGGCCTTGCTGGCCAATATGGCGCCGGAATATGGAGCTACGATGGGCTACTTCCCCATCGATGAACAAACACTCCTCTATCTGCGGGAATCGGGACGAAAGCCGGAAGATGTGGAACTGGTCGAGCGCTACGCAAAGGAACAACAGTTATTTCGTTCGCTCCACGCTCCAAACGGGTCGGAACAACCACAATACACTAAGGTGCTGCGTTTGGACCTTTCGACGGTCGAGGCATGTGTGGCCGGCCCAAAACGCCCTCACGATCGCGTGCCCCTCGGCGAAGTAAAGCAATCTTTCCGCAAAGCATTGACCATGCCGGTGAAAGAACGCGGCTTCGGACTGAGCGAAGAGCAGCTTTCCCGCAGCGTGCCGCTGGAAAGCAATGGTTCTCTGTCGCACGGCGCCGTAGTGATTGCGGCCATCACCAGTTGCACAAACACGAGCAATCCCGGCGTGATGCTGGCCGCAGGACTTCTGGCCAAAAAAGCCGTAGAGTACGGCCTGAAAACCAAACCCTATGTGAAAACCACCCTGGCGCCGGGCAGTCGCGTGGTTACGGATTATTTGCGTCGGGCAGGTTTGGAGCGGCCGCTGGAAGAGCTTGGTTTTTACACCGTGGGCTACGGCTGCACCACCTGTATCGGCAACAGCGGTCCCTTGCCGCCGGATGTAACCAAGGCGATCAACGAAGGAAAACTCGTGGCCGTGGCGGTGCTCAGCGGCAACCGCAACTTCGAGGGCCGCGTGCATGCCCTGGCTAAGGCCAACTATCTGGCCGGCCCGCCGCTCGTCGTGGCCTATGCTCTGGCCGGCACTATCGACATCGACTTGACAAGCGAGCCGTTGGGCACGGATCGCAACGGTCGGCCTGTCTTTTTGGAGGATATTTGGCCCTCTCCTGCCGAGATCGCTGAAGTCATGGCCCAGGCTGTCGAGCCGGAGATGTTCCGCCGGCAGTATGCCAACATATTCGAAGCTAATGAGTTGTGGAATCGCTTGCCGGTTGCCGAAGGCGAAGTCTATTCCTGGGATCCTGAAAGCACTTACATCAAAGAGCCGCCTTTCCTGGCTGACACGACACTGGATGTGGAGCCGATTCGGCCGATCATAGGCGCGCGGGCGTTGGCCGTACTGGGCGATTCCGTAACCACGGACCATATCTCGCCCGCCGGTTCTATTGCCGCCGATAGTCCGGCAGGACGATACTTGCAAGAGTTGGGCGTGAAGCCGGCCGATTTCAACAGCTATGGGGCGCGACGCGGAAACGACGCTGTGATGGCCCGCGGCACGTTCGCCAATATTCGGGTACGTAATTTCCTGGCCGGCGATGTCGAAGGCGGATGGACGCGCCACTTGCCGGACGGGAAGCTTATGTCCATTTTCGAGGCCGCCATGATATACAAGGCCGAAGGTGTGCCGCTCCTCATTCTTGCAGGAGCGGAATATGGCGCCGGCAGCAGCCGTGATTGGGCTGCAAAAGGCCCCTATCTCCTCGGCATTCGGGCGGTCATCGCTGCGAGCTTCGAACGCATTCATCGGAGCAATCTGGTGGGGATGGGCATCCTGCCTTTGCAATTGCCAGCAGGCCAAACATGGGAGTCCCTGGGCCTGAGCGGCGAAGAAGTTTTCGATATCCCCCTACTGAATGATTCCCTCCAGCCCGGCCAGACGCTGACTGTACTTGCCAGAAAAGCCGACGGCCAGGTTAAGGAGTTCTCTGTTCGCGTGCGAATCGACACGCCGGTAGAACTTGAATACTACCGTAACGGCGGCATTCTCCAGACGGTCTTACGCAAGCTCGCCAAAGGATAAAAGCCTTGCTCACCGGTTTTTTCAGAAGCGTTTTCTTCTGTTTGCTGTTTTGCCGGGTGGTGGCGTCGGGCCAAGCCGGCGAGATCACGTTGCCGGAAGGCAGTGCCCCACAGCCTCTAGTCGAACTCCATTTTCCCAGTCGTTTGCACGAGTTTATCTGGCGGAACTGGAACTTAGTCGAGCCTGCCCACCTGGCAAAGTTGCTCGGTACCACCGTCGAGCAGGTGGAATCTTTGGCTGGTTCATTGGGTTTGCCGCCCGCCGCACCGATTCCGTCGGAACAAAAACGTCATGGGTATCTTACGCTGATCCGCCGCAACTGGCACTTGCTCCCTTATGAGCAATTGCTGGAGCTTGCCGAGATGACGCCGGAGCGGCTGGACTTTATTCTCCGCGAGGAAGATTTTTTGTGGGTAAAGCTGGGAAAACTCAAACCCAAGTGCGATCCGCTTCGCTTTCAACAGCCTACGGAAGCAATCCAGCGCCGCGCGGCGGAAATCCGGCAAGAGATACGGGAAGAATTCGGGGTTGAACGCCTCCCGATAGGAGAACCGCGATTCCGCTTTTTTTACGAGTACCGCCAACCCGATCCCAATCTTCCCACTCTTCCTTTTTCGTCGGCCGAACAGGACGGTTCGCTTGGCTTACGAATTATTTATCCTTATTTTGCTCCCTATGGCGACCCGTTAAGCGAAGAGGAGTCGGAAGTTTGCCCAGACGGCCTGCTAGCGCGACTGTCGTCCTTAAAGATCAACGGCATCTGGCTTCACGTCGTTCTCCGCAATCTCGCTCCGGGCGGAGAACTATTTCCTTCCCACTCCGGCCGGGGCTGTGAGCTGAGGTTGAAGAATCTCAGGTCGATTGTCGCCAGAGCGAAAAGATATCACATCCGCGTATTCCTTTATATCAACGAGCCGCGAGCAATGCCCAAAGCCTTTTTTCAAGGCCGGGAAGAACTTGTCGGAGTTTCGGAAGGAGAGACCACTGCTTTTTGTACTTCCCAGCCTGCGGTACGGCGCTGGCTGGCGGACTCGTTGGCTTTCGTCTTTCGGGAAGTGCCGGACCTGGGCGGGGTGATCACAATCACTGCCTCGGAAAACCTGACCAATTGCGCTTCGCACGGAAATTGGCGCGCTTGTCCTCACTGTAAACATCGAACGGATGCGGAAATCATCGCCGAGGTCAACGCCACGATCGCCGAAGGCGTTCATCGCGGCAATCCAAAGGCCGAGGTGCTTGTCTGGGATTGGGGCTGGCGGTGGCACGGCGACGGAAGCGATATTATCGAGAGGCTGCCGAAATCCCTATGGTTGATGTCTGTGAGTGAGTGGTCGCTGCCCATCGAGCGCGGCGGCTTGCGCGTCACGGTGAACGAATACTCTCTTTCGGCTGTCGGCCCCGGTTCACGTGCCCTGCAACATTGGCGACTCGCTCAACAGAAAGGCATGAAAACCGCCGCCAAGGTACAAATCAACAATTCCTGGGAGTTGGGGGCCGTGCCTTACTTGCCGGTCATGGACCTTGTGGCCGCACATTGCCGCAATTTAGCAGCATCGGGCGTTTCCGCGGTGCTGCTAAGTTGGAGTCTCGGCGGCTATCCTTCGCCGAATCTGGAAATTGCCGCACAATTTACTGAAAAGCCGACACCTTCGGTTGATGAAGTTCTCGATGCGCTGGCCCAGGAACGATATGGTCGGGAGGGCGCTCCGGCGGCACGTCGGGCGTGGACGGCTTTCAGCACCGCCTTTTGCGAATATCCTTTCGATATCTCTGTGGTGTACCAATGCCCTGTTCAACTCGGTCCCGCCAACTTGCTGTACCTGGAAAAGACCGGCTACCAGGCGACGATGACCGGCTTTCCGTATGATGACGTGGACGGTTGGCGCGGTCCTTATCCGGCGGAAACCTTCGCCACACAGTTCGAGAAAATGGCTGCCGGATGGCGTTCGGGTGTAGAGGCATTGCGTGCGGCCGTAGAGAAATCGCCCCCGCAACGCCGCGAAGAAAACTTAACCGAGCTGCGTTTTGCCGAGGCGGCGGCTTGCCACTTCCAGTCGGTCGCCAACCAAACACGGTTTATTCTCGCCCGAAATGAACTTCTTCAGACCGGCTCGCAGCAAAGAAAGAAACTTTTGCGCGAAGAAATGCGAAATCTTTTACAATCTGAGATTGCTCTGGCGCGACGACTATTCGTCTTGGCCAATGAAGATTCGCGCTTGGGTTTTGAACCGGCGAACCATTATTTTTACTTGCCCTCCGACCTGGCGGAAAAAATCATCAACTGCCGGTGGTTGCTGCGGCAGTTAGACTCGATAGAAGACAATGAAACAAAAGAGGAATCGTCGCCATAGCAGGAGCCACAAGGCTTCTTCTCAAACTTTCCCGCCTTGAACGCTCAGGCGGTGCGCCCAATAAAGAGGCGCCGGCAAACGGCGGCCGAAAAGCAAACAACGCACGAGTTGCTCGGAAAAAGGCACGTCCACCCGATGCCCTGGCGAAATGAAAATCGGTCGGCGGCTGCCGGCAGTCGGTCGGAGAGCCACCCCCAGGAGCGATTGCTTTTTTCCACGTTTCCCTGCCGTAGCCGGGGCTGAAAGACCGGAAAAATGCTCTTCAGAAGTCGCCCAAACCGGCCGAGATTCACCGGGCGCCATGCCTTCGATTTTCACCCGGCCATAGAGCAGCTTTTTCGTTACGCCGATGGTAGGCAGGCCGGCGACCACGCCCAAATGCGAAGCCACGCCCACGCGGCGCTGGTGTAATATGCCGCTGCCGTCAACCAGCACCACTTCAGCGCTCCGGCCCAATCGACGGACTTCCGCCAGCAAATCCAGCAGTATCGGCACTTCGCGGAAACTCAAAAAAGAGCTGATATAGGGAAAGGCTACAGAACGCCGCACAATGGTTGACCAGACCAGTTTGCCGGAGTCGGTTTCCACCAGGGCATAGGCGGCCACGGCTTCCGAGGGTCGAGGGTAAGCCACATCAACGCCGGCCACATACTTCGGCATGCGTGTTCTCCGGCAGAGGCGAACTTGTGCCTGGACCTTCGCCTGTTCTTCCCGCAAGCGTTGCAAGGGATAATCGGAAACAAAAGCAGAAAAAGCATGCAGCGTCAAGTTTACACGTTCGGCTTCGATGCTCACGCCCTCGGCGGCGAGCAGTTGGGCTTTAAGTGCGGTAGGGCCGGCAATATACGGTCCGAGCGCTCCATCGTGGCGGACGATGCGGTGGCAGGGGCATTGATTGCGATGGGCGTGATGCAGTGCGAAATGCCCTACCCAACGTGCGGCAAAGCTGCTCCCCAACGCCTCGGCCAGGATGCCACAACTGGTTACGCGGCCTGGAGGAATTTGGTCGAGAAGCCGCCGCAAGCAGTCTTCCAGATCAGGAATAGGGCAGTCGAAACGGACGGTCGTAGAAGTATCAGGCATAAGGGATGCGGCATTTTTTCGGCCCTTCGGCGGGCGGTCGAGGCACATGCCGGTCCAACAATTCGGCGGCCAATTCCGCCGGCGTTCGTCCACGCGACTCGGCGGCCGTTTTCAGTCTGGCCGCCAATTCCGCCGTCAATTGTACCACCAAAGGTATCTTATTGCTGCTTTGTTCTTGCTCTGCCATGACTTAAGCCTTCTTTATCTCAGGAAACTGTTCGCCTTAAAGCATGATAAGACACGGCGTGAAAGTCGGGAAGTAGAAGACAAAAAAATCCGCCGAGATGGCCGACTAAGCGGCTATTTCTTTTCCAGGTGGTTGTTTTCCAGTGGAGAGAAATCGATGGCGCTGGGTCGGGGAACCTCGAGAGTCTTTTCACCCTCGTGGGGGAAGTTGGCGGGCAATTCGAGCATAAACCGACTGCCGTGTTCCGGCTCGCTCTGAACCAAAATCCGCCCTCCATGCTCGCTCAGGATTTTCCGGCTGACGGGCAGCCCCAAGCCGGTGCCGCGACTCTTTTTCGAGGAAACAAAGGGACTAAAGAGATATTCGATTTGATCAGGAGGGATGCCAGGGCCGTTGTCTTCGACTATGATCCGCGCCACCCCTTCCTGAGCCGAAAATTGCGTGGCGACCTCCACTCGCCGCGGTTTAGGACGTTCGCCGACGGCATCGATGGCGTTGGTAACCACATTGAGTACGGCGCGATGGATGCCTTCAGGATCGAAGACGATTTGCGGCATGGATTCAGCGGGGCGCCAGAGCAATTCGACTTCCTCCTCTTCCGCCCTCAGGCGCATCAGTTCCACCACATCGGCGACGGTTTGGTTCAACTGCGCGACGGTCAGGTCCGGCTCACGATCCTTGCTGAAGGTGAGCATGTCCATCACCAGTGCGGAGATGCGATTCTGATTGCGTTCGACGATGTTCCAGCCTTTGCGAATGACCTCTTCGTCATGTTCTTTCAAGCCCATCTCGATAAGGTAGCTTCCGCCGCGAATGCCCTGGAGAATGTTCTTGATGTGGTGCGAGAGCGTGGCCACGGTTTGGCCGATGGCCGCCAAGCGCTCGGCCTGAACCATGGCGGAATAGTATCGCGTATCCTCTACGGCCAGAGCCGCTTGATGGGCGATGGCGATCATCAATTTCAGGTGGTCTTCGGTGAAGCGGGTGCCGCCTTTTTGAATAAGCTGCTGCGCGGGAGTAGTGGTGTCGATGTAAATTACGCCCACCACGTCATATCGCCCACGCATGGGCACGCAGATCGCTTCCCGAACGCCCATCTGCACGATGCTTCCCCCGGGGTCCCAGCGATCGTCTTGTCGGGCGTCGCTGGTCAGTACGCCTTCATTCCGTTCCACTACATAGTCCAGAATCGTTTTACTGATGGTAATGCGTTCGTCGGCGGCAATGCCTCTGCGTGTGCGGCGGACCTTCGGTTGGAGCGTTTTTTCGGCGGGGTCCATGAGCATGATGCAGCCGCGGTCAGCCTCCACCCATTCGAAGATCAACTCCATAATCCGCTGTAAGAGCTGGTCGATGTCCAGCGTATGGCTGACAGCCAGCGCCGTGCGATACATCACCTGAAGGTTGCTGCGGGCGCGAGCGAGCCAGGAGTTTTGCGGCAGTTCCGCCTGAAGGTCGAAGATACGGCTGCCTTCCTGCTCGGTCACAGAACTGACAATCCGCGAACGATCGTCGGCGGCGGTCAGAGTGCTGATGTTCACGGCCGACAAGTCTTCCTTGCTCTCTTCGCTGGGAGCGGTAAAGAGCATCAACGTCCGGCCCAACTGGAGCTGATCGCCGCTGGCGAGTCGATGGCGGCGGATGCGCTGACCATTGACGTAAGTGCCGTTGGAACTCCCCAGGTCAAGAATAGTATATTCCTCGTCCACGCGGCGAATCTCGGCGTGATGCCGCGAGACTTCGGTATCGTGAATTTGGATGTTGTTCGAGGGGTCGCGCCCCAGGCGCACAGTAGCCTCGGTCAGCTCATAGCGGCAGCCTTGATCAGCGCCGCGAATGACAAACAAAGTGGGCACAGTATGAAAACCTTCCTTCGCTCCGCGAAAAGCCATTGCGACTTTCTTGCCGCCCGAAACCGCAAACGGACGAGGAAACTTTCAACTATTCTCATGCCTCCTAAACATTCCCTCGCCTTTGCGACACGGTCGCCATTAGTTATTCTAAAAGGAAAACGACCAAAAAGGTAGTAGTGGCCGCCTAAGTTCCGCTGGTAATTGGGCTTAGGAATGCTGGAATGTTTTGCCTAACTCTTACAAATGGACCTTTATCTGCACCCACTGGAGGCCCGTCTTGCGCCTGAAACTGTTTGCTTGCGAGATTCTCTCCCGCGAACTGTGCTACGTCGTAGCTCGTTCGATCAACCAGGTGGACCTGGAGTTCCTGCCGAAGGGCTTGCATGATTTGGGCGCGGAAGGGATGTTCGCCCGGCTTTCGTCAGCTTTGGCCGCCCTCGACGAAACATCCTATGAGGCCGTACTTCTGGGCTATGGTTTGTGCAGCAACGGCTTGGTAGGGCTTTCTACCAGAAGTATCCCTCTCGTAATCCCCCGGGCGCACGATTGCATTACACTTTTTCTCGGTGACAAGGATCGGTACCTGGCCTACTTTCAGAGCCGCCCCGGCACATACTTTCAGACTAGTGGTTGGATAGAACGCGGCCAAGAGCTGAAACAACCCATGCCTGAGAGCGTGCAACATAAGTTAGGCTTAAGTCAAAGCTTTTCGGAACTTGCCGCCCGTTATGGCGAAGACAACACCCGCTTTCTTTATCAGCACCTGGGCGATTTGACGCGGAATTATAACACGCTGGCGTATATCGAGATGGGCGTCGAGCCGGACGACCGTTTCGAGCGCCACGCCCGACGGCAGGCAGCCGAGCGCGGCTGGCGGTTTGAGAAAATAGCCGGTAACATATCGCTGCTGGAGGCGCTTGTTAACGGCCCCTGGGACGAAGACCGTTTCCTGGTAGTTCCGCCGGGCCGTCGCGTGGCGGCAAGTTTTGATGAGCGAATCATCACGTTTGAATAGAGCTGAGGAAGGCCGTTTTCGGTTGAGTGACTTTGCGAAAGGAACCCAAGATGACCGGACGAGAACGTATTCTTGCTCAATTCGCCGGCTTGCCGGTGGATCGCTTGCCGTTGATGCCGATCACGATGATGTTTGCCGCGGACCGGATTGGTGCGCCGTATGGTCGTTATGCGAGTGATTATCGCGTGCTGGTGGAAGGGCAACTCCGCACGGCTGAAGAGTTCGAATTCGATTACGTCTCCTGTATTTCCGATCCCGCCCGCGAAGCCGCTGATTGCGGGGCCACGGTGCGTTATTTCCCGAACCAGCCGCCGGCGGTGGATGAAGCCGAGGCATTGCTGGCGGACAAACGGGTGCTGGCTCGACTTCGGCCTCCTGACCCCTTCGGCGGCGGACGAATGCACGACCGCGTGCGCGCCGCAGCATTGTTGCGCGAGCGGGTAGGCGAGGAGAAGCTGGTCGAAGGCTGGATTGAAGGTCCCTGCGCCGAAGCCGCCGACCTGCGCGGAATCAATCGGCTGATGACCGATTTTTATGACGATCCTGATTTTGTGCGTGATTTATTCGAGTTCATTTTGGAAATGGAGCTAAGCTTCGCTCGCGCCCAATTCGAGGCCGGCGCGGAACTAATTGGCGTAGGCGATGCCGCTGCTTCGCTCGTGGGCCCGCGAATCTATGAAGAGTTCGTTTTGCCTTATGAGCGGCGGATGATAAACGCCCTGCACGAAATGGGCGCAAAGGTGCGGTTGCATATTTGCGGAAACATTCGGCCGATTCTCCGCCAAATCGCCACGCTGGGCTGCGAAATGGTGGACGTGGATTGGATGGTGCCGCTCGAGGTCGCGCGAAAGGAGATGGGACCTGAGCAAGTCCTTTCCGGCAATATCGATCCGGTAACGGTACTTCGCAACGGCACGCCGGATTCGATTACCGCCGCCTTGGCCGAATGTCATCGCCAAGCCGGTCACCGGTATATTATTGCCGCCGGTTGCGAAGTGCCCAGAGATACACCGCCGGAAAACGTAGCAGCGATGACGGCCTACGCGAAGCACTCCGGCGCGTAAGACTTGGTTTCCATGTCGGCCTAATCGACGTGCTCAAAGCTGCGACGGCTCTGTTTGACCTTCAGGCTCGCGGATGTTCTTGTCATAGAATTTGAGCAACTCCCGCAAGCTGATGCGGGCATAAGGCTCGTCGCAGGCGGGCATATCGCGGCCGGCGTCGGCACACCACATTTCCAATGTTTCCGGCGCGAAAATGGCGTTATGCAGATTGGAACGCATAGCGACGGGCCGTTTGATAATCTCTATCAGCTTCGGGACGTCGATTTGCCCATAATTCTCTTGTAAACGGCGGCTTAAAACCTTTGCCCGCTCGTCGCCGGAGATGAGCACCGTATCCGGCGGTACGAAGGGGAGCAAGGGATGTTGTTGACCCGGCAAGAGAACAGTCATTTTTTCCGGCCGACAATGAAGCGCGCGCAGCGCGCCTTGCCGATCGCTGAGGACATAGTAGTATTCGCAGGTGCGCGGCGCTTGTTCAATGATTTTCAGGGCCTCATCAACATTTGCGGCACGCTCCATCACCTCGCGGAGCAAAAAGCTCATGGGCAAGCCGTTCCATAAGCCTTCACCGCGCCCGCCGATCTCACCAACGGCCAATCCACATTCATTGATTGCCGTAACCGTGCCGATAAAACCGGCATATCCCAAGCTCATCCACTTCCGGCGGCCTTCCGGCAGGAAGACGGTTACCGTGGCGGCAGTCTGAAGGTCAATGTCGCGCATGTAATCGAGCACGCGGGCGTGCAGCACTTTGCCGCCGAGCGTGGCCGAGCCGCAGAGCGCCACGCCGCTGCAATGGAATCGTTCGGGAAAGAGATTACCATATCGGGCGTCGCGGCCGCTCACGCCGGCAGCCTGGGCCAAAGCGTCGCATTCCTCGAAAAAGCGTGCCGGAACATGGGGCGCCGTGAGACGCTGGATTTCGGCCATGCGATCGAAAAACCACACGCCGGAATGGACCGTATCCACGCCGCCAACGAGATACACCACCCGTTCCAGCAAGCGCTGCGTGTCTGAAGCAAGTAGCGTACCATGGGCCGCGCCCATCTGCCCGGGAGAGCCGGAAACCATGAGGATGGTCTTCCCCTGGGTGTGACAAAGGAGTCCGTGGCCGGCGGGGTCGCGGGCGATAAGCGTTAGCGGCGCCGCATTATCATATTGCCGTCTATACGTGGTTCCGGCAAAGCGGCTCATCGAAAAATTGATTGCCGCTGCGATGACGCGCTGTAAATCTTCTTGCTCGACTTCCTGCTGTGGCAGTTCTTTAGGAGGGTTAAAAAGCGACTCCTGGGCCACGGCGGAAGTCTGCAAGGCGTGAAACCGCAACATGCCTTGCAAGCCCGCAACCTCAAACTTTCCGACCGCAGGCGTGGTTTCGTCTTCCGCAAAATCAACGATTATTTCGCCCGGCGTCTTTCGTTGATCCTTGGCCGTAATGCGAATCGCCTTTGAGACTTGCTTTTCGTCTGCATTTTTCGATACTTCCTCGACATTGATCCATTGCCGAAGCACGGACGGCGCCTGGAGCATGGCGCCGCCAAGACCGGCTGCTAGCCGGGGCATCATCCGATGCCGCGGCTCGACGTAATCGAGAATGCCGCTTCCGGCGTGGGCGTTTTTCACACCTACAAACAGCTTTTTCCCACCCACCGCCAGCCAGGAAAAGTCGCTTTGTCCGAGAGCAACTTCCCCGATTTCCGGCAAAATGGACCGCAAGGCAAACCGTCCAGAATGTCCGAGAACGAATTGAATACGTGCCGATGAACGGGTGTTAGTCAACAAAAGTTCCGCGTCCAGCAAGTGGCAGCGGCCCGGCTCCGGCTCCGCCGAAAGAAAAGCCACGAGTTGTTCGATCAGCTTTAACGCTCGCCCTTCGGCGCTTTCCACGCTATTGGTGGGCGGGGCGACGGCGCCCGGCGGCAAATCCTGCGCAAAAAAGTTCACCGTTATCCGCAGGGCGCGCGGCAAGGCCGCCAAGGCTGTATAATGGTTCAGCCCTTCAAACCAGACAACTTTCTCGGAAATGCCCAAAGCCGCGGCCAGCTTTTCCGTACATTCGCGGGGAATGACCTCATCTTCCGCCGCATTGAGCATGAGGACTTTTCCGGCTTTAGCGCGTGGCGCCAGCAGTTCAGCAAAATGGAGGGGATCAACCTCGAGAATGCGCCGTTCCACCTCTTCCCGGTCCTGGCTCGGCAACTGTTGCAACATTTTGCGCAGCAATTCCGTTTCTCCGGCGTGAGCGATGATTCGCGGCAAGTCGCCGCCGGAAAGGATGAGCACGGCACGATGCAAACGCGGCTCCGCCCCGGCAACGGTCGCGGCCACAATCCCGCCAAGGCTGATGCCTGTGATGCCGATATGTTGGGGGTTGATTTCCGGTCGGGAAGCCAGCAAGTCCACGGTGCGACGAATATCCTCGCCCGCCTGTTCCAGCGCCCCGATAAACAACTTCGGCTGTTCGAGCAATGCAGCCGGTCCCCTGGGAAAGCCACGTTCGCCGTAATAAGGCAGTTTGAAGGAAATGGCCGGGATTCCGCGGGCGGCCAGGGCGGAACACATTAGGTCGGTCAGTTGTTCGTTGCCGTCGAGGATGTGCAGGCAAATTACCGCCGGATATTTCAGTTCCGATCGAAGCCCCTGGGGCATGTAATAATTTGCGGGAATAGTATTATTTTGTTTTATGGGCGTAACGACCGGCGAAGGATAGGTCAAGCGGAATATGCGAAACTGGCCGCGATCCGCCAGCAATTGACCTTGGTATTCGAACGGAGCGCCATTGAAAGTTTCGGCTACCCTGAATGTGCCTTCTGGAAGCTCGTGGGCAGGCGCTGGGAAAGCAGGTGGAAACGTGGCCGCCACAAGCAGCGAAGCCAGGAAGAACACCACATGCCTTATCATTCCTGGATGCATGTATTAACCTCCGAAGTTGATTCTTTTGCCGGTAAAAAACAGCCCTAAAATCGCCCCTTGTTTACAGTTATTTAATCCTGAGAGCGGTGAAAAAGCAAGAAAGCCGGCTCCTCTCCTTTTGCAAGACGACGTAACGCTTTTTCTGGAACATGAACACTTTGGAGAATGTAATTAACCGACCGCCTTGACAACAGCTTTGCCGATTGGGAAACTTGGGCTGTTTGCGGAATACAGCTTGAGAGTTGTTTTACAATGCTTAAGCGCGTGCTGGTCATCTTGATTACGTCGGCAATTGTGCTGCCGATTGCCGTTTGCGTGGTGTATGCTTCAGGAGCACTTTTAGGAGGGCTGGGCGATATGGCCGGCAAAGTGGTGCTCACGCGCGTCGCTCAAGCCGGCGGGTTGCTTTGGGTTCTTACGCTTATTTGCCTTGTGCTGGTAACCGCCCTGGGCATGGCAGGCAATCCTGAAGAACCGGATGACAAACAGTAATCTATTTGCCGGTTAAGTTTCTTTGGCAGCAAACGCTTGTAAGTCGGCCCTTATCGCCTGCAATCTTTTCGTTTGGGCGGCTTTCACGGCCGAAAGCTCAGTAGGGCCGGGAGGGTCGTAAGCGAAAAGATAGATTTTCACTTTCGGCTCCGTACCGGAAGGACGTACCGCTACTCGATCGCCGCAGTTTTCCAGGTCCAGGACGACCATATCACTTTGCAGCCCCTTTAGCAGCTTTGATTCCCAGCCGGAATCGGATTGCATACGAGCTTCACCGGCGAGATAGTCGCGGATGGCAACAACTTTTTGGCCGCCAAGCATTTGGGGCGGCACAGTCCGTAATCGTGCCATCAGACGGTGCATTTGCTCCATTCCCTCGCTGCCTGGCATGTGCAAATTGAGTTGGCCTTCCGTATGACAGCCGAATTGGAGAAATAGTTCATCAAGCCGTTGATGTAAGGTTTTACCTTCGGCTTTCAGCGCTGCGGCCGCTTGCGCCGTCAGGAGCGAAGCTACGGCACCGTCCTTGTCCCGGACGTGAGCGCCGGCCAAAAAGCCGTAAGATTCTTCGGCGGCAAAAAGGAAGTTCTCAGGGCCGCGCGCATCGATTTCGGCGCCGATCCACTTGAATCCCACCGGCAAGTCGCCGAACGCTTGAAGGCCGTGATGTTCGGCCACACGGCGGATGAGTTCCGAAGTAACCAGCGTTTTGACGACATACTGCTGAGGAAAAAGCGTACCGGACGATTTTCTAGTTGCGGCCAGAAAATCCAGCAGCAGCGAACCGAGCTGGTTGCCGGTGAGCGTCGCCCAGGGGGCGTCGTCCGCGAGGCTGAGCTTAGCGGCGCAGCCCAGCCGGTCGCAATCCGGGTCCGTAGCTAATACAATGTCCGTACCGGAGCGTCGCGCATATTCGATGATGCTTTCAAAAACGGCGGGATTTTCCGGATTAGCCAAATGGCCTGGCACGTTGGGGAAATCGCCGTCAGGGGTAGCGTGCGGCTCGAAAATTTCCACTTCCCGAAAACCGGACTCGCGTAATACCGGATAAACCGCCGTCGCACCGACACCGTGCAGGGGCGAATAAAGGATTCGCAGCTTTCGCGGGCCGGGGAAGTTTTGGGTCAATACCGCCCTGATGTATGCCGCATCCACTTCCGCCTGGCAGCAAACCACCTGCCCGGATTCCAAAGCCTCGGCGAAAGGCGAACGGCGAACAAAGGTTACCTGCTGCATCCGTTTCATCAGTGCTGCATCCTGAGGCGGGATATATTGGCCGCCGTTGGCCCCATAGACTTTTACGGCATTATCGCTCGGCGGATTATGACTGGCGGTAATCATCATGCCGCAATCGCAGCGATGATGACGCACAGCAAAAGAAAGCTCCGGTGTGGCACGATGCCCATCGAGAAAATACACCTTGAACCCTGCCGCCGCCATGATTTCGGCGCAAAGTTCCGCAAAATGACGTGAATTGTGCCGCGTATCATAGGCGACGGCACAGGAGAATGACTTCGGTCTGCCGCCCGGCGCGGCCGAAGCGGCTCCGCTTTTGACATAATCGGCCAGGCCTTGAGCGCTTTCGCCGATGGTGCGATCGTTAATGGCGTTGCAACCGATAGGATACATCCGTCCGCGTCGGCCGCCGGTGCCGAAAGGAATGGTTGTCCAGAACGCCTCGTCCAGCTCCCGCCACTGCTCTTGGAGAATATGTTCGGCGACTGCGGCGGAGTAATCGCTATAATACGGCTCCCTCAACCAGCAACGAATGTTTTCGGCGGCTGCCGCCGAAACCTTACCCTGAGCCAGTGCGACTTCCAATTTCGCCAACACAGATTCCATCGTGCTCATGCCGCTATTTTGCCTTATTTCATGCGAACGCAAAGGGGGGGCACTTCCTGTTGCTCTTTTTTTCTCCTACAATATGGGCGGAAATAGGGGGTGATTATCGTGGGGTTGATTATTCTTCGCTGTGTGTTTTTGCTGGTGGCCGCAGGGCTGGGCGTATATTTCGTCCAGTCCGGCGTCGTCCCCGAAACTTCACCCCGGGGTACCTGGGCGGTGTTCCTCGGCGTGATGCTGATTGCTTTGGGTACCATTGCCGCTGATATTTCCATCCGCCGCAAACGCCTGGATACCATTACGGCCATTTATTTCGGTATGCTTGTCGGCCTGTTTCTCACCTATGTTCTCAGTTTGGCGCTGATTCCTCTGCCGATCAGCGACAAGCTGCGTCATCCCGTGCAACTGCTTTTGGGACTGCTGCTCTGCTATATCTGTATCAGCCTGCTGCTTCAGACAAAGGATGATTTTCGCTTTATTATTCCTTACGTAGAGTTCGCCCGCGAAGTGAAGGGGCTGAAACCTTGCATTCTTGATACGAGCGTGGTGATCGATGGGCGGATCGCCGACGTGGTGGAAACCGGCGTATTCGACGGCCAGTTGATTATGCCCAAGTTCGTCATCAGTGAATTGCAGGCAATCGCCGACAGTCCTGATCGGCTGCGTCGCGGTCGGGGACGGCGCGGCCTGGACATCCTCAATCGCCTGCGGAGCAACCCAAACATTGAATTGGTGATCTACGAACGCGATCTGCCGGAGTTCGCCGGCTTGTCTGTGGACTTGAAGCTTGTCGCCCTGGCCAAACATCTCCAAGGCAAGCTCGTAACCAATGACTATAACCTGAACAAGGTGGCACGCTTGCAAGGCGTTCAAGTCTTGAATCTCAATGATTTGGCAAACGCATTGAAGCCAATTTTCTTGCCGGGTGAGCGCATCGATGTGCGCATTGTCAAAGCCGGCGAGGAGGCGGGCCAAGGCGTCGGCTACCTCGAAGACGGCACAATGGTCGTGGTCGAATCCGCCCGCGAGTTCATCAATCGTTCCGTGCCGGTAACCGTAACCAGCGTCCTGCAAACGAGCGCCGGCCGCATGGTCTTCGGCAAGCTGGAAAACGCGCACTAGCCGCGCCGGTGAGTACAGATCGAAGCCTCTTCAGAAAGAGACTTCCACACGATAAACGGTCAAGGCTTCACCGTTGCTGAACACCTGAATTCTGAAAAAAGCATCCTGGCGCAAGACTTCCGGGGAGATACTGTAGGATATTTCTCGTACCCCCTCCCGTAATTCCTCCTTGAGTAAAGGGCATGGTTTGCCGTGAATCCGAACCGTAGGGGCAGGTGCTGAAGCTTTCTGAGAAGCGGCACAGGCAAGTAACAACGTGCCGTTCGAGCTAGCGCACGGTGCAGGTCCGCGCGGCAGGGAAAAGGATAAAACTTTACCTGTCGCCGGCAAGGGAAGCTGGTTCTTTTTGTTCGGAGGATGGATGTCGCGGTAAGTCAAAGCGACACAACGCGGCATCTTCGCCAGCGCCTCCAACGAGTTCATTGCACTGAGCGTCGCTTGATAAACAGGCATAGGCCAGTGAGGAGGACCGTCTTGCATATAGTTAAACAGGTAAACAGCTTCTGCTCCCTGAAAAAGCACATTCGCCGCGGCGCCGGCTGCTTCTGTCGGAGTAACGCAGCGCGGTCGGCAAGCGGGACAGGGACGGTAGGACACCTCTAAGCCGCCAGCCAGCGACACCTCAGTTCCAGCCAACAATTCCCGCCAGCGGACAAGCGGCATATCAAACTCGATTGTGGCCCAACGGGGGGAGGGAACAACCAAATCGATTAAACCCTCCTGCGCCCACGCGATGGCGTCCAGACCGAACGCCTTTGCGGTTTCCGGACAGGAAGGCACACGTACTCCCAGTCTAATCGTGTGCCCGCGCTTTTTTGTAGCCTCGCATGTCAACTTTCGGACATTGCGAAGCCACTCAGTTAGCAGGGTGCCGCCTTCGGCCTGCTTGCCGCTGCTGAATAAATATGGCTCTCGCATGAAGTCCAATTCGAGCCCATCGATGTCATAACGTTCGAGAGTTTCGACGATCAAGGAAAAAAAATAATCCCGTACTTGAGGATGAGCATAATCAAAACAACGTGAAAAATGTCCGCTGATTCCCTGAACGCGAAATTGCGGATTGTTTTTCCAGAAAGTTCCGTGAATAGGATGATCGACGTTTTCCATATCGTGGCAGTCGTTCATACGCAAGGTGATCCACGGCGAAATGCCGCGGTAGCGACAGCGAGCAATAAACCGCGCCGGATAATCAATTCCTTGCTGATCGACTTTCCACATATTATCCAGCATTTTGCGATAGCCGCTCACGCGTTCCCGCAGCATGGCTCTGAGAAACGGTTGGTCATCCGGTCCGCATGGATCATAGCCGTCCCAAAAAGCATCCCAGACACGACTGCGATAATTTGTTCGTTGGGCGTTCGTGTTACACAGCAGAGTCTTTACGCCTGCGGCGGCATACATATCGACGTACCGGTCGATTATCTCGCCGGCTTTACCGTCCGAAATCGGATGATGGTAAAAAAAATTGGTGCAGTCTTCATTGAAAATTAGGCCCTGGATCGGCGGCGCCGCCTGAGAAGCACAAGCTTCGAGAAATAAAATAAGAGCTACTATAGAACCGCCGAGACCAAATAATTTTCGACCGCACATAATGAAACGTAACAGCTATGATGATTACTTTAGAAACTGTGCAGGCTCCGCCAAGCGGTGGAACAAGCGTGCAGATAATCAAGCTTATTCAAGATCGAAGTTCTTTTCGATGGGACCGCTGCCCGAAGGAACCGTAAATTTCAGTATAGTTTGCTTATTATATTTATCGGGAATATATGGCGGGCCGAGCGCCAGGCCGCCCGACATCGGGTCGAACGTTGTGGTGTTTTCCGGGGTTTCATAACCCTCAATTTGGACGCTGTGGGTTCCCGCAGGTACGCCTCCATGACTGTCAACGCGGTATTTGCCGTTGACGATAGATGCTACGGCAACAGGCAACCCTAGGCTGGGATCAGGCACGAAACGGATCAAACCATTAATGACAGGTTTCCCTTTGTAGGTAACCGAACCGAAAACGACTATGCGTTCCGGCCCTTGATTTTTTCGACAACCGCAGGTTGCCGCAATCAGCGAGAAAACAACAAGACACAGGAGGAATAACTGAAGCGTTCCCGTACCAAGAACAGGTCGATGAATACTGTTATTATCCAGAAAATAGGTTACTCGGCGAAAGGTAATCCGTGTTTGTAGCAATACCTCCACTTCTCAGTCCTCCTGAAAAAACCATCTTCCCGAATCACAATCTCCCTCAGACGTCCTGACAATGCTCAGGTAGAAGTGCAAATCTCCTCATGCTACGTCTAATACTCGGTCGCCGGAACAATCTCGCCGCCATTTCGCGTCGTCAGGGCCGCCAATACTGTGGCAGAGATGTGTTGCGAGAGAAAACTCACACTAGCATCAGCCATGGCAAAGTGGCAGCCGCCAGGATGATAGCTCGCAAAACCGGATAAATAAAAGGACGAAGGGTAGGTTCCGCCGATGGAGGTTGTTCCGCCATTAATGCCGTTGGAGGTGTACATCATGTTGTTGCAGGCCCACATCGCCCCGATCCGCGATCCGTAGCCTTTTCCAGCAAACTCCCCGATCATCAAGGTATTGCTGGAGCCGTCCTTGATATCATGGAAGCTATAGGCGCCGTTTCCTCCGAATATGCCATCTACGTCCTTGTAATGTTTCGGACACATTACACCTGAGAGGCTATAAAAGCACGAGGCCGTACTTGCCACTGCACACATGCTGGTATAACCGGCGTCATCGTCCGGGTGCGAGCCGTATTGATACGAGGCGCTGACATATACCCATGTGTTAATCTGTGGGTCGCTCGGACATTGATAGCAGTTAATAAATTGCGCACTGACAATATAGTTGCGACCGTGTATCCCCTGACTGGCAGCATATCCGTTGTATACGTGGTAAGGGCTCGTACTCACATAAGGTGCAAATCCGTATTGATCATAAAGATTCTGCTGCTCAATGTAGGGAAGTATAAACGTTGCCCAGCCGAACCATGGAGGACACTGGTCTATCGTTTTCCGCTCTATAGCCACGAGCGTTCGGTAATCGAACATCCCCGGCGGAAAACAATTCTTCTGCTCGTGGTAAAGATGCAGTGCAAGCGCCACTTGCTTAAAGTTGTTCATACATTGGGCTTTGCGCGCCGCCTCGCGGGCGGATTGTACCGCAGGCAAGAGCAGCGCAATCAAGATGGCAATGATCGTGATTACGACCAATAGCTCCACCAGCGTGAAACCAGTTAGGGACGGGCGGAAGCGGTTATAACCTATCCTCGGCCGACGAGTGGCGAAAAAAAGATTCGGTTTCATGGGAATATTCCTTCATTCATACTTCTCAAATGCAAACGGCGGAATGCAGAACAAACAACGCCTGGCACATCCGCCGATTGCTCTTCTAATTCGCTCCTAATTGTTTTCCTTTTTCCAGGCGTACGCCAACAGACTCACCAAGCCGGCAACCGCTAAGGCAAACACTGATGGCTCAGGCACTTGATATACCCGCACATAATCTACCACCATTTTCGTGGTCGAGGTCTCCAGGCTGCCGTATCCGCCGGCAGGGAAATCGCCGCTCCAACCGCCACACGGGTTGGATTGCAGAATAAGCCATTCGGGACCGTGCGAAAGGGCGCGATACAACCATTCGGGTTTAAGCAATGAAGGATAGGACCACTGCTGCACGTCGTCTACGTAAAACTTGTATCCTTCAGTAGTCCAAAGCAGCCCATAGGTGTGGAAATTATCCTCTATGGCCGAGAGGGTTTTGGTTTCCGAAAGCTGACGATGGCCGCTGCCGTAGCCACCCCAGTGGATTGCCATGTGGACGGCGTTTTGGATATTGTTGTTATTACCGTCGGTCTGGCGGTGCTCGACAATGTCTACTTCGTTGCCCGGCGCGCCGGTGGTGGGTGGATTGGCGTCGAACATCCGGTCGGAAACCATCCAGAAAGCCATACAATTGCCCGGATCGTTGCTAAACTTGATTCGGGCCTCGAAGTAGCCGTATGTCCATTGGCGGTCGCCGCCGTTGTAGTTCTTGGTGGCCACGCAGCCGCCCCAATGCTGGAGGCTGTCGCCTACGTTGGTCGAATAGGTGGTGAGCGTCAGATAGCCGCCGCCCACTGTTACGCCCTCGGTAGTGCCCGTTACGCCCGGATAGCCTGTCCACTGGTATCCGAACGTGGTGTCGAGGATCGAGTTGCCGTTGAATTCTTCGTTATACACGCAAATATAGCCCGCCGGCGGTGCAGCCGTAGCTGCTCCGGTCGGCAGGTACAACAGCGAGCAACCAAACAAGCATGCCACAGTAAGGTATCGAATCATTTGCGGTGTTTTCAACATCTTTGCAGGGGACGAAATGGCTGCAGCTTCATTAACTAATAAATTAATCATCAGTCAAATTATAAATTATCGTTGGGAGTTGGGACGGCAGCGTAACTGCCGTCCCAACGAGTATTCGACGATTTGACTGACTTTCCTAAAGAAAGGTGCCCTCAGTAAATCGAATAACATTACCTCCGCTTCCGCCAGGCGTAGCAGAGCAGGCCCACTAGAGCGGCAGTCAGCAGGACCAGCGTCGAAGGCTCGGGAATCACAATCCGCAGCGTCTCAAAGTAGCCGCCACCATGCAGGCCCACCTTCGACGGATTGCTCGAATTGTAATCCCCCAGCGCGATCTCCAACCAATTCTTCGTTACCCACAACACCCCAAATACATCGCCCACCCGCAAATAAATCTGAGGGTCGGCGCTGTACCACGTGTTGCCAAACGCACGGTACACGTCCCCGCTGACGGGCGTGCGAAACGCCGGCGTGCTGCCGTCAAACAGCTTCCCCGTGTAACTCGTAAAATTAAAGCCCGTCGATTCCGTGGACTCCGGCGGGTCGCTAAAATCCTGCCAGGAACTGCTCGTGTAAAGCTGCCATTTGGACGCCGTCCCCGGCAAGTAAAAGCCCGTCCCCACGCCCCCTGTTACGGACCACATCCCGCAAAAGCCCGTCACAAAGTCGGTCGAGTAGGGGTCGCCGCCTATCGCCGTAACCTGTAGGGTGATCCGGTCGTATGTGGGGTGCGAATTATCCAACGCGGCGCTGAAGGCCACCGGTCCCGTGGCTTCCACCGGCAGAAGCATCTCCGCCGCCGCCGGCGCCGCACACAACAAAAGGATAGTAACTGGAAGCAGTAAGCTTTTCATCGCAAATCTCCTTGTACGCCAAACATAAGTAACCAGTCCGGCCAGCAGGCCGGCAACCAAAAGCACCAGCGTGC
>Ga0272448_1000921_pt1 | contig 42101 bp, 35 predicted proteins | sample YNPCB0191_FD_202220 | JGI IMG/M metagenome (GOLD analysis project Ga0272448, IMG submission 202220) | Hot spring sediment microbial communities from Yellowstone National Park, WY, United States - YNP-CB-019-1 | ecosystem: Environmental > Aquatic > Thermal springs > Hot (42-90C) > Sediment...
GGGAGAAATTGGGGGATTGATTTCCGCTTTGTTTTATATTTACGCTCCTTATCGGGCGGTTGATGTTTATGTGAGGGGGGCAATGGCGGAAAGTTGGAGTTTAGTTTGGTTTCCTTTAATTTTTCTAGCTGTCTGGAAAGTCATTAAAGAAAAAAATTTTTCTTGGGTTTTAATTTTAGCTGCCTCTTATGGTTTTCTTCTTATTTCTCATAATATTATGAGCTTTCTTTTTTCTTTTATTGCTTTAGTTTGGGGATTGTTTTGGCTTTTTTATTTTAAGAATTTTAAAAGTATTAAAAATTTAGCCTTGGGGGTGGGGCTTGCTTTAGGAATTTCTGCTTTTTTTGTATTGCCTGTAATCTTTGAAAAAAAATTAGTTCATATAGAAACAATGCTAATGGGCTATTTTAATTATTTAGCCCATTTTGCCGATTTGCGCCAGCTTTTTTTGAGTAATAAATGGGGTTGGGGAGCTTCAGTTTGGGGACCGGAGGATGAAATGCCGTTTATGATTGGTTATCTCCATTGGGGATTGGTAGCAGCTAATTTTTTTCTTGCTTGTCTTTTGTGGTTTAAAAAAGAAAAAGAGAAGTTTTTATTAAGTTTGTTTTTGGTTTTTTTCTTTCTTTTGACTACTTTTATGACTCACTCTCGCTCCACGCCAATCTGGCAGAGAATAAAAATTTTGGAATATCTTCAATTTCCCTGGCGCTTTTTAGGATTAGTAGCTTTTTTTTCTTCATTTTTTTCTGGGGCAATTATCGATTTATTAAAACCAAAAAAATTAAAATATGCAATTTTTCTCCTTTTAGGAATTGGCGTTATATTTTTGAATGCCAATTATTTCCGCCCAGAAAAATATTTTTTAGAAGAGAAAGATTTAGATAGGCTTAGCGGAAAAAAATGGCAAGAATCTTTGAATAATGCTATATTTGATTATTTGCCAATTTATGCTCACTATCCACCGGGTGAAGAGGCACCTAAATTACCTCAGGTGCTTTCTGGGAAAATTGAAATTTTAGATTTTAAAAAAGGGACGAATTGGCAAGAGCTTAAAATAAAGGTTCAGGAAGGGGGAAAAATTCAACTTTCTTGTTATTATTTTCCTTACTGGACCGTTTGGGTAGATGGCAATAAGGTAAAGATAGATTATGATAATTTTTTTGGTTTAATTACTTTTGAAGTTTCTCCGGGAGAACATCAGGTAAAAGCTAAGCTTTTAGATACCCCAATAAGAAAAGCAGGAAATATCATTTCTTTGGTAAGTTTTTTTGTGTTTGGAGGGGGAGTTTTAAAAGTTTTAAAACAAAAAAATGAAAGAGGTTAATATTGAAGAATTGAATTCTCCGCAAATCGACTTAGAAGAAATAAAACAAAAAGCAGTAAGGGGAGTAGTTGCCCTAACGGGAAGGACATTTTTTCTTCAGTTTATTTCGTTTTTTGGTTTTTTTCTTTTGACTGTTTTTTTAAATCAAGCCCAGATTGGTCTTTTTTTTGCTGTTTCAGAGCTGATAGGGGTTTTGGGTTATTTTTCTGATATAGGATTAGCGGCCGCCTTAATTCAAAAAAAAGAAAAACTCAAATTAAAAGAAATTCAAAGTACTTTTACTATTCAGCAATTACTTGTTTTGTTTTTAGTTTCCTTAGTTTTCATTTTTACTCCCTTTTTGAAAAATTTTTATCATATTTCCTCAGAGGGAGTGTGGCTTTTGTGGGCTTTGACTTTTAGTTTTTTTCTGGCATCCCTAAAAACAATACCTTCGGTTTTGCTTGAAAGAGATTTAAAATTTGAGTTTTTGGTTTTAGTGGAAATAGGAGAAACTTTAATTTTTTATATTATCGCGGTAACTTTAGCTTGGAGAGGTTTCGGTGTTTTAAGTTATGCTTGGGCGGTATTCGTAAGAGGAGTTTTGGGAGTATTTTTAATTTATCTTATTCGTCCTTGGAAAATAGGTTTTTCTTTTGATTTTGCTTCTTTAAAAAAACTTTTAAATTTTGGAGTTCCTTATCAGGGAAATACTTTTTTGGCAGTAATTAAAGATAGGCTAATGAATATATTTTTATGGAAAATAATTGGAGCAGAGGGGGTAGGAATTTTAGGTTGGGCGCAAAAATGGGCGCAGGCCCCTTTAAGATTTTTTATGGATCCAGTAATGAAGGTTACCTTTCCCGCCTATTCAAGATTACAAAACTCTAAAGAAACCCTTAAGAAAGCAATAGAGAAAACATTGTTTTTTGTTTCTTTTTTGACTTTTCCAATGCTTGTTGGGGCGGTTTGTTTAATTAGACCTTTAATTTTTCTTATTCCTAAATATCAAAAATGGGAAGTAGCAATTTTAGCCTTTATTTTTTATGCTTTTAATAGTGCTTGGGGAGCAATAACGACACCTTTAACTAATGCTTTGTCGGCGGTAGGAAAGATAAAAACAGTTTTTAAATTAATGATAATGTGGACAGTTTTAACTTGGGTTTTTTATCCTTTGCTTGCTTTTAAATTTGGTTATAATGGGGTAGCGGCAGCTTCTGCTTTAGTAAGCACCAGTTCGTTGGTAGCAATTATAATTGTTAAAAAGACCTTTGGTTTTAACTTTTGGCCTAGTATTAGTAAGTCACTTCTGGCAAGTTTATTGATGGGAGGATTTTTATTTTTAGCTACCCCTTTACTTGCTGAAAATATTTTAGGATTAATAATTTTGGTTTTATTTGGGGGAGGTTTTTATCTGGGATTAATATATTTCTTAACAAAAGGAGAGATTGTTACCGACGCCAAATTACTTTGGCATCAATTCAAAGCAAGCCGTTCCTAACGTATATTTCTACTTCATTATTTTCAAAAATTTTTTTCAAATTTAATTGCGATAACGAATTTTTTTCCTCAGAGTTTATTTGGTCTTTTCTAAGATAAAGAAATTTAATATTATTGCTGAGGAGGAATTCTTTTTTATTGGCGACAGATGTTTTGGGATTAAAGAAAAGATTTATTTTTTCAAGTCTTTCCTCTGGGTTTAATCCTAAAATTTGGACCTGGCCTTCGTCGGTAAGGTAGGTTTGCCTTGAAGTATAAGCACTTACATAAGCAGTTGAGTTCCAAACAGAAATTGGCCAAGGCTGATGGGGATAAGCAAGATATTTCCAACGATCAAATGGTTTGGTAAGAACGATATCTTTTGGGGAAGAATTTTGTTTTAAAAAATTAAGAGCCTCAAGTTCTTGGTTGCTAACTAAAGCCAAAGCATTTTTTCCATAAAATTCCCAAAGATTCCCAACTACCGTTGGTAGGGAAAGAAGGATTAAAATAGCAATTCCTAAAAACTTTTTCCAGCTATTTTTAATAGAGGAAAAAAGATGATGAGTGGAGATTGCGGCAAAGAAACCAAAAATGAGCAAGAAATATTGCATAAATTGAATTAAATTATAAGCTACTCCCCTTTGGACGAAAAAAAGAGGGATGCCAAAAGCAATTAAAGCGCAACTTACAAGATTAATTAAAACAGGACTTTTAAATATTTTTTTATTTAATAAATTTTTGAATAAATAGATAAAGCCTAAGATTCTAGTTCCTAAGTTTCCAACTAAATAAATTATAAAAGCCATTCCTTCAAATTGGATTATTCTTAACCAGGAGCGAATACCTCCTTTGGCAAGATAAAATTGACGTTTCAATTCCAAATCTACCCAATTTAAATGGTCGGAGGTAACTACCATTGTGCGAATAAACCACCAGGGTTCGAAGATTAAGAAAGACTCTCCCTGATTAGTTAGGGCTTTAAAAACTGCAAAATTGACCAGGGAAATAATTATTGCTGGAAGGAATAAAGTTTTGTTTTTGTGGAAAATGAGAAAAAATAAAGAAGTTGCTAATATTCCGCCGCTTAAAACAACACCAGCGGAGACTTTAAATCCTGCCAAAAAACAACCAAGTAAAAATAAGGGAAGAAGAATTTGTTTTTTAGGATTTTGAAGATAGTGGTAAAAGGTTAGAAAAAAGGCAGGTAAAAGAACAAAGCAAAAAGCATGGGGAGGATTTCCAATGATAGTATTGTTTTGAGAAGCCCAAAAAATAGTTTCTCCCCCGAAAAAGCCTCTTTTTTGAATAAGTAAAACTAGCCAACCAAAACTGCCGACAAAGTAACTGAAAAACACTCCCCAAAAGCCAATTTTTTTGTTTTTTGTCCAAGTAGTTAGAAATGAATACGCAGAAAGTCCAATAAGAAAAGAAATTAAAAAAGGAAAAAAGCGAAAGTATAAATCTAAAACATTAAAAAGGGAGAAGAACTCACTAAATCCTGCCATAATAACATCGCTAAAATAGTGATAATTGAAAAGTTTTTCTCCGGCATATAGGGGATTTTGAGGGGGGAATTCTTTTTTAATTGCTTCAATGACTGCTACATGCCAAAGTCCATCATGCCCTTGGGCGCTCCAATAAAGATGACCATTTTTAAAAGGAAAGCCACTAGGGAAATTTATAAAACCTTCAACCAGCGTTCCTGATATGAGTAAAAAAAATAAAAATTTTTCTTTTCTGAAAAATAAAAACGGGCTAAAAGCTTTAACTTTTAATTTTAAAAGAAGACAAATATCTAAAATAATGAAGAAAAGTAATAAAAAAGGAGTAATTTTTATAAAGGAAAAGATGATATAGCCAAGAAGGAAAATGATAAATCCCAAACTATAGCCTAAAGCTATTTTTTCGTCGCTTCTTAGGCTTGGCAAAGTTTTTTGGACAAGAGAAAGACCCGGGAGATAAAAAGTTAAAAGAGAGCAAAAAAGGAAAAGAGGAAGGTAAAAAAGGACCTTTAAAAGGGAAATAATTTCTGAACTCATTTAAAATTATTATAATTCGGCGCTCTTTTTTTAGCAATTATTTATGCTAAAATAAGAAAAATGATATTAAACTTCTTGTCTGAGAGTATTTTCTTTTTTCTTTTTATTTTATTTGCAGTTTTTATTCCTGGGGCAGTAATTTTAAATTTTCTTTTTTCTAAAACTTCCTGGGGAGAAAAATTGGTATTAAGTTTGGGGACAGGGGTAGCATTTTTTACTTTTTTAAGTTTCTGGTTGAAGATTTTTCATTGGCAGAATTTAATTTTTGTTTACCGTCTTTTATCTTTAATCTTTTTCTTAAAGAAAAAGATTTATAAAAACTTTTGGGTGAAAGAAAAACTAGATAAATTATGTTTATTACTGGTTTTTTTAGGCGGTTTATTCCAGTCGTCTTTGCTTTTGAAAAGTGGAACTTTGCAAGAAAAAGGGATCGTCTTTTGGGGAGTAAACGGTTATGATGGCATTTGGCACTCAGCCCTAATCGCCGAGATAAATCGCGGCTTTCCCTATCAGAATCCCGGTTTTGCCGGTTATCCTTTGAAAAATTACCACTTTTTTTCTGATTTGTTTTTAGCTCAAGCTCATTTTTTAACTAAAATTCCTATTTTAGATTTGTATTTTCGTTTTTCTCCTTTATTTTTTTCTTTTTTACTCAATGCCTTAGTATATATTTTTGCCTTAAGATGGACTGGAAATAAAAAAGTTGGCTACTGGAGTATATTTTTTGTTTCTTTTGTTAGCAGTTTCGGTTGGGTTTTGCCTCTTTTTGGTTTGGGAAGCAATAACTGGGAAACAGCCTTTTGGGGGGCGCCAACTTCTTCTGCTTTTTTAAACCCTCCTTTTGGAATTTCTTTGATAATAATTTTGACAGTTTTAATTTTGCTAGATTTGTTTATGAAAGTTAAAAACAAAAAGATCATTCCTGTTTTAATAGTTATTTTAGGAAGTCTTGTTGGCTTTAAGTCTTACGGAGCCTTAGTGGTTTTTTTGACGCTTTTATTTTTGGGGCTTTGGGAAGTGGTAAAAGAGAAAAAAATATGGTTGGGATTGATAGTTTTTCTAAGTGGGCTTATTTCTTTAGCAATCTATTGGAAAAGCAATATTCAAGGAGAAAATTTTTTGGTTTGGAGACCCTGGTGGTTTATAAGGACAATGATTGAGGCACCAGATAGAGTAAACTGGATAGGCTTAGAAATGAAAAGGCAAACCTATCTTTTTTTAGGAAAAAAATCTATCGCATTATTAATCGAAATACTATCTCTTTTACTATTTTTAATAGGAAATTTGGGGACTAAAACTTTAGGTTTTTTTTCTTTAAGAAAAGTTTTAAAAGAAGGTAGCTTTTTAGATAGATTTTTAATTCTCTTTTTGCCCACTTCTTTTTTTCCAGCGCTGTTTTTTACCCAAAAAGAAGTAGCTTGGAATACGATTCAGTTTATCTATTACTTTATTTTCTTTTTTTCTTTTTTAGCCGCTTTTTCGGTGGTAAATATCTTAGAAAAAATAGTTTTAAAATGGATAAAGTTATTTTTTATTATTATTTTAATAGTTGCCTCTTTACCATCGGCAATTAAAACTTTTTGGTGGTATAACTCTCCTGTGCCGACTACAATTTTGGAGTTTAAGGAAAAAGAAGCTTTGGATTTTCTGAGGAAAAATTCCTCTCCCCAAAATGTAGTTCTTACCTATCCTTATCAGGAAAAGAAAAAGGGAAATTTTGGTTATCCTATTCCCTTGACCTATTATAATTCTTTATATGTTTCTTTTTTTTCCGATAGAAGAACTTATCTTGAGGATCAGAATACGGCAAATATTTTAGGATATCCTTTAGAAGAAAGACTAAAGAAAGTTGAAAATTTTTTCCTGACAACCAACAAGGAATTGGCTGAAGATTTTTTACGAAAAGAAGGAATTGATTATATCTACTTAGTAGATGACCAGAAGGTAGCATTAGAAAGAGAGCTTTCCGTAGAGGAGATTTTTAATAATGGAAAAGTTAGAATTTTTAAGGTAAATAGGATAAAATAAAAACAAAATGAAAAAGGTTGATGTTACGGCGGTAGTTCTTGCTAAAAATGAAGAAAAAAATCTTCCTCGTTGTCTAAAAAATCTTGATTGGGTAAAGGAGGTTATTGTCATTGATGATTATTCTTCGGATAACACTAAAAAAATTGCCGAAAAATTTGGGGCTAAAGTTTATCAAAAAAGATTAGTGGATTTTGAAAGTCAAAGAAATTGGGCTCTTCAAAAAGTAAAAACCTCTTGGGTTTTAATGATTGATCCTGATGAGGAAGTTACTTCAGAATTTCGTCAAGAAGTAGAAAAAGTAATAAAAGAGGATAAATTTGATGGTTTTAAATTTCCGAGAAAAAATATTATTTTTGGTAAGTGGATAAGGTATACGGGTTGGTATCCCGATTGGCAGCTTCATTTATTTAAAACAAAAAGGGGGAAATATGTAGGGAAGGTTCACGAACAAGTAGTTTTAGATGGGACAATAGGAGTTTTAAATGCTTCCCTAATTCATTATAATTACCATTCAATTTCTCAATATTTGCAAAAATTAGATAGATATACAAATTTGGAAGCTGAAGAAAAAGTGAGAGGGGGATATAAATTTAGATATCAGGATTTATTGGTAAAGCCAGCTGAAGAATTTTTCCGTCGTTTTTTTGCTGAAGAAGGTTGGAAAGATAGAGTTCATGGCTTAGCTTTATCTTTGCTGCAGGCATTTTCCGAATTGGTAGTTTATTTAAAAGTCTGGGAGAAACATAATTTTGAGGAATTGGAGATAAAGGGTTTTGCCAAAGAAGCGGAAAAAATAATTTCAGATTACTATTATTGGCAGGCAGCAATTTCTAAAAATCCCCTTAAAAAGATTTACTATCGGATAAAAAGAAAAATTTTATGAAAATTTCTTTTACCTAACAACATCGGTAACGTCTTTGAAATCATATATTCTTTCGTAATCAGTATAAAACGTTTTGTCAGGTAACAATTCTAGATTTTCATTGAAGAAGACATTAAACAATATTCTGAAAGTGTTTACGGGAGAGATTGACTCATAAAACTGGCTATAGTTTTTGTTTGGAAAATAAACAGCATATAAAATTCCACTTCTTTCTTTAAGTGCGGTAGGTGAATAATTTTTTTTCCATTCTTCGCGTTTGCCAAATGTTGAACCGGGTCCGTGGTCAGCTTGTAAAATAATTATTGGAGGAGAAGGAGAATTTTTAATTATATTTTGAATTACGGGGAGTATTTGTTTTGAGATAAAAATTAGCTGGTCGAGGTATTTTTTTCTCTTGTCGATTCCTTCATCAGCAAATTCAAATTCTGCTTCGGGAACAGGATTTCCTTCAGTATCAAAGACATAGGGTGGGTGGGGCGCTACAATATGGGCAATAATAAATTTTTTTTCTTTTTTAAAAGGGATTGTAGGGAGCTTTTGAAGAGTGTAAAGAATTCGAGAACGAAGAGCATCGGCCCATACTTCTTTTACAAAGGGAGATAAGAGGGTAGTTTGTAAAAAGGTAATGCTAGCTTCATCGAGGGCTATGTTTTTCCCTAAAATTTTGAAGTAGCTCTCTCCTTTATAGGTGATGTCAGCAAGATAACTTTCATTAGTTCCCTCCCAAATTGATGCAAAATTAATAATAGTATAACCATAATTTTTAAGTTTTTTAGTTGCTTCATTGTTGGAGGTAAGTTGCCTGGCCGCAGAATCACTTGGGGGATTTTCTCCGTACTTTTGAGGTAAGTCGTCTAGGTATCTCATATTTAAAGTCGAGGGCAAAGAGAGGTAAGTATGAAGATAGTTACTTCTTGCTTGATTAGCTACATAAAAGCCCATTTTCCTTAAACCCTCAATGAACCATGAGTTATCATAGTGGTAAATATTTTTAAGAATGTCCTGCCTAGCGTAACCATCAAGGATAATATAGTAAATGTCTGGAGTTATTTTTTGCTCTTGTAGGGTTTTACTTGACGATTGAGGGAAAAAGATTAAAATATTATTTTTTTGATATTCTTTTTTAATAATCGAGAAAGTTAAATAACTAACAATAACTAGCAAGGAGACATTTATAAAAGAAATTGTTTGTCCGAAATCCTTTGGTGATTTGAGGATTTTTAAAATTAAGAAAATGAGTAACAGGGTAATAGTTGGGAGAAAAATTTTGTCTGGTCCAAGTATAATTCCCCTTGGGAGTTTAATAAAAAGAATGTCGTTTAAGGAGTTGCTTAAATGACCATATGAGAAAAATATTAAATTAAAAAGAATAACCAAAAGTGTTGCCTTATTTTTATTTTTGGTTAAAAGAGAAAGAAATAAGGTGCCGATAAAACTTAAAGTAATTGACGTTATTAATGGTTTTACTATAAACCTCAAAGAAAGTTCAGAAATATTTCTTAAATAAAAAGAAAGAATAGGAAATGTTGGCATGAAAACAGAGGGTAATAAGAAGGAAAATTTTTTTAGTTTTTTCATTTTCTTTTCATCAAATAAAGTTCTCTTTTAGATTCTTTAATTTTTTTCCTTTCAATAATTTGAAAATGATTACAAAAGACTTTTTCGAAAACCTCTTTTGAATATTCGTCAAAAATATCTTTGCGGTTTTGAAGAAGTATTTGAACATTTGAATCTTGTTTGGGGACAAATTCAATAATTAAATATTTCCCAAGTCTGGCAAAATATTGACTGATCAAGCTCAGGGGGAGATTATTGGAAATGGCTAAATGATGGATTAGGGCAAGCGCAAGAATACAATCAACTTCAGCTCTTTCGGTGAAAGATTTTCTCTCTTTATTTTCCCAACCCAAACTTGGACTAGGGTTAGTTAGGTCAATAATTAGTGGAAGGAGAAATTTATTTTTGTCGTTTTTAGCCTTGAGATATACCTCTTCTACAACAAAAGGATCTACATCACAGGCAATTGTATAAGCACCTGTTTGCGAAGCTATTTGGGAAAAAATACCCTCATTTGCTCCAAGATCAATAACTGATTGTGGTTTGATTTTATAAAGAAAATTTTTAATAAGGAATTTTTTGTACTCAAAAGCTTTGTTGGAGTAATTCATAAAATGGTAGTATTTTTGCCATTCCGTTCTAAATTTTTTTATTTTCATTTTTTCTATAGTTGATTTGAGATTTTCGATAAGAGCGATCATTTGCAATTTTTTCATTTTATATTTATTTTTACCCACCTTTTTGTTGACCATTCTTTTTTGATTTAAAGCATGGAGATGTATATGAGTAAGAAGGGAAAATTTTAGTTTGGTGGTTAATGGAAGAGCGCGACTTGCTAGGTCAAGGGGTATTCCATCAATAAAGTCACGGAGTAATAGGTTAAATCGTGGATCTTTTTCTGCCATTAGAGAAAGGGGAGCTAAGAAATGTTGGCAAAACTGACGGTAAGCTGTCCAGGGTTCGCCTTCGCGATACTTTTCAAAAGAAAGTGTATCGATAAATATTGGTTTGTAGCCAATAAATTGAATATTATAGGCACTGGCATCTTTTAAGCTTATATTATGTTCTAGGGCTATTTTTTGAATTTCTAAGGTAAGTAAAGCCGCGTCTTTTAGTTGACTAAAAGACCATTCATAAGGGTAAGACAAAAAGGGGATTGGTTGGGGTTTAATTATTTTATAGGCATCTTTAGTGGCGGCAAATTTTAAACTGGCTTCGGCGTGGGGAATAAGAAATTGCTTTTCAATGAGCTTTTTGTAAAGGCCAGAGTTTATCAAAAGATCAAAATTATTTTTGCCTTTTTGATTAATTTGACGGTAAAGTTGACTTTTGTAGAAAAAAAGAAATCCTTCTGGATCTCGAAAAGAAGAAGGCTCAAAGCAAGTCCCCTTTATTTTCATTTTCATTCTCCTCTTTGCCCTTTGAAGAAAAACGGCTTTTAATTTTTCTCCAGTTGAGTTTAATAAGATAGGTTAAACCGGCAATTGAGGCAACAATAATTTGAATAAGGTAACTACCACTTCCGGGGTCTAAATATGCGTAAGCCTTTTTGGGCAAAAAAAGAAAAAGAAATCCTGAGAAAAATATTAATTTGAAAAATGCTTTTTTCATACCTATTAAGTATAATTAATTTATGGCTAAAAATAAAGGCTTTGTTTTTTTGCTGGTTGCCATTTTTCTTTTCATTTTAAGCAAAAGAGTTTTTGCTCAAGAGGAGATTAGCTGTTCAGACCGTTATTTAATTTTGGTGAATCCAGTAAGAGGAAGAGCTTTGTGGTTGGATCAAAGTCTGAGACCACTTAAAGATCAATATCAGGCGGTGGCTAAATATCATTTTGCAGCAACTTGGCTTTTTCAATACGATGCCCTAAATGATCCGCAGATAATTTCTTTTGTGAAAAAAAACTTTTCGGAAAATCAGGAAGTTGGCCTTTTTTTGGAAGTTTCGCCGGAATTTGCCTTAGCCTCTCGGGTTATTTATCCTTCTTTAGTTGCCTGGTATGAACCGAGGGCAGTTTTCCTTTCTGGTTATAGTCAAAGTGAAAGGCGGAGATTAATTGACACTGCCTTTAATAAGTTTAAAGAGATATTTAGTAATTATCCTTTATCTGTAGGTGCGTGGTGGATTGATTCATACTCTCTTAATTATATGAAGAAGAAATATGGGATTAAGGCTGTCATTATAGTGGCCAATCAACTAAAAACCGATAATTACAGCGTTTGGGGGCATTGGTGGGGTTTTCCTTATTATCCTTCTAAGGCTAATATTTTGGTTCCAGCTTCAAATGAGAGAACTAAGCTAGATGTGGTAGTTCTTCAATGGGCCCAAAGGGATCTTACAAAAGCATATGGAGAAGGTTCAATTTTTTCCAATTATTCGATTCAGGCAAATGATTATTTGGAAAGAGGTTTGGGAACTGCTTATTTTAAAAATTTAATTAATTATTATTTGGATTGCCAAGTTCCTATTGCCCAAATTACTGTTGGGTTAGAAACAGGAATAGAAAGTATTAGGGTTTTTCCTGAGTTTTTAAGACAACTCGATGCCCTATTTAAAATTGAAAATCTCCAAAGCCTAACGATGTCCGAATTTTCTGACCGCTATCGAAGTCTTTACTTTTTAAATCCCGAAAGAGTTGTTTTAAAAGATGATAAAACTGAATGGATTTTAACTCCCCTTCAAAGAGAAAATAAAATTTTAAAAGAAAAAATTATTTATAAAGATGATATCGCTTTTAAAGATTTTTTTATTGCTGACAAAAGTAGTTCACTGGAAAGGATATTACCTATCAGTTCAGAAGAAAAAGTTTTTGTTTTTCCCCCTCTTGTTTTGGCCGCATTTTTATTGGGTCTAATATTTTATTTCCGAGAGGGTTTGATAAAGGAATATTGGCTGGTATCTTTGTTTATTTTGTCCTCATTTTTAACAACCCTTTTGGTATATTCAAAATATGGAAGAGTTGTTTATTTTGGTCCGGTTTTAAAAAATATCTCCTTAATCCAATTTTTATTGATTTTGTTTTTCTTTTTATTTTTCTTTTTCTTTCTAAAATTTTTTTCTCCAAAAATTAAGAATACTTTCTTGTTAATGACTAGTTTCTCTCTTTCTTACGCCGCTGACTTTTTCTTAAGCATTTTGAGGTATACAAAATTAGAAAACGAGCATTTTTTGGGTTTTGCTTGGGATTCTTTAAGGTTTATTGGCTTGAAAATTTCTCCAAAATCACTCGCATTGGTTAATCAAGACTTCTCTCCGCTGATTTCTGGTGCTCTCCTTAAATTTGATTTTAATCAAGTTTGGGAGAATAAATTTATTAGTTTACTCATTTATCCTTTATTCCACCTTTTTGTCGGAATATTAATTTATTTTATCTTAAATAAATTGCCTCGAAAAACCCAGAAAGTCTTCCTAATTATTCTCCTTCTTGGTTTTTGTTTATTTTTTTATCGCACTTTAAACTTAGATCCGAGAGCGGTATTATAAAGCAGTTTTTAAAAAGGTTTGCTAAAATAAATAACAGATGGAAAAAGTTTTTTTGATTGTTTTAAATTGGAACGGCGGAAAAATAACCATAAACTGCTTGCGTTCCTTGAAAAATTTAAAAATTAACAAGATAGCTATTGAGATAGTAGTGGTAGATAATGGTTCAACAGATGATTCATTAAAGATAATTGAAGATTTTAAGTCGGAGACCAAAAAGTCACATTTAAAATTGAGAATTTTAAGAAATGAAGTTAATTTAGGCTTTGCTGAGGGGAATAATGTAGGGATAAGATATGCTTTAAAAAATGGAGCGCGGTGGGTTTTAATTTTAAATAATGATACGACAGTGGCGCCAGATTTATTAATCCAATTAATTAAACAATCTTCTTTAATTAATCAAAGTGGAATTTTAGGACCGAAAATTTATTTTGCCCCTGGATTTGAGTATCATAAAAATCGCTATAAACCGGCTCAGCGGGGGAAAGTTTTTTGGTATGCGGGGGGGATAATTGACTGGCGCAATGTTTATTGTTCTCATCGGGGGGTAGATGAAGTAGATGAGGGGCAATATGATAGAGTTGAGACAACGGATTTTGTTTCTGGTTGTGCGATGCTGGTAAAAAAAGAAGTTTTTGAAAAAATTGGCCTTTTTGATCCTCGCTATTTTTTATATTTGGAGGATGTTGATTTTTGTCAGCGGGCAAAAAAAGCAGGATTTAAAATTATTTATGTGCCTGATGGTAAAGTTTGGCATTATAATGCTTCTTCAAGCCAAGTAGGTGGAGCTCTCCACGATTATTTTATTACTAGAAATCGTTTGCTTTTTGGAATGAAATATGCTCCAGCGAGAACTAAAATCGCTTTGTTGAAAGAAAGTTTTAGGCTTCTTTTTAAAGGACGGCTCTGGCAAAAAATTGGAGTAAGAGATTTTTATTTGAAAAAATTTGGCAAAGGAAGCTGGAAAGGGTAAAATAAGGTTATGAAAAATCAAAGCTGGTGGCAAAGTTTTAAGAATGCCATAAATGGCTTGGTTTTTGCTTTTAAAACCCAGCGGAATTTTAAAGTTCATCTGGTAATTTCTTTCTTGGTTTTAATTTTTAGCCTTTGGTTGTTAATAAGTTTGGAGAAGTTTTTATTTCTTTTATTGGCGATTTTTTTAGGATTGACAGCAGAGATGGCAAATACTGCTTTCGAAAAAACTTTAGATGTGGTAAACGGAAGTTATAATCCTAAAATAAAAATTGCCAAAGACGTTGCTGCAGGAATGATGCTTTTGATGGCAGTGGGATTAGCCTTAATTGGTTTACTAATTTTACTCCCGCCATTTTTGGCTAAAATTGGTTTTAGATGAGAATTTCTGACTGGTTAAAAATTCAAAAAGAGGATTTAGAAAAAAGAGTTAAAAATTATCCTAAAGCCCGGGCTTTGCTTTTTGTTTCCTTAATTTTTGGCTTATTAATTTCTTTGTATTCTTTATGGGGTAAGATTTCTACTCCTTATTTAGGCAGTCTTGATGGATTTTTGACAGAAAAATTAAGGACAGCCTCTTCTCCTTTTTTGAAAGAGCTTTTCACTTTTGTTACCTTTTTTGGCTCAGAAATTTTTATTATGAGTTTTTCTTTGATTTTGGTGGTGATATTAATTCAGAAAAGAAGAAGAAGGGCGGCGACGGTTTCCCTTTTATCTTTGGCGGGAAGTGCTTTTTTGGTAAGTTTTTTTAAATCTTTTTTTGCTCGCCAACGACCGGGAGAATGTCCAGGTCATTTTTTTGGGGGAAATTCTGGATGTTTTTCTTTTCCCTCTGGACACAGTACCTTTGCCTTATATTTTTATGGCCTTGTTACTTATTTAGGTTTTCGTTTTGGAGTATTTCCCTTAAAAAAGAAATACTTAATTATTTCCGGGATAACTTTTTTGGTAATTTTAATTGCTTTTAGTCGGTTGTATTTAGGGCTTCATTTTTTAAGCGACGTAATTGGAGGATTTCTTTTGGGAGGAGCTTGGTTGGTAGCAGCGATTTTTTTAATCGATTTTCTTTATTAAGCGATGAAAAAGCCAAAAATTTCGGTAATAATTATTGGCAAAAATGCCCAGGATTTAATAAAAGACTGCCTTTTGTCAGTTAAATGGGCTGATGAGATTATTTATTTAGATGGGGGGTCTACTGATAGAACACTAGAAATCGTGAAGGATTTTAAGGTTAAAGTAAAAAAGCAAAAAGAAAAAAAGATGGATTTTGCTGCTTGGCATAATCAGGGGATTGAAGAAAGTAAAGGAGAATGGATTTTTTATTTGGATACGGACGAACGGGTTACTCCTGAACTAAAAAAAGAGATTTTAGAAAAAATAAATTCATCAGAAAATTTTGCTGCTTATGCTATTCCTCGGAGAAATATTTTGCTAGGAAAAGAAATGAGGTTTGGGGGTTGGTGGCCTGACTATCAAATTAGATTGTTTAAAAGAAAATTTCTTAAAAGTTGGAAAGGGAAACTTCATGAACGTCCGGTTTTTGAAGGAGAGTTGGGCTATCTTAAGAATCCGATGCTTCATTTTACCCATCGAGATTTATCCTCAATGGTAGAAAAAACTAACCAGTGGTCGGAGATTGAAGCGGATTTACTTTATAAAAGTGGTCATCCGCCAATAACTTGGTGGCGGTTTTTGACGGCAATGGGAAGAGAGTTTTGGCAAAGGGGGGTGAAACTTCAAGGTTGGCGAGATGGAACTGTTGGTTGGATTGAAATAATTTATCAAATGTTTTCCCGATTTATTACTTACGCAAAATTATGGGAGAAACAGAATAATGAAAAAAGCAGGAATTTATGATCCTTATTTAGATACGGTCGGTGGGGGAGAACGCTATGCGATGACGGTGGCAGAGTATTTATTGGCAAAAAATTGGAGGGTGGATATTTTTTGGAATGATGTCCAGATAAAACAAAAAATTAAACAAAGATTGGGAATAAAAATTGAAAAAGCATTTTTTTTACCCGATATTTTCCAAAAATCAATTTGGCAGAAGTATAAAATTCTTAAAAATTACGATTTGATATTTTATCTTTCCGATGGAAGTGTGCCTTTTTTGTTTGCCAAGAAAAATATTTTGCATTTTCAAGTTCCTTTTCATGGAGTTGGCGGAAAAAGTTTTCTAAACAGAATAAAGCTAAAAAAGATTAATGCTGTAGTTTGTAATTCCTATTTTACGAAAAAATTTATTGACAAAGAATATGGAGTAAAAAGCGTTGTTGTTTATCCTCCAGTAGCAGTGGAAGAATTTAAGCCAGGAAGAAAAGAAAATATTATTCTTTCGGTAGCAAGATTTACGGATAGATTACACAACAAAAGGCAGGATGTTTTGGTTGAGGTATTTAAGAAAATGGTTGACGAAGGGTTAAAAGAATGGCAACTTTTTTTAGTAGGAGGAGACGCTGAGGGAAAAAAGTTAGTGGCAAAATTAAAAAAAGAGTCTCGGGGATATCCGATTGAAATTTTAACTAATATTTCTTTTGAAGAATTAAAAAAAATTTACGCTAAGGCAAAAATTTTTTGGCATGCCGCCGGATACGGGGTTGATGAAGGAAGGCGGCCGGAGAAAGTAGAACATTTTGGAATTAGTGTAGTGGAGGCAATGGCTACAGGATGCGTACCGGTGGTTATTAACAAAGGGGGAATTCCGGAAATTATTAGAGCAAAAAAAGATGGATTTCTTTGGACAGAAAAAGAAGATTTGCTAAAGATTACCCTTGAGCTAATTAAGAGTCCTTTAAAAATGGAAAAAATTTCAAAAGAAGTGATAAAATCAAGCCGGAGGTTCTCTAAAGATGTCTTTAACCAGAAAATTTATGGATTGGTGGAAACAACTTGAGGGTAAATATAAGATTTTATTTTGTTTTTTAATTTTTTTGAGATTATTTTTGGCTTCGGTAACTGCTCATCCAGATATTTGGGCGCTTTTTATTGCCCAAAATCTTTTTGTTTTTAAAAAAGTTTTTAACATTTATGACTATTTAGCTTACCTACCAAAAACAGATCCGATTAGCTCTAATTATGGAACAAATTTTTTTACCTATCCACCGCTTGCTTATTTTGTTCTTGGATTTTTTGGTCTTATTTTCAGGCCATTTTTAAGTTTTAATTGGTTTAATTGGTTTGTTGAAAACTATCCTTATATTTATTCTAATTTAAGAATTTTTACGGTTCTTTTAGTTTTTAAACTTCCCTATTTGATTTTTGATTTAGGAGTTGCTTTTTTATTAGCCTCATTTTTTAAAGAGGAAAGAAAAAGAAATTTTGCTTTCTTTCTTTGGCTTTTGAACCCATTAAGTTTCTATACCAGTTTTATGGTTGGCCAATTTGATATTATCCCTGTGTTTTTTACTCTCTTTGCTTTAAAATTAGCGATTTTTAAAAGGGAAAAGTTAGCTGCAGTTTGTTTGGGCTTAGGCGGAGGACTGAAAATGTTTCCTTTGTTTTTTCTTCCGTTTTTAGCAAGTTTGGGAAAAAGTTTTTATGAGAGATTAAAAATTTTGGCGATTGGATTTGGGGTTTATTTAATAATAATTTTTCCCTTTTTATTTTCTCCTTCTTTTAGAACCGTATCTTTGCTGTCTTCTCAGTCTCAAAAAATGCTTTTTATGGGATTACCTGTTTCTGGCGCCGAAATGATTTTTATTTTTGTTTTTCTTTATATCTTTCTTTTCTGGAGAAGTTGGTTTAAAGAAAGTAGTTCAGAATTTTTAGAGAAATTTTGGTTGATAGTATTATTTTTGTTTTTCTCCGTCACCCATTTTCACCCCCAGTGGTTTTTGTGGACAACACCATTTCTAATATTAGAATTAATAGAAAATAATTTTAAGCACAGTCTGTTGGTTTTAACTCTTTTTTCTTGCTGGCTTTTTATAACTTTGATGTTTGAAGCCTCTTTATCTTACGGACTTTTTGTTCCCCTAAAACCAAGTTTGGCTGGGGCACAATCTTTATCGGTGTTTGTTTTTCGTTTTACTGATGTTTACCAATTTAAAAGTTTATTAAGGAGTGTTTTTGCTGGAACAGCTATTTTTTATAGTTTTATGATTTTTGAGAATAAAAATAATGTTTAAAAGGCATAAATTTTTCTTTTTAATACTAATAATCTGGACCTTATGGGTGACTCATTGGGCGTGGATATTGCCTTATAATATGGCCCCTGACGAGTGTTTGCATTTTAAAACGGCAAAATTTTTTCAAGAAGAAAAAAGGCTTCCGGTTGCGGGTAAGGATGCAATTACAATTGTAAAAGAAGCAGACTGTCGGGGAACTACTTATATCGAAACGCCATTTTTGAATTATATCATTGCTTCTATTTTTATAAATTTTAAAAATGTAGTAAGGATAGAAAGAGATTATTTAGCTGCCCGAATGTCTTCAGTCTTTTTTGGAGTAATTTTTGTGAGCTTGTTTTATTTATTTTTGAGGAAAATATTTAAAAATAGTAATTTTTTGATTTATTCTACTTTAATTTCTACAATTTTTATCCCCCAAATTACTTATATCTTTGCTTATGTTAATCAAGAGGCATATTCTTTGGCGAGTAGTGCCTGCCTACTTTTGGTTAGTTTTATTTTTTGGCAAATTCCCCTAAAGAAAGAGCTTAGGGAAAAACATTTTTTGCTGCTAGGGTTTTCGGTAGCTGTTCATTTGTTTTCCAAGCCTAATTTTTATCTGCTTTTTTTAGTTCCCTTAATGGTTTTAGTTTTTAAGTTTTGGCAAGAGAAATATTTCCCAATTAAAAATTTATTAATTTCAGCAATTTTAGTTTTATTACTAAGTGGTTGGTTTTTTATTCGCAATTGGATTTTATACAAAGATTTACTTGGCTTGAGAACCTTTCAGGATTTTTATAAAAAAAATTTTGTTACTCGTACTTTTTCTCAAGCAGGATGGAACTTTTATGATATATTGTTTAAGAGTAAATGGTTGGAAGAAACATTAAGTAGCTTTTATGGTCGATTTGGTTACATGACAATAGAAATTGATCCGGTAATGCAGTGGATTTTTAGGGGATTTTTATTTTGGGGGTTGATAGGCTTGATTAAAAAAGCAATTGATTTCGGGAGAAAAGAGCTTTTTAAAGAAGAAAAATTATTTTATCTTTTGTTTTCTGTTTTAATTCCCATTAATGTTTTTCTTTCTTTGGAGAATTCTTTATATTTTGATTTTCAAAATCAGGGAAGATACCTTTTTCCTATCCTTATTCCTCTTATGGTTTTAGTTAATAAGGGAATTTTTGGAATAATTAAAAAAGAGGAAAACCAAAAAATTGCGACCATAGCAATAATCACCGGTTCAATTCTTTTAAATTTTTGGAGTTTTATTTATTTACCCAAGTTATAAAAAACCAGATGAAGTTTTCAATTGTAATCCCAAATTGGAACGGAGAAGAGCTTTTAAAAAAGAATTTACCAGCGGTTTTAAAGACCGGTGCGGATGAGGTGATTGTAGTTGATGATGGCTCGACTGATGGAAGTGGAGAGTTTTTGAGAGATATAGAAAAAAATAAAAAATCTAAATCTCTAAATCTCTATAGTTCTATACCTCTAAAGGTTATTTTTAATAAAAAAAATTTAGGATTTGCCGCTTCTGTAAATAAAGGAGTAAAAGCAGCCAAAGGAGAAATCGTAGTGCTTTTAAATAATGATGTAGTACCTGAGGAAAAATTTTTAAAACCCCTTGAGGAAGATTTTAAGGATCCGAAAGTTTTTGCCGTTTCTTTGGGGGAACCTCAATGGAGTTGGGCAAAAGGCAAATGGATTAGGGGTTTTATCGAGCATGAACCAGGCGAAAAAACAAAAGCGCCACATATTTCTTTTTGGGCCTCGGGAGGAAGTGGCGCATTTAGAAAAGAAATTTGGGAAAAATTAGGAGGGATGGATGAGCTTTATCATCCATTTTATTGGGAAGACGTTGATCTTTCTTATCGGGCTTGGAAAAGAGGCTATAAAGTTATTTGGGATCCGCGGTCGGTAGTTTATCATAAACATGAGGGAACTATTAGTAGATTTTCTAAAAAATATGTGAATTTAATTGCCGAAAGGAATCGTCTTTTGTTTATTTGGAAAAATATTACTTCACCGAAAATGATTTTGGAACATAAATTTTGGCTTATTAAGAAATTATTAATCAATCCGGGGTATTGGCAGCCATTTTTAATGGCTTTGGTTAAATTTCCTTTTGTTTTAAAAAAAAAGCTTAAAGAATATAGGGAAGAAAAGGTTAAAGACGAGATAATTTTTTCTCAGTTTGATTAATTAAATTGTTTACTTTAATTATTTAAAATATGGATTTATCAATAATTTTAGTTAGTTTTAATGTTAGAAATTTACTTGAAAAGTGTGTTGGTTCTCTTTTGTTCAGCGGTGATAACTTTTTTAAAGAGATTATTTTAGTAGATAATAATTCTGAAGATGGAAGTAGGGAATTTTTAAGAGATTTAGAACTAAAGAAATATAGAAATATAGAAATAAAAATAGTTTTAAATAAAAAAAATTTGGGTTTTGCTAAGGCGGTGAACCAAGGAATTAGGCTTGCTAAAGGAAAATATATTTTGCTTTTAAATCCAGACACCCAAGTTAAAAAAGATTCTTTAGAAAAGCTGATTAATTTTGCCGAAAAAAATCCCCAGGCAGGAGTAATTGGTGCTCAGTTAGTTAATCCTGATAGTTCAGTGCAGCCTTCAGTTTATCATTTTCCTTCTTGGTGGCGGGCGATTTTGGAGTTTTGGTTTGGTAAAAAAGGAGCCTATGAAAAATATGTTCCTTCGGAGGGAAAGGCGGTAGAGGTAGATGCAGTTACAGGAGCGGCGATGCTAATTCCTAAAAAAACTTTTGAGAAAGTTGGTTTATTTGACGAACGTTATTTTATGTATTTTGAAGATTTAGATTTTTGCCGGAGAGCGAAAAAAGCAGGCCTGAAGGTTTATTATCTGCCAGAAGCAAAAATTCTTCATTACCACGGACAAAGCGCCGCTAAGGTGGGCAATCAAGCCTATCAATGGCTTACTCAAAGCAGTAAAATTTACAACGGAATTTTTAAATATTGGCTTTTAACTGGTATTATTTGGTTAGGAGAAAAATGGAGAAAATTTTTAAAAAATTAGAGATAACTAAAATAAGTAAAATTTTTTTCCTTTTGGCTGCCTTTTTATTCCTTTTTATTATTAAATGTTTTAATTATGACCGCTATCCTTTAATGGGGCATTTGGAGGAATACGCTTACTCATGGATGGGAATTCATCTTCTAACTTCAGGAATTCCTCAGACTTGGTCGCCGGGAGAAAAACCTCATCCATCTCAAGATATGGCCTTTAGTGGAAAAATAAGCAATTATGGAGTTGATCTTTATGTTGATATTCTTGCTCCTTGGTTAGATTTACCTCCTTTATACGGAATTTTGTCTGGAGGGGCGGCTTATCTTCTGGGTGCTGATAAATGGTCTGTTTTGCCTGCTTCTTACATTCGGTTGCCGGCAATAATTTTTTCTTTTTTAACAACCCTGGTTTTATTCTTTTTGGTTAAAAAACTTTTTGGCTTTAATTTGGCTTTTTTGGCGGTTACTTTTTATTCCTTAACGCCGCTTTTTGTTTTTAGTCAAAGACTTTCAGTAGCAGAAAACGGAATTACCTTTTTGTATCTTACTAGTATTTGGTTAACCGTGGTTTATATAGAAAAAAGAAAAGGGTATCTTTTAGGTTTATTGCCTATTTTGATAGGATTAGCGGGCCTGATGAAACAGACAGGATTTTTAATTGTGTTTTTGATAATTTTTCTTCTGGCTGAAAAAAAGCTTTGGAAAGAAGCTTTATTTGTGTTTTTTGGAGTTTTGTGGTTTTTAGGTTTCTTGCTGATGTACGGATGGTCAGTTAATTTAGGGATTTTTAAAGATGTTACCCTAAATCAAAGTAAAAGACCGGTTGGTTTCTTAGGTCTTCCTTTTCTTTTTTCTACTGCTGGGTATAGTATTGATTTCTTTTATGATGGCTGGTATGTATTTTCTTTAATCGCCACAATTTACTATTCTTTAACTAAATTTAGAGAAAGAAATTATCAAATAGTTTCTTTAGGTTTTATCTTTTGGGCAATGGTGGTAGTTTTTTCCGGTGGGCAAGCAGATGTTTTGCTTTGGTATCGTTATCCATTTTTTCCTTTTTTGGCAGTTTTTGGTTCCTTAATGCTAGCAGAAATTGCTAAAAAACCAAATCTTTTTACGTCAATTTTGGTAGTGGGAATGCTTTTAACTGGCAGAGTTTTCCTTTCAAATGAGTTTAGGCCATTAACCCAACCGTTTAAGTTTAGAATGATAGTGGCGGCTTTGCTTTTGCCGATAATCTGTTTTCATTTATTTAACAAACCAGTTTTTGAAAAGTTAGCGAAATTGGTGATTGTGGGGGTAATAATTGCCGGATTATTTTTAAATGCTCAAGCAATTTATTCTGCTTTTCCCATAGCGAGTGCCTCTAAATCGTTTCCGATGGGACCAACAACCTTTTTAAGTGAAATTCATCTACCGGTTATTTGGAGGCTTTTTTTGAGAGAGTAAAAATTCTTCCTTGGTAGTCTGCCAAAGAAGTATAAAAAATCTTTTTATTTCCAATAGCTATTTTTAGGGGAAATTGACAGGGAATAGTTTGAATTTCTTCAGTTTTATCGTTTGTTATTTTTCCTAATTTAGTTTGATTATTTTCTAAATAAACCACAAAAATCTCCCCATTTTCTTTTAAAAGATTAGAAACATTTTTACTTTCCTCAATAATTTTTTTCTTTTTTTCGTTGAGGTCCAGGGCTAAAACTGAAGGAGTTGAATTATAGCGAGCTAAATAGAGAGTATTGTTTGTTATTTCCAAATCGATAGTTTGGTCTAAATCTGAAGTAAAAATTGTTTTTTCGGGAATGGTAATTTTAAAAATATTTCCCGAAGCACAACCAGCAGCGTAAAAATTTCCTTTTTCATCTTGGGTAAGAGTGGAAATTCTTCCGATTTTTTGAAAATAACTCTGAGTTTCTGTCCTGCCGTTATTGGGGTTTATTTTTACTATTTGGTTTTCCAGAATATCTGCAGCAAATAATTCTTGAGAGTTGGAGAAAAAGTCGGTAAAGATTTTTCCTTCTGTTTGGAAGATTTTACTTTTATTTTGAATGTTAACGGCTGTTAATTTTTTATCTAACGAAGAAAAATAGAGATTGTCTTTGAAAATATGGAGAGCTAAAATTGGCGAATTTTCCTGAAAGAAAAGGTCGCCCTGACAGTTTATTTCTGTAGAGGAAGAAGGAAGAGGATTATTAAGGCTTAAATTTTGATAGGTGGTTAGTTTTTTTTGGTATTTTTCGTTGGCATTTTTGATTTTTTTAAACTGAGGAATTAGAAAGAAAGTAAGGGGAATGACAATAATAAAATAAATTAGAAAAGCAGATTTTAAAGAATTTTCTTTTTTCATTTAGTTTTTAAAAGTATAACAAAAATTTTGCTAACTTTAAATTTTGGAATTATAATAAGTGTAGTAATGAAAAGACAAGGGTGGTTATTAGTTTTTTTAGGGATAATTTTACTGTTTTCTTTTTTGTTGCGAATATGGCGGGTGGAAAAAGTTCCCCCTGGGCTTTTTGGAGATGAAGTTGATACTGGCTATCAGGCTTATTCAATTTTAAAAACTGGTAAAGATTATTTTGGCAATCGTTTTCCTGTTCATTTTCAGTCTTTTGGAGATTGGCGACTTCCCCTTTATATTTATTTTGATACTCTTTTCGTGGCTCTTTTAGGGTTAAATGAATTAGCCGTAAGATTGCCGGCAGTGATTTTGGGAACCATAGGAATTTTAATGGCATTTTTTTTGGCAAGTAAGTTGGCGGGAGATAAAAAAATTGGATTAATTTCTGCTTTTCTTTTGGCGATTTCTCCCTGGCACTTTCATATTAGTAGGGTGGGTTTGGAAGTAATTTTTTTGCCGGTTTTATTTCCTCTTGGTTTTTTACTTTTTTGGCAAGGTCTAGAAAAGAAAAAATTTTTGTTTTTTGTTTTAAGCGGACTTGTTTTGGGATTGACTCCTTATGCCTATAGCACTCCGAAATTATTTTTGCCGATAATTTTGGTGGTTTTATTGATGATTTGGGGAAAAGAAATAATTAAAAATAAAAAACAAGCTTTTGTTTTCTTGCTAGTTTTGTTTTTGGTTCTTTTACCAATGCTAATTGAACTTTTTCGGGGGACAGCCCAAGCAAGGTTTTTGGGAATAAGCATATTTAATGACCAGCAAGTAGCAGAAAAGGTAAGAGTGGCCCGAGAGAATTGTGATTATCCGGGAGTAATCGAAAGGATTTTGCATAATAAAGTCGTTTTTTGGTTTGATGATTTTGTAAAAAATTATCTTTTAGCGATTTCCCCCTTGTTTTTATTTGGAAGTGGTGATCCTAATCCTCGTCATTCAATTGGTAATAGAGGAGAGATGTATTTGTGGGAATTGCCATTTTTGTTTTTGGGGATAATAATAGTTTTTTTGAAAGCATTTAAAAAACAAGATAAATTTTTTAAATTTCTTTTTGCTTGGTTGGTTTTGAGTCCAGTTCCTTCAGCTTTAACAATAAATGGGGGAAATCATGCTCTAAGATTATTTTTATTTCTTCCTTGGTTGGAGATTGTGGTTGCTTTGGGAATTGAAGAATTTTTTTCTTATTTCAGTTCTAAAAAAATTAAGGTTTTACTTCTGGTGATTTTAACAGTGATAATTTTAATTTCAAGTTTTTATTACTTGCATTATTATTTTGTTCATTATCCTAAGATTTCTGGCCGTTGGTGGAATTATGGCTATAAAGAAGTCTTTGATTATATAAATAAAGTAGAAAATAAATATCAAAAAATATATATTTCCCCAAGTTGGGAGCCCTCGTTAGTTTATAGTTTGTTTTATGGAAAATTTTCTCCTCTTCAAGTTCAGAAAGAAATTAATATTAGTTCAAATACTTTGGGAAAGTACCAATTTTATTCTCCTGATTTGGGAAGAGTTAAAAGGGGAGAAGGGGAAGAAAAAACTCTTTATGTAGTTAACCCGGGAGAATTAACTATTCCCGATTTAGATGTTGAAAATTCCCCTCATGTAAAATTTATTAAAGAAATTATCGCCCCAGACGGATTAGTTTCTTTTGTGATTTTTTCTAGCCCTGATGTAAAAAATGATTAAAAAGGAAAAAATAATTTTGGTCCTAATTTTTCTTTTAGCGCTGGGAGTAAGATTAGTTAATGTTGGATATCAGCCCACTTTTATTTCCGATGAAGCCTCTTTAGGTTATAATGCCTGGTCAATTTTAAAAACAGGAAAGGATGAATGGGGAAAATTTTTGCCCTTAAGTTTTAAAGCCTTTGGTGAATATAAACTTCCTTTGTATATTTATTTTGCCGTTCCTTTTGTGAAGATTTTTGGATTAAATGAGCTGTCGGTTAGACTACCGAGCGTGATTTTTGGTTCGTTTACAGTTATTGCTGTTTATTTTTTAGTTAGAGAGCTTTTCCCTGACAAAGGAGAAAAATTGCCTTTGATTGCTAGTTTTTTACTAGCAATCTCTCCTTGGCATATTGAGAGTAGCCGGATGGCTTTAGAAGCAAATTTGTCTTTATTTTTAGTAGTTTTTGGGGGAATTTTATTATTAAAAGGTTTAGGCAATCAGAAGTTTCTGATATTTTCTTTTGTTGTTCTTGCTGCGAGTTTTTATGCTTACAATGTTTGCCGGCTTTTTGTTCTTTTTTGTTTTGGAATTTGGCTTTTTTTAAGCAGAAAAAGAATTAAAAATTTTAAAAGGCTTTTTGGGCCAGGTGTAGTAGGAGTTTTAATTTTAGTTCCTTTATTGATTAGTGGTTTTCGCGGAACAGGAGAGAGGTTGGAAAAAGTGGGAATTTTTTATGATCCGGGAATTAAAGCAGAAATTAATGAAAAAAGAACAATTTGTTTAAATAATCGTCCGGCGTTTATTTGCCGGGGACTTTATAATCGGCCAGTTTTTTATAGTTTAAACTTTGTTAAAAATTATTTAAGCCATTTTTCTTGGAAATTTTTATTTGCCAAAGGGGGAGGATTGGCTCAATATGGAGTGCCAGGAAGAGGTGAATTTTACTTTTTTGAGTTGCCGTTGATAATTTTGGGAATTATTTGGTTAGTTAAAAATTATTGGTCTGTTTCTAAATTATTGTTTACTTGGGTTTTTTTTGCTCCGGTTGCTAATAGTTTTACCGGTCAAGCTCATCCGGTAAGAGCAATTTTTATTTTGCCTATTTTCCAGATTTTTGCTGCCAGCGGTTTATTTTTGGTTATGGAGATTTTCAAAAAGAAAACCTTTAAAATTTTGCTTACATTAATATTTTTAGGAATAGCGGGTTTAAGTTTTAAAAATTTTTTGATTGATTATTTTGTAAATTATCCTCAGATTTATACTTCTACCTGGCAAGCAGGTTATAAACCTTTATATTCTAAACTTGCCCAAATGGAGGGTAATTACAAGCGAATTTTTGTTACTAAATTTTACGGTGAGCCACACATTTTTTACCTTTTTTATCGACAATACAATCCCAGGGAATATCAGGAGGGAAAAGAGGTAGTTAGATATGATCGAGAAGATAAATGGGTAAATGTAGATAGAATTGGAAAATATTGGTTTTTTGAAAAAATAAATCCTAAAGAAATCGGAGGGAAAGATTTAGTAGTAATTGTCCCCACTGAGCGGAATTTTGAATTGAGGATTTTAGATGAGATAAAATATCAAGACGGAAAAACTGCTTTTTTAATTGGAGAAATTAAATGAAAGAAAAGAGAGTAAAAATTTTTCTTCTTTTAATAACGTTTTTTGCATTAGTAGTTCGGCTTTTAAAATTGGGAAGTTCTCCTCCATCGATGCATTGGGACGAGCCCTCATGGGGATATAACGCTTGGAGTATTTTAAAAACCGGTAAAGATGAATATGGAAATTTTTTGCCATTAATTTTTAAAGCCTTTGGTGATTATAAATCTGCGGCTTATGTTTATTTAACGGTAATTTCCGAGGCAATTTTTGGCTTAAATGAGTTTGCTGTTCGCCTGCCGGCAGCAGTTTTTGGGGCCTTAAGTATTTGGTTGACATTTTTTGTGGTTAAAGAAATATTTGCCAATTTTAAAGAGAATAAAATAGTTGCTCTTTTAACCAGTGTGGTTTTAGCCTTTTCTCCCTGGCATTATCATTATTCTCATGGGGCCTGGGAGGTTAACGTATTGTTGGTTTTCTTACTTTTAGGAATTTTATTTTTTCTTAAGGCTATTAAAGATAAAAAAAATTATCTTTTAGTTTCCGCTTTCTTTTTTGGTCTTTGTTTTTATGTTTATAATTCTGCTAAACTTTTAATTCCTCTTTTAATTTTAGGGTTGATATTGTGCTTTCCTTCTTGGAGAAAATCTTTGCCGATAAAAAATATTTTTCTTTCTCTAATGATTTTGGCAATAATGATTTTACCGGTATTTAAATTTACCTTTTTTGGGGGTGCCGGAGGAAGACTTAAGGTAATGAGTATTTTTTCTTATCCTAGACCGCAAGCAGAAAAAGAATTGATTTTGAGTCAGGAAGAAAAATTAAAAGGGTTATCTTTTAGTCTTTTTCATAATAATTTGGTCTTTTTTGGTCGAGGAATTTTGGAACGATATTTGAATCATTTTTCTTCTCGTTTTTTGTTTTTTGAAGGAGATTGGAGCACTCATCGACATAGCGTTCCTTACGCTGGGGTTTTAAATCATTTAGCGATTTTGCTTTTACCGGCGGGGATTTATTTTTTAATTAGCCAAAAAATTAAAAATCAAAACTTTTTGTGGTATTGGCTAGCAATTGCTCCTTTGCCTGCTGCTTTAAGTAGGGATATAATTCAAGCAACTCGTTCTTATTTTATGGTTTTTCCCCTAAGCGTGATTACTGCTTTTGGAATTTATTTTGGATTTCAGCTTGCTAAAAGGTGGGGAAGGCTTTTAAAAATAGTGGTTGGGGGAGCGGCGATTTTTCTTTGGTTTTTTTCCTTTATTTTTTATTTGGATCAATTTTTTACTCATTTGCCCTATGCTTATTCAGAAGATTGGCTTTATGGATACAAAGAAGCAGTAGAATTTATTAAAGATAAGGTTGATAAGTACGACCAGGTGGTTTTTACTTCAAAATACGGCCAGCCATATATTTATTATCTTTTTTATACCCAATATGATCCTAAAAAATATCAGAAACAAGCAAAACTGATAGAACATCCGGAGGGTGATGTTGGAAGAGTAGAAAAGTTAGACAACATTGTTTTTAGGGAAATTTATTGGCCCAAAGATAGATTTGTTAAAAATACTCTTTATATAGGGGCAACTTACGAAATTCCCTTGGAAGATATAAAAGAAGACGAAGCAAGAATTTTAAAGGAAATAAAATTTTTAAATGGAAAATTGGCGTTTAGAATTGTAGAAACGAAGTGAAAAATTCCAAATTTCAAATTCCAAATTTCAAATTTATTTTAGTGTTTTTTATTATTTTATTGGCGGCGGTTTTAAGGTTGTGGAATTTGGAGAAATATCCTTCGGGTTTGAATGCCGATGAGGCAGCCATTGGCTATAATGTCTATAGTTTAATTTTGACGGGCAAAGACGAACATGGAGCTTCCTGGCCGCTGCATTTTAAGTCTTTTGCCGATTATAAGCCGGGTGGATATTTTTACATAGTTTTACCTTTTGTAAAAATTTTGGGGCTAAACGAATTGGCAGTGAGGTTACCCTCGGCGTTGTTGGGAACTTTGGCAGTTTTGGGAATATTTCTTTTAGTAAAAGAATTATTTGAAAGCCCCAATTTAGCTTTAATTGCCGGCTTTTTTCTGGCTGTTTCTCCTTGGCATATTCATTTTTCTCGAGGTGGCTGGGAAACAAATGCAGCGAGTAGTTTTATTCTTTTTGGTATTTATCTCTTCTTAAAATCTCTAAAAAATCCTAAACTTTTTCCCTTTTCATTTTTACTTTTTACTTTTTCTTTATACACCTATCATAGCGCAAGAGTAGTAGCTCCTCTTTTAGGATTGGCTTTAGTTATCTTTTATAGGAAAGAAGTTTTCTCAAGGGTAACTTTAAAGAATTTTTTAATTGGAGGATTGGTTGCTTTTTTAATTTCAATTCCTCTTTTAGTCGATTTTTTTGGCCCAGCAGGAACAGCAAGATTTTCTGGTTTAAGTGTTTTTTCTGATGTGGGGCCTTATAGTTTAGTTTTAAGTTTAAGGGGAGAGCATAAAAATTATAATGATTTATTTTCTCGGGCTTTGCATAATCGGCCAGTCGTTTACAGTCTACAGTTTTTGAGAAATTATTTATCTTTTTTTGACGGCAATTTTCTTTTTGTGATTGGAGATAGGGTTGAAAGAAGTAATTCTCCCAATATGGGCGAGCTTTATTTTCTTGATTTGTTATTTTTAATATTTGGAATTTATTTCTTTCTTAAAAAAAGACCAAAAAATTGGCAAATACCTTTTATTTGGCTTTTAATTGCTCCTGTGGCTGGGGCCTTAACCTTTCAAGTTCCAAGCGCTCTTCGCGCTCATAATATGGTTTTTCCTCTAGTAATAATTTCCACTTATGGGTTTTGGAATATTTTGCTTTGTTTAAAAAACAAATCAAAATTAATCCCTATACCCCTATACCCCTATATCCCTATATTTCTTATTATATTTTTTATTTGGAATATTTTTTATTTCTTTCATCAGTATTTTGTTCATTATCCAAAGACCTATCCAGCTGCTTGGGAGTATGGATTTAAGGATTTGGTGAGGTATATTGAGCCGATTAAGGATAATTACGCAAAAATTTATATCACCGAAAAATATGATCAGCCATATATTTTGTTTTTGTTCTACCTGAAATATCCGCCGCAAAAGTTTCAGCGGGAGGTGGTTTTAACTCCCCGGGATAAATTTGGGTTTTCAACCGTGAGAGATTTTGCTAATTTTCATTTTGAAAATATAAGATGGGAGGAATTAAAAGGGCAGGGAAATATTTTGGTTTGCGGCACAAAAGAAGAAATGCCTGAGGGAGAAAAAATTACCAAAATTATAAATTTTCCCAATAATCAACCCGCTTTTATATGCGTAGAAATTAAATAGGTCTATTATGTTAAAATTAAAAGGATGAAGTCAAAAATTTCGGTAGCGATTGCGACTTTTAATGAGGAGGAAAATATTGGTGATTGTTTAGAATCAGTTAAGGATTTGGCAGATGAAATTGTGGTAGTTGATGGTTCTTCTACCGATAAAACAGTAGAAATTGCCAAGAAATATGGAGCAAAAGTAATTGTTACTGATAATCCGCCCATTTTTCATATAAACAAACAGAAAGCAATTGATGAATGTAGGGGAGACTGGATTTTGCAACTTGATGCCGACGAGCGAGTAACACCAGAGTTAAAAAAAGAGATAAAATCCGAAATTCGAAATCAGAAACCCGAAATTGATGCTTATTTTATCCCGCGGAAAAATTATTTTTTGGGACGCTGGCTTAAAAAAACTGGTCAATATCCTGATGGGGTAATTCGTTTTTTTAAAAAAGGAAAAGCCAAACTTCCTTGTAAATCGGTCCACGAACAAATGAAGGTTGAGGGGAAGGTTGGTTGGCTTAAGGGACATTTGCTTCATTATCCTTATCCAAGTTTTTCTGAATATTTAAAAAAGTCCAATCGCTATACAACTTTAGCGGCTCAAGAAATGTTAGAAAAGGGCAAGAAACCTTCTTTTTTTGGTTATTTTTTTGCCGAATGGCAGGCAATCAAGACTTTTTTGCTTTTGTTTATTCGCCATAAGGGTTTTATGGATGGTTTTCCCGGCTTTGTTTTTTCTTTATACTCCGGCCTTCATCATATTTCTGCCTATGTTAAATTTTGGGAGCTTTACCAACAAAAAAGAAAAATTGATATTAAAAAAGATTGGGAATAAAAGATGAAAGTTGCTATTGATTTAACGCCACTTTATTCGGCTCATCAGTTTCGGGGGATTGGGTTTTATACCAAAAGATTGGTTGAGGCGATGGAAAAAATTGCCCTAAAAAAAGGGATAGAATTGGAATTTGTAAAATCAACTGATAGGCTGCTTTTTGTTGAGGCGGATATTATTCATTATCCTTATTTTTCACCGTTTTTTTTAACTTTGCCGGGGAAAAAACTCGCCAAAAGTGTGGTGACAATTCATGATTTAATTCCCATAAAGCATCTGGAACATTATCCGCCGGGAATAAGAGGAAAGCTACGTTGGGAAATTCAAAAAAGGAGATTAAAAAAAGTCGAAGCAGTAATTACTGATAGTGAGTATTGGCGAGAAGAAATTCCGAAACTAAGCGGTTTTCCGAAAGAAAAAATTTTTGTTATTCCCCTAGCCGCTGGAGAAGAATTTAAGAAATTGGAAATTAAGAAATTAAGAAATTTAGGGGTTAAAGAAAAATATCAACTTCCCGATAATTTTGTTTTATACGTTGGGGATGTTAATTGGAATAAAAATGTCGAAGGATTAATAAAAGCTTTCGTAAAATCAAAAATTAAAATTCAAAATTTAAAATTGGTTTTGGTAGGGAAAGCGTTTGAGGACAGAGATTTAAAAGAAACAAATTCAATACTCCAATTAATTAAAGAGCTTAATTTAATTAATCAAACAAAGATTTTGGGCTATGTGCCGACTGAAGATTTGGTGGGAATTTATAATTTGGCAACAGTTTTTTGCTTACCTTCTTTTTCTGAGGGTTTTGGTTTACCAGTGTTAGAGGCAATGGCTTGTGGTTGTCCGGTAGTCGCCGGAAGAACTTCAAGCTTGCCAGAAATTTGTGATGAGGCAGCAGTTTTGGTTGATCCTTATGATATAAATGATATTGCCAGGGGGATTAAAAAAGCGATAGAAAATAAAGAAAAGTTAGGGGAAAAAGGAATTAAGCAGGCAGCAAAATTTAGTTGGCAGCAAACCGCAAATCTTACCCTGGAGGTTTATGAAAAAGTCTTTAGACAATAAAAAAATTTTAAAATGGTTAGCCACTGTTTTTTTGATTTGGAGATTAGGTTTGGAAATAGCGGTTTGGTTTGGGGGAAAGTTTTTACCTCAAAAAGGCTATTTAGGGCCCTCGGTTTGGGCAAATTTTGATGGAATTCATTATTTATGGATTGCTCAAAACGGTTATGGGCTTTACCAGCAAGCTTTTTTTCCTTTATATCCTTGGCTCATACGTTGGTTGGCAAGTTTTATTCACAACTACCTTTTTTCGGGATTGGTTATTTCTCATTTAGCTTTTTTTGCCAGCCTTTATCTTCTTTATCGGCTGCTTTTGTTTGATTTTTCAGAAAAGTTTGCTCGCCGGGTAATAATTCTTTTACTTTTATTTCCTACCTCATTTTTCTTTGCCAGTTTTTACAGCGAGTCGCTTTTTTTCTTTTTAATGATTGCTGCCTTTTATTTTGCTCGAAAAGGAAAATGGTTGGTGGCAGGAATTTTTGGGGCGCTGGCAAGCGCTACCAGATTAGTGGGAATATTTTTGTTGCCGGCATTGTTGGTGGAATGGGGGGAACAAAAGAAAATCCAAAATCCAAAATCCAAAATCCAAAATGATAATTTAAAATTTAGAATCCTTCAGGTATTTTCTATATTTTTAACTCCACTGGGATTGATTTTTTATATGAGATATTTGGCGGTTCATTGGGGTGATCCGTTGCTTTTTGCTCATGTTCAGGAGCATTTTGGTGCCCAAAGAACAAGTGGAAAGATAATTTTACTTTACCAAGTTTTTTGGCGCTATTTTAAAATGATTTTGACAACCAAACCAGATCCTCTTTATTTTGTAGTTTGGTTGGAACTTTTAACTGCCATTGGATTTTTAGCTTTGCTGATTTGGGGCTATTTCCAAAAAATTCGTCTTTCCTGGCTTCTTTTTGGAATTTTGGCTTATATCTTACCTACCTTAACTGGTACTTTTTCTTCTTTACCTCGCTATGTTTTGGTAATTTTTCCCGGATTTGTTGGTTTAGGTTTATTGACGAAAAAATATCGTTGGGGGAAAATTCTTTATTTAATTTTTGCTATCCTTTTACTAATTTCTACTGCCTTTTTTACTCGGGGATATTGGCTGGCTTAAATGAAAAAAATTTTTAAAAATCCTCTTTTTAGCGGGAGTTTAATTTTTTTGATTGGGACAATGGTTGCCAATTTTGGTAACTATTTGTATCACCTTTTGATGGGAAGAATGTTGGGACCAAAAGATTATGGGGCTTTAACTTCGCTGATTTCCTTGGCTTATCTTCTTTCTGTAATTTCTACCACCTTTTTAACCACGGTAGTTAAATTTGTGACCAAATATAAAGTCAAAAATCAGTTTTCAAAAATTTTAAGCCTATTTTTGGGATTAATTAAAATTTTTGGCCTAGTAGGGATTTTTTTGGTTATTGCTTTTTTTGTTTTAAAAGAAAAAATTGCTAGTTTTTTGAATCTTCAAGACTCCCTTCCTGTTTTAATTTTGGCTTTTTGGATGAGTTTGAGTTTGCTTTCCTTTATTAATGATGGAATTTTAAGGGGATTTTTAAAATTTGGCTTTTTATCTTTTAATTCGGTTTTTGCCACGATTTTGAAATTGATTTTAGCTGTTTTTCTGGTAAAAATTGGTTTTGGAGTGAGGGGGAGTTTGGGAGCAATATTTTTGGGCTCACTTTTACCATACTTTTTGTCCTTTTATCCTTTACGTTTTTTGGGGAAATATAAAAACGGAGAAAAAAATGAATGGAGGGAATTTTTTGGTTTTAGTGGACCGGTGATGGTTGCCACTTTAAGTTTAACTAGTCTTTATTCTTCTGATGTAATTTTAGTAAAACATTTTTTCCCTTCTTTTGAAGCAGGTTTATATTCGGCAATCTCAGTTTTAGGAAAAATTGTTTTTTTTGCCTCTGGAGTAGTGCCGGCAGTAATGTTTCCTTTAGTTTCAGAAAGATTTGAAAATGGGGGGAAATACAGGCATTTTTTAAACCAGTCATTTTTGATTGTTGGCGGAGTTTCCTTTTTAATAACAATAATCTATTTCCTTTTTCCTTCGCTGATGATTAAAATTTTATACGGCAGCTCTTATTTGAAAGCCTCAGGTTATTTGGGAATTTTTGCTATTTTTATTAGCCTTTTTTCTCTTTCAAATTTGTTAGTTAATTTTTTTCTTTCGGTGGGAAAAACCCAGGTGGCGGGAATTTGTCTTTTTGCTGCTTTCTTGCAGATAATTTTAATTTTTCTTTTCCATCGCAGCTTGCTTGAGGTGATAAAAATTTCTTTGGTTGTTACCGTTTTGCTCTTTTTAAGTTTGATGATATTTTTAAAGAAAAATGAAAAAGGATAAAACGCATTTCCTTTCGGTTGTTGTTCCTGCCTACAGGCAAGAAAAAACAATTGTTGAAGATATTAAAAGGATTCAGGATGCGCTGGAAAAAATGCGTTTTGATTATGAAATTATTGTTGTTGTTGATGGTTTTGTTGATAAAACGTACCAGCGGGCAAAAAAACTTCGCTTAAAAAAAGTTAAAGTTGTTGGTTATCCCACTAACAAAGGTAAAGGCTACGCCGTTCGCTACGGAATGGTGAGAACAAAAGGGGATTTGGTTGCCTTTATCGATGCAGGAATGGATATTGATCCCAATGGGTTGGCAATGATTTTGGAGCATATGGAATGGTATCGGGCGGATATTATTGTTGGCTCAAAGCGTCATCCTGCTTCCCAAGTTGAATATCCATTTTTAAGAAAAATTTACAGTTTAGGTTACCAAATTTTAATTTGGTTTCTTTTTGGTTTGAAAGTTAAAGATACGCAAACAGGGCTAAAGATTTTTAAAAGAGAAGTATTGGAAAAAGTGTTGCCGCGTTTGTTGGTAAAAAGATTTGCTTTTGATGTTGAGCTTTTGGCCGTGGCTTACCGCTTGGGATTTAGGCGAATTTATGAAGCACCAGTAAAAATTAATCCTCAACAGTTTAAGTTTACCAGCACTATTAGATTTAGAACGGTTTGGGAAATGCTAATTGATACTTTAGCAGTTTTTTATCGCCTTCATATTTTGCGCTATTATGATGATGCTAATAGGCGAAAATGGCGCTATGATCCGGAACTAGATTTTAGAATAAATATTGGATAGAAATATAGAAATATAGAGATATAGAGATATAGAGAGGGGGAAAAGATGGAGTTTAATTTTTATCGTCTAAAAATTTGGGAGAAAGCTCATTCCCTTACCATTGAAATTTATAGGGTTACTAAAATATTTCCTTTTCATGAGTTATATGGAATAGTTTCTCAACTGAGAAGAGCATCTGCCTCTATTGCGGCGAATATTGTTGAGGGTTATTCAAGAAGAAGTAGAAAAGAATTTATTCAATTTTTATATCAGGCTCGGGCCTCTTTAGATGAAGTTATTTATTTTTTAATTTTGTCTAAAGATTTAAAATATCTTCCAGATAGGGAGTTTGAAAAATTAATTAACGAGGCTTCAGAATTAATGAAAATGATTAATAGTCTTATTAGTAAGAAAAAACTAAATCCCTAATTTGTATGTCTAAATCTCTAAATTCCTATATCCCTAAACCCCTAAACCCCTATATTTCTATAATCATTCCAGTTAAAGAAATTAATGATTATTTGCGAAAGGAAACAATTCCGGCAATTCTTGGGCAAAGTTTCCAAAATTTTGAAATTATAATTTTGCCCGACAGACCTACTAAAGAAAAATTCCCAAAAACAAAAATTATTCCCTCTTGGCCAAAATTAGGTCCGGCGGATAAGCGCGATTTGGGAGCAAAAAAAGCAAGGGGAGAAATTTTAGCCTTTTTGGACGACGATTCCTATCCAGGTAAAAACTGGCTAAAGAATGCCGTAAAAATCTTTACCTCTAAATCCCTAAATCCCTACACCCCTAAAACCCTAAATCTCTATACCCCTAAATCTCTATACCCCTTTTATATCGCTGCTGTTTGCGGGCCAGCGCTGACTCCTCCTCATGATAATATCCGCCAAAAAGCTTCTGGTTATGTTTGGTCGACTTTTTTAGGAAGTGGCGGGGCCGGTACTTATAGATGCACCATTAAGCCACGTAGAGAGGTGGAAGATTTTCCAACAGTAAATTTTTTTGTCAGAAAAAATGACTTTTGGCAAGCTGGTGGTTTTTCCTCAAAATTTTGGCCAGGAGAAGACACAAAACTTTGTCATGATTTAGTTTATAAATTGAAAAAAAAGATAATTTACGACCCAAAAGTTTTAGTTTATCATCATCGCCGGGAGGTTTTTGGTCCTCATTTGCGCCAAATATCCCGCTATGCTTTACATCGTGGTCATTTTGCCAGAATTATGCCAAAAACTTCCTTGCGGATTGGTTATCTTATTCCCACCTTTTTTGTTTTGGGCTTAGTTGGCGGCCCATTTTTAATTTTAATATTGAGATTCTTGCGGCTTTGGTATTTAGTCAAAATTTTTGGTTTTATTTACTTTTTAGCGGTTTTTCTTTATTTTGGTGGTTTAATTTTTACATCGTGGGAGGTTTATCGCCAAGAAAAAAATTGGAAAGTAGTCCTGCTGGTAATACCGGCAATTTTTACTACTCATTTTGTTTATGGTGTTTTATTTATTAAAGGATTTTTAACCTCTCACTTAAAACCAAAATATGGTCGTTAAGGTTGCTTTGGTTAAAGAAAAAAGTCGAAGAGAAAATATATTTAAGGCGTTGCAATTGATCGAAAAAGATTTAAATTCTTTTCGGAAGGCAAAAACAGTTTTAATTAAGCCAAATTTTACTTCAGCCTTTAATCCGACGGCCAGTACTCAAAACGAGACAGTAGAAGCGATTTTGGAGTTTTTTGAAAAATTTGATTCGAAATTCAAATCTAAAAAAATAATTTTGACAGAGAGTAGTGGAGAGGCTTTTGCTCGCGGAGAACCAATGGAAAAAGTTTTTTATCGTTTTGGTTTTAAAAAAATTTTTGCTAAATACAAAAATATGAAATTTTGGGATATGAATAAAGCGAGGGGTTTTGTTTCTGTGCCGATTGAAACTATTTACGGTAAGGCTAAAGTGAAAATTCCAAAAGAGTTTTTTAACTTTGATTATAAAATTTCTGTTTCAATTCCAAAAACTCATGATACAGTAATCTTTACCGGTGGGGTAAAAAATTTTTTGATGGGAATAATTAAACAAGAAGATAAAGGCTTGATGCATGGATTGGTAGGGAAAAAATTAAAACCAAGTTTGTGGGGAAAAATCTTTAGTAAGCTGGTTTATAAGGTTCCTTGGCAGTTTTTGCTTTTGGGTAATATTTATGTGCCAGAGTGGTTGAAAGATAAAATTTATGGCTTTGAGAAAAAAATTTTTGTTCGCTCGGCTGTCTGTCTTCATAAAAATTTGGCGAGAATTGGAAAACTAATTATGCCTGACTTGGTGGTTTTAGATGGTTGGTGGGGGATGGATAAAGATGGTCCGGTTTATGGCCGGCGGCGAAAATTGGGGGTGGCGATTGCCTCTGCTTTTCCGGTCGCCGCTGATGTGGTGGGGGCAAAAGTGATTGGTTTTGAGCCGGAAAAAATTGCTTATTTGCGGCTTTTAGGAAAAAAAGTTGATTTTAAGCCAAAAATTTTGGGAGAAAAAATAAAGAAAGTAGTAGTTAAATTTTTTCCCCATCGTCATTATAAGTATCAAATTTATAAAGTTCCCTAGGTGTGAACGTATTTCACCTCCCAGGTGTGAGGGTGTTGAGTTACTATGTTAAAATAAAGAAAATGACCAAAGGAATTTTTCTTTTAGATAAACTGACAGAAGAAAAAGTAAAACAGATAGTAAATCTTGGGGTAGACACCGTTTTTATTGGTCACCAGAATTTTGACCAAAAACTGGGCAAAAAACTAAAAAATAACGGCCTAAAAATTTATATTGAAGTCGGTATTTTTGTCGGCGAGGAATGGTGGGAAAAATATCCTGACTGCCGGCCGGTTGACAAAAATGGAAATTTAATGGACAAGATTCATTGGTATGCTGGGGTTTGTCCAAATCATCAAGGAGTAAGAAGAGAAAAGTTGAGATTGATTAAATCAATCATTGATAATTATCATATTGACGGAATTTGGTTGGATTTTATACGCTATCCTTGCCATTGGGAAGAGATACGGAGTAAAAATATCGCTGAATATTGTTTCTGTCAAAATTGCCTTAATAAATTCAAAAAAGATGAGGGCGGAAAAAGTGAGGGGAAAAAATGGGTTCAATGGAAATGTAATCAAATTACCAACTTTGTTGGCGAGATTCATCGTTTAATTGACCGGAGCGGGAAAGATATCAAATTAGGGATGTTTTCTGTGCCCTGGAGAAAAAGTGATTTTGGAGGGGCAATTACTAAAATTATTGGTCAGGATTTTAAATCTTTAGCAAAGTATATTGATGTTTTTTCTCCAATGGTTTATCAAAAAATGTGTGGGCGGAAGACTGACTGGATTTATGAAATAGTTGCTTATATGAAGAAAATTACTCGTTGTCAGGTTTTGCCAATTGTCCAAACGGAAGATAAACCGACAAAATTAACTGCCGAAGAATTTGCCGATGAGCTTAAACAAGCTTGTAAGTTTCCCTCGGAGGGAGTGATTGTTTTCTTTTTAGAAGATTTGTTAAAAAATGGCAATAAACTGAAAATTGTAAAAGAAACTTTCCGATGAATCTTTTGGGGCATTCCTATATTGCTATTAGAGTATTCCCAGAGGGGAATAAAAATTTATTGATAATTGGTTCTCTTTTGCCAGAATCATTTCCTTTTGTTGAAAATAATCCTTTCACCTTTGAGGAAATTCACGAGGGAGGAGAGAAGTTTTTGGAATTTTTATCTAAAAATTATCCGGAAAAGCAAGATTTAGCTTTGGGAATGTTGACTCATTCAGTCAGGTTTGGGGCGGATTCTTTTAACAAAAAAATTGAGAGATATGCTGAGCCTTTTAGGGAAAAATTGCTTTGGCAAATAGCCGACTGTTCTGGTGTAAGTTTAGAAACAGCGGAAGCAAGGCTTCATAATTTTTTATGGATGGGAGTTGACTTTTGGATTTTAAAAGAATTTCCCGAATTGGTAAATGAAGTTTCGCAAGCAATTAAAAGTGTAAATATTGAAGAAATTTCCGCCTTACTTGCAGCAGCTTTTGGCAAAGAAAGAAAGAAAGTTGAGAAAGTTTTTGACTTCCTTTTCAAAGAGATTTACCAACCAGAAGACTTAACCTCGCGGGAGGGTTTAGTTCGAATTTGGAGTCGCCAAGCAGCAGGGTTACCAGAGGGGGATAAAATTGATGTTTCTATGGCAGTTGAAGTAGCAAGTCAGTGCACTAGATTGCTTGAAAATGATTGGCGAAATATAATAGGATTAGTAGAGGCAACAGCAGGAGAGAACTTACGTCCGTTTATTAAAATGGAGAGTTAAGACTTAGAAATAAAGAATCTTTTTTAAAAGAAGCAAAGGAGGGCTTCTTGGAGGGGAAGGTCGCTTTAATCACAGGAGGAGGTGGAGGTATTGGCTGGGGAATAGCTACCGAGTTTGCCCGGGAGGGAGCAAAAGTAGCTCTTGTTGATATTGACGAAAAAAGAGGGCAAGAGGTTTTAGATCTTGTTAAAAAAATTAGCCCTACACATTATTTTTATCAAGCTGATATCCGGGATATTAACTCTTTTAAGTCTTTATTAGACAAAATTGAAACAGATTTAGGGGGAGTTGATGTGTTAGTAAACAATGCTGGAGTTAATACTCCTCATAGTTTTTTAAATATGACGCCAGAGGCTTTTGATCAAGTTTTTGAAACTAATTTACGCGGACATTTTTTCCTTTCTCAAGAAGTAGCAAAGCAAATGATTGCTATGAAAAAATCTGGAGTAATTATTTTTATTACTTCTATTCATCAGGAAGTTGTCCAGGGACATCCCCATTACTCTGCGAGTAAAGCAGCCTTAGCGATGTTAGTAAAAGAGATGGCTGTAGAATTAGCTTCATATGGGATTCGTGTTAACGGAATCGCTCCGGGGGGAATTTATGTTGAGAAGAAAGTTGAGGATCCATTGCTGGCAAATGATGAGCCTTCAGTTATTTTGGGAGGAAAAAATGGTATTCCTCGGGATATAGGCAGAGCTGCAGTAATGTTGGCTAGTGAATATTGGTCAAGACATATTACAGGAGAAATATTGACTGTTTCCGGAGGTCAGTATTTACTTCCTGCCTCCAGAGAGGCTTGTAAAAAAAATTATTTTCTTAAGCGGACGACGCCCCTAAAATGGAGTACGAGAATCCCTAGGTGTGAATGTATTTCATCTCCCAGGTGTGGAAAGCTGTTGGGCTTTTTGGAGAGCTTCGGCGGCTTTTTCTTTTTTGCCCATTTTTTGGTAAAGAATGCTTAAGTTAACATATAATTCCGCGTTGCTGTGATTGATTTCTATCGCTTTTAATAAATGCTCCTCGGCTAAATCAAACCTTTCTTCCAAAAAATACAAAGCGGCTAAATTTTGGTGTGATTGCCAAAGGCCAGGATTGAATTCCAAAGCTTTTTGGTAATTTTCCTTGGCAAGGTTATCTTTTCCCATTTGGTGATAAACATTGGCTAAATTATGATAGGCATCGCCGTAGTTTGGTTTTAGTTCAATTGCTTTTTTAAATTCCTCGACTGCTTTTTCTAACTCTCCATGGCGAGCATACATATCTCCTAAATTGTTGTGATTTTGATGGGACGAAGGAGAAACTTTTGCGGTGGCAATCCATAGGGTATCCTGATTTCGCCAGTCTAAATTACGAATGATTGTTCGGACAGATAAACCGAGAACAACGATACCCAAGATTACCCAGGAAATTTTTTGGCTTTTAAATTTTTCTCCAATTTTCTGAATTAGAAAAGCGGCAAAGACTAAAACCCCAAAAGTTCCTAAATAAACATAGCGCTCAGCTACTGCCCAGGCGATACGGAGGGGAGTTAAAGTTGGCGAAAGGGTAAGAAGGAAAAATGTTAACCAAAAGGCTAAACGCTGCTCTTTTTTTAAAAAATAAAAAATTAAGCCCAAAAAGAGCAAAAACCCGGCGACTCTTAGAATAAATTCGCCCTGGGAATAAGTAAGCTCCGAATGATAAAAGGTTAGATTTTTCGGCCAAAAAATAAGTTCAAGATAGGAAGTAACGGCAATGGGAATTTTAACAAAAGGATTGTCCAACCCTGGCTCCTGGTAATAGACAGTTTCTAAAGCCGTAAGTCTTTTGCCGGTTAATCCCAAAAGATAGCTTGTCCACCAGGCGGTTAAAAGAAAATGGGGAAGTAAAAATTTAAAATTTTTCTTTAGATTTCCAAAAAGGATTTCGTAAAGAAGTAAAACTATTGGGAACCAAATTAGTCTTTCGGAAAAAAGAAGAGCAGAAAGAAAACTCAAAAAAGAGAAAAAATAAAGCCAGAAATTTTGTTTTTGACGCCAAGAAAGCCAAAGGGCAAAAGATAAAAGGAGAAAAAAGGCAGAGTTACTGTAAGGACCACCGGAAATCCAAGTTACCCCTTCAATTAAAATGGGATGAACAGCATATAAAACTACGGGGAAAAAAGATAAAGGATAGGGAAAGAAAAAACTGCCAACAAAATATAAAAGATAAACTACTCCAAGATGGGAAAAGATATTCAGCAAGCGGAAAAAAGCAGGTTTTAAGCCAAAGATTTTGGAGGTTAAGAACAAAAGAAAATTTCGGGGATTAAAATGAAAAGGAAAAAATTGCGGTCCTAAAAAATATTCAACTTGGTTAATTTTTGGATTTTGGAAAATCGCTGGCAGGTCATCGGAAAGAAAATCGTTTGGTAGGGCGATACTATAAACGGCAAAGACTAAAAATGTAAAAAGAATTAAGACTTTTTTATTTTGAGCAAACCAATGGCGGAGATTGAGATTTACAGAAAGTTGATTAGAGGTTAACTCTGGTTTTTCTTTAACTCTCTTTTGATATTTTTCTTTACCCCATAGGTCCAAAAGATAATTCCTGGCTTCATTAAAGTCAATTTTTAAAACTTCCGCCGCCTCCGAAAGGGGAATCTTTTTTACTAATTTTTTCAGTTTTTCTTTTTGTTGGCGAGTGAGGCTCATATAGTTATGATATACTAAATTTTAATGAAAATTGCTATTGGTTATCCACCACTGGAATCAAAAAAAGGAACACCTCTTTTAAGCCAGAACCGCCAGTTTCAATGGTTTAACTCCCCAACTTATATTTATCCGGTAGTCCCTGCCTACGCGGCGACAATGCTTAAGAATGCTGGAT